>OBIZ01000024.1_pt1 | contig 27368 bp, 20 predicted proteins | sample 1519801 | NCBI WGS metagenome assembly OBIZ01 (sample SAMN01911456, study PRJEB22533) | soil metagenome | biome: Soil | place: Malaysia | collected 2012-04-30 | depth DG_metagenome m | reverse complement strand
GGCCCGCTCCGCCGATCGTACTTCACGATCAGGTTCCAGCCGTGCAGGCCGGCATAACGGATGGCGGCTTCGCGGCTCGGCAGGCTCTCTTTGTACTGAATCTCGGCCGTCCACTTGAATTCCGTGCTGGCAACCAGTGCGATTGTGTTGTTTGGGTTCATCATAAATTCCCCTCCCACGATAAATCCCCCTCCCACGGCTTATTGAACCAATTAATCCCTTATCTGACAATCGGCCGTCGGTACTGGAACCTTTAACCGAAATTGGGGGGCGGGGTTCTCCCCCGGAGGAGGGGGAGAGGCTGGCAGGGGCTTTGGGGGCTGCATTGTGAGGTTAGAGACTTATTTTCTGTAAGATATGCCTGTTGCTTATGGGCCAGCTGGCGGCTGCGTGTGCAGGCAGGCAAACACGACCGTGCCCCTTGCGCCGGTGCGCAGCGCCTGGATCCCATTATCGGGGTCCGCAGGGCGGAAAAAATAGCCGCTAGCCGCGGTGCCAGGTTTTTGCCGTGGACTCTTTGCGGGCGCGAGGTTGGGAAACAACGGCATCCAGATCAGTGAATCCGAAACAGCGCGCGCCCGGCGCACACCCGAATCGACATACGCGTTGCCCGCGCCCGATGCGGACATCAGGCACGATGCCGGCATCCTGCACTCCCGCGACCATCAGCTTTATAACAACCGCGCCGATCCCGACCAGCCGGTAAAAACATGGCCGGGCGCCTCGATACATGATGGCCCACAAGATGTCTGCGGCACTACTCGGGAGAACGGTAAGTGAAGGAAATTACGGAACATCTTCACCGGCGGGTCATCGAACGCATAGTGGAGGCCGGCGAAGAACGTCCCCAGATTAATTATTGGCCCTGCCACCCTTGATCCCGCGGGAGCGTAGAGGCCGGCCGGCCGGTCGCTGCCATAGCCTATCCATCTGGACTCTTGGGCAGACCCTGCCAAACAAAATCCGCCCGCCTTCTTGTACAGAAGCATCGCGACTGAACAATGAAACGGAGACGATCTTTCAGCGGACCCGGCCACTGTGCTTTCAATAACTTAGGGCCTGTGCCGAAAATCACGGGGCGGTGTGACGAAGGCCCTTACCCTGGAAAACAACAAGGTGTACTATCAGAATCAAAAGGCAATTAAACTGAGAGGCAAAGCCGATGAATCCTTCAAAAGCTTTATCTCCCCAAGTGCTGTACACCCATTGCGATCCTGGACAGTTCGGCTTTAAGACCACGGAAGAACTTGCCCCGCTGGAAGAGACCATCGGGCAAGTCCGCGCAGTGGCCGCCGTGCAGTTCGGCGTCGGGATTGAACATGAAGGCTACAACCTGTTCTGCCTGGGGCCGACCGGCATCGGCAAGCACTCGTTTATCCGGCACTTTCTTGAAGAAAAGGCGGCGCAGCAGCCCACGCCGTCGGACTGGTGTTACGTCAACAACTTCGACCAGGCGCAGAAACCGCGTATGCTCGAACTCCCGGCCGGCGTGGCCAACACGTTGCAGGCGGACATCGACCGGCTGATCGATGAGTTGCGTTCGACCATCCCCGCCGCTTTTGAGAGTGACGACTTCCGGGCGCGCAAGCAGGTTATCGAAGACGAGGTGAAGGAGCAACAGGGAAAAGCTTTTGAGGAGCTCCGGCATAAGGCCCAGGAGAAAGGGATCACCGTGGTGCGGACACCAACCGGACTGGTCTTCGCACCCATCAAGGACGGAGAGATCCTGGGACCGGAAGAATTCGAAAAGCTCCCTGAAGAAGAACATCAGCGAATTGAAACTGAGATCGCCAACCTTCGCCAGGAGGTTGGACACTTCATGTCACAGCTGCCCGCGCTGGAAAGAGAGGGGCGGGAAAAGCTGAGGACACTGAACCGTGAAGTCACCATCTTTGCAGTCGGGAATCTGATTGACGAAATCCGCCGGCGGTATGAAACGCTGCCACAGGTGAAAGCTCACCTGGATGCAATTGAGCGCGACGTCATCGAGAATGTTGATGAGTTCCTTTCGCCTCCGGAGTCGCCGCTCGCTGCCGCCCTGGGCATGCCGCAGGCGCCGGCATCAAAGGCGGGACACGCGACTCGCCGATACCGGATCAATGCTCTGGTGGCCCACACCGCGAACCACGGGGCGCCGGTAATCTACGAAGACCATCCGAGTTACCCGAACATGGTCGGCCTGGTTGAGTACATACCTCAGATGGGCGCCCTGGTAACGGACTTCAATCTGATCCGTCCCGGCGCGCTGCATCGTGCCAACGGCGGTTACCTGATCCTGGATGCGCACAAAGTGCTGACGCAGCCCTACGCATGGGAAGGACTGAAACGCGCGCTGCAGTCGTCGCGAGTCACGATGGAATCGCTTGGCCAGATGCTGGGCCTGATCAGCACGGTGTCTCTGGAACCCGAACCCATTCCCCTTCGCGTCAAGGTCGTTCTCATCGGCGAGCGCCTGCTGTTCTACCTGCTCAGCCACTACGATCCGGAGTTCCACGACCTGTTCAAGGTTGCGGTGGACTTTGAAGAGCAGATGGACCGTACGACTGAAAACAATCTGCTTTATGCGCGCATGATTGGTACCATGGCGCAACGCGACAAGCTCCTCACGCTGTCGTGCGAAGCCGTGGCGCGAGTGATTGAACAGAGCGCCCGCATCTCGGGCGACGCGGAAAAGCTATCCACACATAACCGGACGCTGGGCGATCTCCTGAAGGAAGCCGATTACTGGGCGCGCGACGCCAAGCGGAACGTGATTGAAGCCTCCGATGTAGAGAAAGCTGTGGAGGCACAAGTCTTCCGTACAGGACGGCTCCGCGAGCGGCTTCAGGAAGAGATCCGGCGGGGAACGATCCTGATTGACACGCAGGGTGAAAAAGTCGGCCAGGTGAACGGCCTTTCCGTCATCCAGATGGGGCAGCTCATGTTCGGCCACCCAAGCCGCATCACCGCCCGGGCGCGCCTTGGCAAAGGAGAGGTCATCGACATTGAACGGGAGGTGGAACTGGGCGGGCCCATCCATTCCAAAGGCGTTCTGATCCTTTCCAATTTCCTGGCGGCGCGTTACGCCAGCGAACGGCCGCTCTCGCTCTCCGCCAGCATCGTATTTGAGCAGTCGTATGGCGGCGTGGAGGGAGACAGCGCTTCCTGCGCCGAACTCTATGCCCTGCTCTCAGCGCTGGCCGAGATTCCAATCAAGCAATCCCTCGCCGTCACCGGCTCCGTCAACCAGCATGGGCAAGTGCAGGCGATTGGCGGCGTCAACGAAAAGATCGAAGGCTTCTTCGACCTGTGCACCGCGAGGGGCCTGACGGGCGAACAGGGCGTCCTGATTCCGCAATCGAACGTGAAGCATCTGATGCTTCGCAAGGACGTGGTTGAAGCCGTCGCCGCCGGGATATTCACTGTCTATGGCGTCGGAACCATCGACGAAGGAATCGAAATCCTCACCGGCATCCCTGCGGGCCAACGCGACGAAGCCGGCAATTTTCCAGAGGGAACGGTAAACCAGCGCGTCGAAGCCCGGCTGGTCAAGCTGGCCGAGCAGAGGAAGACTTTTGCCGCGCCGGAGAGTGCCGGGAAAGATTCATGAGCGAACCGGTAACCGAATTCGTTGTGCGAAGAATTCTGGTAGCGCTCGATGCATCAGCCCAGAGCCTGGCGGCCCTCAAAACGGCCGTACTGCTTGCGGCGGAATTGGGGGCAGACCTCGAAGGGCTTTTCGTCGAGGATGCCAACCTGGTGCGCATTGCCACATTGCCCGTCTCGCGCCGCGTCCTCTTCCCGTCTGCAGCAGATGAGCCACTTGACAGTTCACTCATGGAGCATGAACTCAAGGCGCTGGCCCGCCGGGCACAAAGGTCGCTTGCCACGATGGCCGAGCAATACGGCATCCGATGGTCCTTTCGTGTGGTCCGCGGCAAAGTGACCGTAGAGATCCTGTCTGCCGCATCGGGCTCAGACCTTCTCACCGTAGGCAGGTGCGGCTGGTCATTGACTCGCCAACTGGAGTTGGGATCAACAGCTCAACATGCGGCCATCCACGCGCCTCGAGCCCTCCTGCTTGTAAAACGGCCGCTCGCGGTTGACCGTCCCGTAATGGTGCTCTTCGACGGTTCACCGCTGGCGGAACAAGCGCTGAAGGCGGCAATTCGGTTTGCGAGAGCCCTTCAGGACGATCTCACCGTTTTCCTTTTGCCGGACACCGGCCAGGACGTGAAGCCGCTGATGGCCCGGGCAGCCCTACTGATGAAGGGGGAAGAGGTCGGAGCGGATTTTCGGCCATTGTTTGCCACAGACGCCCTCCGATTGGCGGACGCCATCGAGTCGGAGGCTGGAGGGCTGCTGGTCCTCGCACGTCAGTACAAACACATTGCTGAGAACGAAGTCCAGAACCTCGTCCGCCTCGTCAGCAACCCCGTTCTGCTGGTGCGGTAACCCGCAACATCAGAATCTGCTTTCCCGGAAACTTAATGAAGGGCGAACCTTCATCACCTTCTGACTCCAGCCGTTTAACCAAGAGTTTACACGGTGAATCCTAAGTGTAAGGTCCTAGTTGCGCCAGGTCAAAGAAGGTAATCGCAGAGGTATGCCAACATTCTCCTGCCTAGTTTCGGCTTCCTGCTTGTGGCAATGCAATTGCTAAAGCAGAAGCGCAGTCATTTCAATAGCGAACAGACTGCCGGAAACCGTGACAGAGGTATTTTGTTCATACTTGACGTGCCCTCAAAAGTATTAAGGACCTTAGGAGTAGCGGTGTTCTTCAGCTTGCTGCCATTCCCGCTGAGCCTACGGGGACAAATCTCTCCGGGTCCTCTTTCAAGGCCACATCAGTCCCTGAGCGGCACTACACAATGCACTTCTTGCCATCGTCTCGGCGGTGGGAACCATCGCTTCAAATGCCTGGAATGCCACGCTGAGATTGCCCAGCGACTCAAGGACCGCCGTGGCTATCACGCCAGTCTGATGCAGCAACCTGACGACGACCAGTGTGTCCGCTGCCATTCCGAGCACAACGGCGCAGACTTCCAGATCGTCCATTGGGAACCCTCCAAGGAAGCGTTCGATCATAACAAGACAGGATACCGGCTGGAAGGGAAACACGCCGGACTCACCTGCCAGCAGTGCCATAACGCCAGGCACATTCCCCCGAGCGAGCACAGCCAGCTGAAAACCAAGGACCTGAATCGCACTTTTCTAGGTTTATCGCGTGCTTGCTCCACCTGCCACCAGGATCCGCACCAGGGGAGGCTCGGCAACAAGTGCGAACAATGTCACGACTTTAACGACTGGAAGAAAGTCAGCAATTTTAAGCATTCCAGGACCCGGTTCCCATTGACTGGCGAGCATGCTCGCGTTGCCTGCGAAAAGTGCCATAAACCCCAGGCACAGAATCCGAAGTCGATGCAGATGGTGGGCATCCCATTCGGCCAGTGTACCGACTGTCACACAGACCCGCACCATGGGTCATTCCAGGCCCGATGTGAATCCTGCCATACGACGGCGGGATGGAAGCGAATTTCTGAGGCCAAAGTCAGCGCCCAATTCGATCACTCCAGGACAAAGTATCCTCTTCTCGGGAAACATGCCACAGTACAGTGCGCGCAATGCCATCAGGGCGGCGACTTCAAACGGCCGATTGCATTCACCCGGTGCATGGACTGTCACAAGGACCAGCATAGCGGCCAATTCACCGCACGAAAAGACGGCGGCGACTGCGTCGGATGCCATACCGTTGACGGATTCAAGCCCTCGACTTTTGGGATTAAGGAGCACGCGGCAACAACCTATTCCCTGGAGGGGAAACACGCCAAGGTGGCCTGCGACAAGTGCCACGTACCAGCTGGCGTAAAGACCGTATTCAAAATCAGGAAGACGGCTTGCCAGGATTGTCACGCCGATGTCCACAAGGGCCAGTTTGCCGGTTTTCCTTACAATAACCACTGTAAGGACTGCCACACGGTACAAGGATTTAAGCCCTCGACTTTCACGTTGGCGCGGCACCAGTCCACACCGTTTCCCCTGACGGGCGGTCATATTGCGATTCCCTGTGCCGAATGCCACGAAGCAAGAATTCCGCCCGGCACGAAGGGTCCCGCTCCGTATCGATTCCAAACGCTCGCCTGCACCGAGTGCCACACCGACCCGCACCATGGCGAGTTTGCAACGCGCATGAAGAAGCTGCGGCCAGATGGAAAACTCGCCGGATGCGAATCTTGCCACTCAACGGAGTCCTGGACCGCAGATCTTCGATTCGATCATTCCACAACTTCGTTTCCCCTGGTTGGCACTCATCGGGCCGTCGCGTGCATCAATTGTCATAAGCCGCCCAATCTGGAGGTGACTCTTCGGAACGTGGACTTCAAGTCCGCGCCCACAGAGTGCCATGCCTGCCATGAAGATCCTCACGACCGGCAATTTGCAAAAAACGGCGTGAATCCGGAATGCTCGAGTTGCCACAACAGTTCACGGTGGAGGCCGTCGCTGTTCGACCATGAAACCCGTACGATCTTTCCACTTAAAGGAGCGCACCAGAACGTACCTTGCAAGGAATGTCACAAGAACGTTACGCTCGTGGGAGGCCAGCCAGTAATTCGTTACAAACCGACTCCCACCCGCTGTGCTGCATGTCATGGACCCGAAGTATTGAAAAGGAGTTGAGGAAAACCCCGGCGCCATGCGATTTTCCAGGTACTGGGGAATTCAGGGGAAAAGTTAACCACAAAGAAGGTTCAGTGGTTTGGGAAGGAATTACATTCTTCGTATACAAATTACTCATCAGAAACAATTAATCGGTCATTTTCGTAGTTACTTTTGCTGCTTTTCAGGGGTTACGCAGTCCAAAATTAAGGGAAATGTACACCCGCTCATTTGTTTGAAGGTCTGTGTAGAGGCCTGGGAACCCGAATTGCTCGAAACCGATGGGGGGCTATCAGTCCAACTTATTAGCCAGGAAACACATGCGTCGCGCGCTGTTGATGGTGACATTTATATTCCTTCCCCTGGCCGTGGTGGCGGGTGCAACGCAGGCGCCTCAGTCTCCCGCGTCCAAGCAACCCCCCGCGCCTGATCATTCGCCCACAACACACAGCCCCCATGGCAATCTGAAGATTGCTTGTGAAAACTGCCATACGTTTACTTCCTGGAAACCCCTCCGGAACATTCTGGAGTTTGACCATAACCAGACCCGTTATCCGCTTAGAGGTCTGCACAAAGGGGTCGCCTGCACCGCGTGCCACGTGAGTCTGGTCTTCACCAAGGCTGGCACACAATGCGCGAATTGCCATGCTGATATCCACCGCGGACAATTCGGATCCGATTGCGAGCGGTGCCACACGGTCAGAGGGTGGCAGGAGAGCCTTCGTGACCTGCGGTCGCACCAGAACCGGTTTCCCCTGATTGGAGCACATGCGGCACTCGCCTGCGATGACTGTCACAAGAACGCGGCCGCGAGTCAATTCCAGGGCCTTTCAACAGATTGCTTGTCGTGCCATACTCAGGCCTTTACACAGGCGACTAACCCCAACCACCAGAGCGCAGGATTCCCAACCACCTGCCAGTCCTGTCACGACATGAACAGCTGGCTGTCGGCAAGCTTTGACCACGCCAAGTTTACAGGCTTCGCGTTGACCGGGGTGCATGCAACGCTGGATTGCACGGCCTGCCATCTGAGTGGGAATTTCAATATCACCAGCACCGCTTGTGTGAGTTGCCACCTGAAAGACTACACAGGAGCTCAGGATCCCAACCATGTGCAAGCGGGGTTCCCGCAGGATTGTGCAATCTGCCACAACACGCTCAACTGGACGTCAACCACGTTCGACCATGCCCGCTTTACCTCCTACCCCCTGACGGGCGCGCATCTCACGGTCGCGTGCAGCCAGTGCCACATCAATGGCCGGTTTGCGGGCACTCCAACCGACTGCGCGTCTTGCCATCTGGCGGACTATCAGAAGACGACTAATCCGAACCATGCTGCGGCGGGTTTTCCCACCGACTGCTCCATCTGCCACACCACGGCAAGCTGGCAGGGAGCCAAGTTCAATCATTCACTGACCGGGTTCCCGCTGACGGGCGCCCACGCGACGCTTTCGTGCCAGACTTGCCATGTGGGGGGAAATTTCACGGGCTTGAGCTCCGCATGCGTTTCCTGCCACCTCAACGACTATAACAATACGACCAACCCCAATCACCAGGCGGCAGGATTCCCGCAACAGTGCGAGGTGTGCCACACCACGACCGCATGGACACCGGCTTCCTTTAATCACAATCTGACGGGGTTCCCGCTGACGGGCGCCCACGTGAATGTTCCCTGCACCAGTTGCCACATCGGCGGGCAGTACGCAGGAACGCCAACAGACTGCTACTCGTGCCACAAGAGCGACTATAACTCCACCACCGATCCCAATCACGCAGCCGCCAATTTCCCGACTGACTGTTCCACTTGCCACACCACCACCAGTTGGCTTGGGGCCACTTTCAACCACACGTGGTTCCCAATCTATTCAGGCACTCATGCGGGACGATGGACCACCTGCACTGATTGTCACGTGAATCCGTCCAATTACGCCGTTTTCTCCTGCATCACATGCCACGCCCACGATCAGGCCAACACGGACCCACACCACACCGGTGTTCGAGGTTACGTTTATAACGGGACGAGCTGTTATTCGTGCCATCCAACGGGACGGGCTGGGTAATATGGGGGTATTGCTACGGGTACTTGCGGCCTTGATGGCGATAAGCATCAGCGCGCTGGCAGGTCAGAACCCGGCAGGCTCAGTGCGCACCGACTTCCGAGTGAAATACGTTGCGGCGGGAGCGGTCTACCTGGACGGCGGGCGCGGGGCGGGGTTAGCCATAGGCATGAAGCTGACCCTCAAACGCCGAGAGTCCGTCGTGGACCCCAAAACGAAGAAAGAGATCCTTGAATGGAAGGTGGTTGCGAAGGTAGAGGTGGATTCGGTCGCCGCAGTTTCGGCAGTCTGCAATATCCTGCCCGGTGGCCGGGATGTCCAGGTCGGTGATACTGCAATCCTTGATGTTGCAGACGCTGAAAAGGAACTCCAACACCGCGAATTGAGTACCTCGCGAAAGTATCCTCAGGTCATCACCTTCACCGAGGGCAATCCGCTGGAAGACGAAGTCCGCGCGGCAGTTCCCCGGCCGCCACTGCCGGAAATCAATCGCACCCGGGGCAGAATTGCCCTTGAATACGGGGGTCTTCGAAGTGCGGGGCCATTCACCACCGACACAACTCAGCTCGGATTGGTGATGCGGATAGATACCACCCGGATTGGCGGCACCTATTGGAACCTGTCCGGTTACTGGCGAGGCCGGCTGAATACGCGTTCCGGCCCCTCCATGCCGCAAACTGTCAATGACCTGCTCAACCGCACCTACCATCTGGGACTGACCTATGCGAACCCCAATTCGCACTGGGTTGCTGGTGTGGGGCGTCTTTATCTTCCCTGGGCAAGCAGTTTGAACACTCTGGACGGCGGTTACTTCGGGCGCAGGTTCGGGAAAATCGTGACGACCGGTATTTTTGCGGGCAGCACACCCGACCCGACCTCGTGGGACTACAACCCCAATCGCCGAATTGCCGGCAGCTTCATCAATTTTGAAGGGGGCGGTTTCGATAACTGGCGCTACACATCCACCTTCGGCCTGGGATTGAGCACCCTGGGATGGACAGCCGATCGCCAGTTTGTGTTCACCGAAAACGGCATCTTCTACAAACAGATCTTTTCGATTTACGAATCGCTGCAGGCGGACCGGCCCCACCTGCCAAGCCAGTTGGCCACAAGCGACTATACCGGCGTCAGCCGCAGCTTCGTTACCATACGCATTCATCCCACTCGCCGCCTCACCTTCGACTTGAACCATAATTACTTCCGCGAAATCCCCACTTTCGACCTTGCACTGATCAGCACGGGACTGCTGGACAAGCTGCTCTTTCAGGGATTCAGTGCTGGCGTTCGCGTTGAACTTCCCCGCCGTCTCACGGTCTACAACAGCCTGGGGCGCAGTTCCAAGACGGGGGATGCAAAGAGTTCATGGAACCAGATGTATGGTGTTACGCTGGGCAGCATCTGGCGCACCGGAATCCGCGGGGATGCGCAGTACTCAAAGTTCGACAGTTCCTTTGGAAGCGGCGATTACTATTCGGTTTCGCTTTCCCGGGAGTTTGGGGATACCTTCCGCTGCGAGGTGACAGCAGGGCGACAAAGCCTGGCATCAATCTTTACGAATGACTCCAGCTATCGGACGCTGGGCACTCAGTTCGATTGGTTTCCCAAAGGGAGCTTCTATCTGGACGGAGGCGTTACACAGCAGCAAGGAACCACACAGCATTACAGCCAGTGGTATTTCGGCATCGGTTATCGCTTTGAGTCCGTGCGGAAACATTACAAACAGGCGGGGAAATAGATGACGAACCATTCTCGCGGCCTCCTCTTACTTTGGGCAACGGCCTGTGCGGCCGCCGTTCTGACGGTTCCGCTTTTGAGAGCTCAAACAGTTCGCCAGGAGTCCGCCGAATCGAAGCCCCTCGTCGACTCGGTCTCGCAAGCCGTGACAACCTTTCTGGGCGAACTTTCAAACGTGGAATGCACGGAGGCGGTGTCCCAGACAAGATTGAAGGAGCATGGCAAGATCGAGTTTGCGGAGAATTCCATCTACGACTACCTGGTGCTGGCGGAATCAAACGGCGGAGAACTATCATTGGCCGAATCCCGCCTGGCCAAGCAGGAGCCCCGCAAGACCACTCGCCTGCCGCTTATGGTCACCAACGGCTTCTCTACGCTCCTGTTGATCTTTCACCCTGAATACCGTTCCGGGTTCGAATTCAAACAGCTTGAGGATGAGGAGGCGGACGGCACGGCATACGCCCGCCTGGCTTTCCGCCACATCCCGGGAATGCGTTCAACCGCAGCGTTGATGGTTCGAGGCCGTGAGTATCCGCTGGACCTTCAGGGCGTTGTCTGGATTGACAAAGGGACGGGCGAAATCCGCAAAATCAGCGCCGGCCTGGAATCGCCAATGGAGGATATCGGCCTTCGGGCGATGCACACCGAAGTGGTTTACGCCCCGGTGAAGTTCCAGGAGACTTCCAATATCTATTGGCTTCCCCAGACGGCAACGATTGACGTAGAATCACTCCACGAGCACTGGCGCAACGTCCACCATTTCACCGACTATCGCCAATTCTCGACCAGTGCGAAGGAAAAGGGGTCCAGAAAACCATGAGTACGCACACCGCCACTCCATTGGCTGGGGTGGCCCGTCGTAGCTCTGACCACTTTCATCGTGCGGCGCTGCGCTTCTTCTACCTGATGGCGTTCCTGATTATTGCGGGGGTGGCATTCTATGGGGAGAGTTACTACCGCATGGACGCGGCTCACCGCCCCTTTTCCCCACAGCACATTTTGTTACGGCCCAACGGCTCGATCGGACTTTGGCTCGGCGTGCTGGGGGCATTCATGTTTCTTATCATCTTCATCTACCCCATTCGCAAGCGATGGGCATGGCTGCGAAGCAAAGGAAACACCCGGCACTGGCTGGACTTTCATGTCATGGTGGGCCTGTCTGCGCCCTTCATTATTGCCCTTCACGCATCTTTCAAGTTTCGCGGGATAGCAGGAATGGCCTTCTGGATCATGAGCGCCGTGGCCTTGAGCGGCGTGATCGGGCGGTATCTTTATGCCCAGATTCCCCGTAGCTTGAACGCCGCGGAACTCTCGCTACAGGAAGTCCAGGAGGAACAAATGCAGCTTGCCGAACAACTCACCACCCAAAGGCTTTTTTCGCTCTCCCATCTGGAACCCTTGTTTCGCTTCCCCGGTGAAAGCTTTGTGCAATCGCTGCCGATGGTGGTAGCGTTGGTGTTGATGATCTTGATCGATGCACTGCGCGTCCTCCACATTGCCCGACTCCGCCTTCGCGTCCTGAGCCTGTGGGGGTGTCTGCTGACTTTTGGGGGCATTTTGCCTTCCGGGGACGCCGAAATTGAACAGGTGATCGTCATGGCCAGAAAGCAGGCGGCGCTGAGCAAGCGCATCCTGTTCCTTGAGCGCTCGCAGCAGGTTTTTCATCTCTGGCACGTTGTGCACAAACCGTTCAGCTATTCATTTGCCTTGCTGGCAGCGCTCCACATCATTGTAGTAATGCTTTTTGGAGTGCGTTGAGTCTGTTAAACCCATGGACACCTTATTCGCCGCGCTTATCGCTCTTGCTGTTACGCTGTTTTTCATGCGGGGCTATTTAAGACAGTTGACGGCTTCGCAGAAGGCCCCGCCGGGTGGGCCCAGGGAGGAAGTCGCCACGCCGGCGGGCGTACGCCCATGCCCACGATGCAGTCGTTCTATTGCCAAAGGTACAGCCTTTTGTCCTCATTGCGGGGCCGCCCTCGCCATGTGGAACATCCACAGCGCAGCCGTCCAGTCCGTTACGGTTGAAGGCGACACACCCGGAAAGCCCAAGCCCGTCATTAACGCATCGCTGTGCGTGGGCTGCGGAAGTTGTGTGGACGAGTGCCCGGAAACCGGCACGCTGGAACTCGCGGGTGGCAAGGCCATCCTCGCGCACCCCGAGCGATGTGTCAGCCACGGCAAGTGCGCCGCCGTTTGCCCCACAAGCGCCATTACGCTGGCTGCAGAGGGAATTCTTCAGACCATCAAAGTTCCCTATGTGAAGGAGAATTTTGAAACCAATGTTCCCGGGGTGTTCATCGTTGGAGAGCTGGGAGGCATGGGCCTCATCAAAACGGCGATCAACGAGGGCAAGCTGGTTGTCGACCATCTAAAGCAACGCCTGGAAGCTTCGAACGCACCTTCCCCTGATGGGAATTATGACGTGGTCATCGTTGGCGCAGGGCCGGCAGGCTTGAGCGCCAGCCTGGCCGCGCAGCAATACGGGATGCGATACCTGACACTGGAGCAGGGCGAAATCGCCGCTACGATTCGCCAGTACCCGCGCCAGAAGTTCCTGATGGCTGAACCGATTGATCTCCCACTTTATGGGACTCTTTATGTCGCCGACGGTACAAAGGAAGCCCTCCTCAGCGTGTGGGAAACGATCCTCTCCAATACTGGAGTGCAGGTGGCAACCAACGAGCGCGTTGAACAGGTCCTGAGGAACGGTTCGGGGTTTCAAATTGCCACCGCGAAGGGTACGTACAAGACGACGCAGGTTGTGCTCGCCATGGGAAAACGCGGCGTCCCGCGGCGGCTGGGTGTGCCGGGGGAGGACCTCGCCAAGGTGTGTTACCGCCTGATCGAAGCCGAGACTTACAAGGACAAGAGTCTCCTGGTGGTGGGCGGCGGAGACTCGGCAATCGAGGCCGCTCTAGCGCTCAGCCGGTCTGGAACCAACCACGTCACTCTCAGCTACCGGGGAGATAATTTCCAGCGCGCGCGCGAACGTAACAGGACGTTCCTCGATGAAGCTGAACGCAGCGGCGGCATATCAGTCCAGCGAAACTCGCATGTACGGGAAATCCGGCCTGATGGCGTAACCCTGGATGTCGGGGGCCGAGGCCTCGATCTGCCCAATCACTACACCTTTGTGTTGATCGGCGGCGAGTCTCCTGAAGAGTTCCTGCGGAGGACCGGCGTAGAAATCGTCGAAAAGGCGTTGTCGGCGTGAGCAGAACCTCATATTGAGCCCCACACTCTTCGCAAGACACTTACGGGAAGGGGCAAGAACATACCCGCGTGCTGCGTCACCTTCAGCAACATCTTCTCCCAATAGGGGTTCCTGAAGTGTCGAGGCGCACGGTCTGCTGTTTGGTCCCGCTTTTGCCCCGGTATTAGCGTTTACCTCACCCACCGATTGTTTCACCAAATTATTGAGGGTCCTGGCAACGCAATTCCTTTCCTCTTCCGTCAACACTTAGCCGATCGCCAGGACTTCTCCCAGAAGATTTCGCCACGGGATCCATTATTGATAAAGTCGCCGCCCCAAGTGCCAATCTGAGTCTTCATTCAAGATTATTTCGAGCCGCACGGCTTAGATTTCTGGATATCCATTTTCCCGGGAAATTTCCGCGTCAAACACGAGGAAAGCCGGAGATCTTCTCAGAGAATCGACTAATTCACATATCGCCAACTATTAATAAAGAGTTCGTTAACAGGGGATTCTGCTACAAACGTTGGGTAATCAACCCGATTGTATTCAATAGATAAGCAATGTATTTAATTGTGAGGTTCTTCACAAAGCGTTCTTGACCAACGTCAATACATACGGTCTTAACGGGGAGAGTGAGCTTTCGAGGTGGGGGACATGGGGCGATTTGCGGTTTATCGTGGAAGGCCATTGCGGACGGACCGCGCCGCCAACTTCAGTAATGGGTACGTGGCTTCGTTCGACCCCACGGCGTCTTCTCGCCTCGCTGCCACACTGCTGTGCGCGTTGTGGGTCACCACAACTGCTTGCTTCGGGCCGCCGACACGCTTGCACCGTTCCCCACGACTGCCAAACAAACCTACCCTTGATACCCCAAATGGGTTAACCACTCCTCTGGAATTAGAAGGTCGTCCCGACTTTGTCATCATTAGACAGGAGGGTAGCTGCCCTGAAGGCTTTCAGCATCGAATTGAATTTAGCCTTGGCTCGCAGAAGGGCCCAAGATTTCTCCGTGTTTGTGCTGAAGCTCCCGGACTTCTTATTTTTCCCCAAGACTTGATTGGCAGCAAAGGCATGGATCCAGTCGTAACTACCCAGCCGGCATGCTCTCCAATCGATAACCAGATGAACGACGGGTATGGAGGGCTTGGCTTCGTTGATCTCGATGGCCGATCACGGTCCTCCAGGATCAGAAGCACTCCAATCTCTCCGCAGAACAAACAGGAGACATTTAGAGTAAAAGCCAGGCGCACACACCGGTCCGTCGTCGACCTCACCGCCAGCTCCCGTTTTTCCGGGATGATGGTCTTAGGGCGGTCCCCGCCCATTTCTTTCGCCGGACGTCAGCAAACTTGCCGTAATGAATCACAAACAAGAGCCCCACCTCGATCCTTCCCTCAACAAATGAGCTAGCTCCCTGGAAACACAAAGACGTTCCTGCCAAGGGTGATTGTGTGGGCAGGTGGTATATCGGGAGCTTGTCCACCGTAGCATAAATTACAGAGACAGGGATTGGTCAAAGAGGGTTCGTAGTAACTACGGCTCACTAGCTGGAGGTCAACAAAGGTCGATTCGTTGACAAAAGTTCCAGCAATTCTCCAACAGAGTCCCTTGTCAGGCTACGGAACAGAATCCTTCGCAGCGCAGTTCATAATCATTGCACGACGGACACGCCGAATGATGAGATTTTCAAAGGTGGGAACCTATGAAGAATCAAACATGGGACGAAATTCCAGAATCGTATAACGAAGATAGTTCAACCACGGCCCTCGGCACAGCTGAGGAAGATCATGCGCCGACGAAGGAGCAGCATCCCCGCTTGTTCTCGGGCATTTCGTCAGACGAATATGAAAGGATCCGCCGTGCCGGACACGTCAAGCAGTTCGCCCGGGGAGAGATATTGTTTATCGAGGGTGATGTTGTCGAGCGGGTTCTACTGTTAACCTCTGGGGCCGTGAAAATCACCAAGTTGGGGCCGGGGGGCGAGCAGGTCATTCTCCGGCTTTCCGTCCCCGGCGACGTCTTAGGTGCAACAAACCTGTTTTCTTCTTGCAGGCAGTGTGCCACCGCGGAGGTGTTCCGGCCTTGCCGGGCACTCGTCTGGGATGCGCAGGTTTTTGAGAACCTGATGAAGAGTTTTTCAATCCTGCACCAGAACATGGTCGTAATTCTCAACGAACACTTACGGGAACTCGAAGCCCGGTTTTACGAGGTAGCGACAGAAAGAGTCGGCCCACGCGTCGCCCTCCAACTCTTGCGATTGCTGAAATCGATCGGCCGGCCGGTCAACGGGGAAGTTGAGATCGGTTTGTCGCGCGAAGAGCTAGCCCAAATGACGGGCACAACTCTGTTCACTGTTAGCCGCCTGCTCTCCGCCTGGGAGGCGCGCGGAGCAGTGCGACCGTGCCGTGAAGCGGTGGCGATTCGCGACGTTCCGTCCCTGCGCGCTATATCCGCGGAAGAGTAAGGGGGCAATTGCACCTGCAGAAAGGTCGCGAACGATCAGGATGAGGCGCTGTAACCACATTGTCGATCGAGATCCAATCTCTCCTGAATGCGCCATGAAGCAAGGTGAATTTGTTCACTTATGCAGCCGGCTGGTGTTTATCGAAAGCAATATTGGCGGATTTGCCGCTTTGGCACGAGCAGTTCGATACGAGGCGTAATACCCAGATGGGGATACTGTGCTCGTCGGGAGACTGTGCTTGAAAGAGATCACGATCATCAACTGAAGGGGGAACCCATGAAAAGATGGTGGGTACTATTGGTAGGGCTTGGATTCTTGGCAGTCCAGGCGCACGCCCAGGATGCTTCAACTCTCGATACCCACACGGACAAAGTGAGTTATGCCATCGGGGTTGCCATGGCCAATAACCTCAAACGACAGGGAATTGAGATCAACCAGGACAACCTGATAAAAGGTCTGAAAGATGGAATGTCGGGGACGACACTCCTTATGAGCCCGGGTGAAATCAGCACTCTCCTGACCGGGGCCCAGGCCGAAATCAGACAAAGGGAGTTGCAGGCTTTGGACCGCGTCTCTGCGGAAAACAAAGAGAAGGGCGATGCTTTCCGGGAGGAAAACAAGGCGAAGGAAGGAGTGATCACTTTGGCGGACGGCCTGCAATATAAGGTTATTAGGGCTGGCGACGGAAATAAACCGGAAAAAGGCGATACTGTGAAGTGCCAATATCGTGGGACCCTTACCGACGGCACCGTATTCGATAGCTCTTACAAGCTTGGAAAACCCGTTGAGTTGAAGGTTTCGGAGGTTATCCCGGGTTGGCAGGAGGCGTTGAAACTTATGCCGGTAGGCTCCGAGTGGCAACTTGTCATTCCTCCTGAGCTTGCCTATGGCCGGCGCAGCGCGGGGAAGATCGGACCTGACAGCACTCTGATATTCGATGTGGAGTTGCTTTCCATCGTTGCCAAACCCTGAACCCCACCTGCCATTTGCCTGGCTGGTAGGACCCATGCAGGAATTCTTTGGGACACGTCGCTGTCACGTTTGCGCAAACGCAAAGACAGATGCTTCGCATGGTGCCTAGTCTTCAACATAGGCGGGGGACCGTGCGGATATCGGGTTAACGTTGCGGCAAGGGCTTGGACCGTGTTGCCTTGAGTTGGTATGGTGTGCAGGTATATTAACCAACTGGGCCCACGCCAAAACAGATCGAGGTGGCAAAGAAAATGAAGCGAGTGAGTCTTGCAATTACGGCGGTTTTGGCTCTGGTCGCTGCTTACGCTATCGGCCGGCACGAGGCAAGTTCCCATAACAGATCTGATAGGGGACGCCAAATTCTCTATTATGTTGATCCCATGCATCCCGCCTATAAGTCAAATACACCCGGTATCGCTCCCGATTGCGGAATGAAACTTGAGGCGGTCTACGCCGAGGATGTCTCGCGTGTGTCGGCACCATCGCCGGCGGGACAGCTTCCGGCAGGGTCGATCAGCGTTGATGGGGCTACGAAACAATTGTTGGGGATCCGGACGGCCAACGTAGAAAAAAGTAGCGTCCGGCGAACCTTGCACGTTGTGGGGCGCGTAGTACCCGAAGACATCCGAATCTACCAGGTCAACTCCGGCACGGACGGCTTTATTCGCAAAACATATAACGACTCGGTTGGAACCCTGGTTAAAAAGGACCAGAAGCTGGCTGTTATGTATGCACCGGACTTTCTGGCAGTAGCATCGGGATTCCTGGCCGCGATACAGCATGTGCCAGGCGCATTGGGTACAGACGGGGGGCACACCGCTGCCTTTCACAGTACTCTGACAAGGCAAGGAGTCAACAGCCTTGAGGGTTATACTGACCGCCTTCGCAATCTGGGCATGAGCGATGTGCAGATCAACAGGATGGCCAAGAACCACCTGCTCCCCGAAACGGTGGACGTGGTGGCACCGGCCGAGGGCTTTATCATCGCCCGGAACATTACAGCCGGACAGCATTTCAGCCGCTATGCGGAGTTTTATCGCATCGCTGACCTTCGCCGCGTTTGGGTCACCGCAGAGGTTTACCAACAGGACGCCCCTTATCTGGCACCCGGAGGGCGCGCACAAATTGTGCTCCCAAACGAAAAGCGCCGCTTGCCAGCCCGAATTGCTGACAGCCTCCCGGAATCCGAGGTCGGCGGTGAGAGCGTTAAACTTCGCCTGGAGGTTGCCAATCCCGGATTTGTTTTGCGGCCGGACATGATAGTTGATGTCGAACTGCCGGTCCAAATGCCTGGAGCAATCACAGTACCAATAGACGCCCTGGTTGATTCCGGATCGCGCGCCCGCGTTTATGTTGAAGAGTCTGGTGGCGTTTTCACGCCTCGCGAAGTCGAAACGGGATGGCGTTTCGGCAACCGGGTCGAGATTCTGCACGGCGTCCAACCGGGTGAGCGAGTCGTCAGCGCAGCCACCTTCCTCGTAGACTCAGAAAGCCGCCTGAGAGCACCAGATGACAGACCGATGACAACAGACAATATTGGCAGTATGTCGTCAGCTTCAGAATCCAGGACCCCGCTGAAAATGGCAAATGATCCCAGCTGCGGCATGCAGGTGGACACCGCGCGTGCGGTAGCGACAGGCAACACTATGAGTTACGCCGGAATTACGTACTACTTCTGTTCCCAGCACTGCAAACAAGCCTTCCAGAATCATCCGGTTGCGTCACTCATCAGACACAAGGGAGAAGCCGATTGATCAGCAGAATCGTCGACTTCTCCGTAAAGCACAAACTGGCGGTACTATTGCTGGTTGCGGCAGCCTGCGTCGCTGGTTGGTGGTCGATGGTCAACGTACCGCTCGACGCCGTTCCTGACCTGAGTGATACAGAAGTCATCATCCTTTCACGTTGGGATCGTAGCCCCGATATCATCGAGGACCAGGTTACTTATCCCATCGTTACTGCCATGCTAGGCGCACCCAAGGTCAAGACCGTTCGAGGCTTCTCGGATTTCGGGTACTCCTACGTATACGTTATCTTTCAAGACGGTACTGATCTCTATTGGGCACGCTCGCGAACCCTTGAATATCTATCCAGCGTCCTTCCCCGACTGCCCGCCGATGTCAAGACTGAGCTTGGCCCGGATGCTACAGCCCTTGGGTGGGTATATCAGTATGCGCTGGTGGATACGTCGGGCCAGCACAGTCTGTCGGAACTTCGCTCGTTCCAGGATTGGTATTTGCGGTATTACCTCCAGGCGGTGCCCGGGGTGGCGGAGATTGCACCGGTCGGGGGTTACACACGCCAGTACCAGGTGAATCTTGACCCTAACCGCCTTCTGCTGTATGGAATTCCCGTTAAGCGAGTTGTTGATGCAGTGCGCAGCAGCAACAACGAATCGAGCGGGCGTTTGCTTGAATTCGGCGGGACAGAATACATGGTTCGAGGCCGCGGTTACGCGCAGACGATCGAGGACTTCGCCAACATCCCACTGATTGTTACCCCTACGGGATCGCAGGTGCGCATAAAGGACGTCGGTCAGGTGACTATGGGACCGGACCTGAGGCGGGGCCTTGCTGATTTGGATGGGAGAGGTGAAGTTGTTTCCGGCATCGTCGTCATGCGTAACGGCGAAAATGCGCTCGATGTAATCGACAGGGTAAAGACCAAAATCAAGGAACTTGAGCCCGGGTTTCCGGAGGGCGTGAAACTTGTTCCTGTCTACGACCGTTCACAACTAATCCACCGCACCATCGGAACAGTGAAGGAAACCATCATCGAGGTAGTCGTTACAATTGTGCTGATCATTCTGGTTTTTCTCTGGCATTTTCCGAGCGCGGCAATCCCGATTGCAATCATGCCGGCTGCAGTCTTGCTCGCGTTCATTCCATTTCGCTTGATGGGAATCAGCGCCAATATTATGTCCCTGGCCGGGGTAGCCATCGCCTTCAGCGAACTGGTTGACGCCTCTATTGTGGTGGCCGAGCAAACCCACAAAAAGCTCGAACTGTGGGAAAAGAATGGGCGCCAACGCGACTGTCGGGAAATCGTTGTCGGCGCAATCAAAGAAGTTGCCGGACCGACATTCTTTGCGCTGTTGGTGATTGCAATCTCGTTTTTGCCGGTGCTCACGTTGCAGGCTGAGCCAGGACGGATGTTCAGACCCCTGGCTTACACTAAGACACTTACGATGGTGGTCGCCGCAATATTGGCGGTAACGCTCGATCCCGCCCTACGCCTACTGCTGATAAGGGTCGAACGGTTCTACTTCCAGCCGAGGTGGCTGTGCCAGATTGCGAATGCTGTACTCGTCGGGAAAGTGAGATCCGAAGAGCGCCATCCTGTCAGCCGACTGCTGACCCGTGCTTACGAGCCAGCCGTTCGATGGGCCCTGCGCTGGAAGTGGCTCGTCATCGGTGGGGCGGCGGCGTTAATTGCTGTTACCATTCCGGTATTTTCTCGCCTGGGATCCGAATCCATGCCGCCACTCGACGAAGGCTCGATTCTCTATATGCCCACCACTCTGCCCGGCATATCCATCCAGCAAGCTACACAGTTGCTGCAGGTGAGTGACCACATAATCCGGCAATTCCCGGAAGTGGATCACGTGCTGGGGAAAGCCGGGAGGGCGGAAACTGCCACCGATCCCGCCCCACTCTCCATGCTCGAAACGGTTGTTGTACTCAAGCCTCGCTCGGAGTGGCGGCGAGTCGATACATGGTACTCCTCGTGGGCGCCGGAGTGGGCCAAACGGGTCTTTCGCCACGTCACACCCGATACGATTTCAACCGACGAACTGATCAGTGAGATGGACCAGGCGTTGAATATCCCCGGAGTCAGCAACGCCTGGACGATGCCCGTCAGGGGACGTATCGACATGTTGACCACGGGAATTCGCACCGCGGTAGGTTTGAAGATCACAGGCTCTGATTTACAGCAAATTCAGGAGATCGGGTCTAAAGCAGAGGAGATATTGAAAGAGGTAAGAGGGACGCGCAGCGTTCACGCCGAGAGGACCGCCGAGGGCTATTTTCTTGATATCGGCTGGAACCGCGAGCAACTCGCGCGATTTGGCATAAGCATTGAAGACGCACAAACAGTAGTCGAAAATGCAATCGGCGGTGTGAACATCACCACAGTCGTACAGGGCCAAGAACGATATCAGGTGAATGTTCGCTACCAGCGTGACTTCCGCAGCAACCTTGGAACAATCGGGCGTATTCCTGTCCCCACAGCCGGCCAGCGGCAAGTTCCATTGAGTGACCTGGCAAAAATCAGCCTCGTCAGCGGGCCGGCGATGATCCGAAATGAAGATGGCTTACTCACAGGATACATCTTCGTGGACTTAGATGGTCGCGACCCGGGCAGCTACGTCAGCGAAGCCAATCAACTTCTGCGCGACCACCTCAAGATTCCCACCGGCTCCGCGATCACCTGGAGCGGGCAGTATGAGGTTATGCAGGCGGTGAAACAGCGCCTGAAGGTGATCATCCCGATCACTCTACTTCTAATCTGCTTTCTCCTCTACATCAATACAGGCTCGAGCACCAAGACACTCATCGTATTGCTGGCGGTACCCTTCTCTGCGGTTGGTGCTGTCTGGTTCTTATATCTGGCCGGTTACAACATGAGTGTCGCGGTCTGGGTGGGACTTATTGCGCTGCTTGGCATTGATGCCGAGACTGGTGTGTTCATGCTGCTCTACCTTGACTTGGCCTATGAGGAGGCCAAGCGCCAGGGGCGCCTGTGGAATCCAAGTGACCTGCGCGAAGCCATCGTTCAAGGCGCTGCAAAGAGGTTGCGGCCGAAATTCATGACCTTCGCAATCACCTGTATCGGCTTGTTCCCTATCCTGTGGTCAACGGGCACGGGTTCCGACGTGATGAAGCGCATCGCAGCGCCGATGGTAGGGGGCATTTTCACCTCCTTCATCCTGGAACTTCTGGTTTACCCCGCAATTTACGAAGTGTGGAAATGCAAGTCGTTCACTAAGGAATCTGACGCCAGGCTGGAACTTGCACCGGCTTCACCAACTTTGGATCTTGTGCGTGAGTAACTATCGCGACAGGGGGTATAGCGGCTATGAGAAAAACTAGAATCAGGATAACATTTGTCAGCTGTACCCTCGCACTCCTTATCATGACTGGCGTCGCAGTGGCGCAGGACGGTCCGGCAGCGACCGCTATGAGAACCCGAGTTGTGTCACCTGAATCAAGTGAACCAATTGCATCGCCATCTCCCGAGTCAAAGCCTCCTGCCGCCACCCACCTGAAGGTGTCCTATGTGAGCGGACAGCTCAGCATTGACGCTCTCAATTCGACGTTGACAGACGTATTAGCGCAAGTCGCATCTCTCACCGGCGTAAGATTTGAAATTCCAGCAACAGCCACAAACGAGCACCTGCGGATAGTCGATTTAGGACCAGGAGCCCCTCGCCAGATACTTGCCTTACTGTTCGATGGGTCAAACCTTGATTACCTCATCCAGGGTTCTTCGACTGATTCAGAAAAAGTCGCAAGCGTCCTTTTGGTCCCGCACACAAAAAAGCCCAGGAACGAAAGCTCGGCAGCCTCCGTGGCGATTCGTTCCCGTGGCCCGTACTCGAGATCAGTGGCCGCACGTTCCCAGGTAGAAGCCCCGTCTGAAGGAAGTAACGCCCGGGCCACAGAACAATCCGAGAACGGGCTGGTAGATGGGCAGCCATTGGTATCAGCACAACAGCAACAGATGTTGTCCAACCAGCCGGTGCAGCAGTCTCCAGGCTCTCCGCCCGCACCATCCAATAGATCAGGGCTGACAACTGAAGGCGCGATGAATCCACCCGCCGCCATGGACCGCCAGAGTATCAACCAGCAGTTGCAGCAGATGTATCAGCAGCGAACTCAGATGATGCGGCTGACGAATCCCCAAGTCACGCCATCCACGGCTGCAAATCCCGGAAATCATTAGTTCGAATACGGCGGCGTGAATTGTCCGTGCCGCATCAAAACAACAAACTCCCCCGCACGGACGGCATGAGAGTGACACCCAATCACTCTACGGTGCAGTTCTCAACGAATCCCCTTGAATGTCAGCAGGCGGTAAAGTATTCCGGTGGGTGGCGCGGCCAGCCGACTAATGTTTGGCGGTATGGGACTTTGCGAGTTGCTCAAGCTTCTTGGCGTTGAAATCCCGAATAATCCGGACGACGTAAGCGCGGGTCTCTCGATACGGTGGAATGCCTCCATATTGCTTCACAGTCTGCGGGCCGGCGTTGTAGGCGGCCAGGGCTTTTGCTGCATCACCACCGTACAGTTCAAGCAGCTGGCGTAGGTATTTTGTCCCTGCCTCAACGTTGGCGGTCGGGTCAAAGGCGTTCTCGACGCCAAGCTTCTCAGCTGTCTGGGGCATAAGCTGCATCAGGCCTTGGGCTCCCTTGGCGGAGACTGCCCTGGGATTGAAGCCGCTTTCAGCCTTCACCACGCTGGCCACGAAATCCGGATCAACCTGGTGCCGCAAGGCCACATTCCTGATTAGATTTTCGATGGAGTTTCCAACCGCGGGCTTTTCACGTGCCTGCGCCGCGGGAGGACTATCCGAGGCGAGCGGGAAAGGAGCCTCACCGTGTTCAAAACGCTCGATCTGCTGCCTAGGGACTTCCAAGTAGCCAGTGACTCCGCCAACGCCACAGAGCCACAGCCGGGTAACCGCGTCAACGGTCTCCCGACGCGAGTATTGAATTGTGAATCTATTAACCAGTACGGCGACCTGGCATCCTACTTGCCCAACTTCCGCCGACTTCGGGGACCCGACACCACCGCCATCCGCTCCGAAGGCAGCCGCACAGACCGAAAGCGCAATGAGGCAATTCAGTAACCTGAACATCGACTTGAATCCGTATTCCCCCGCCAATAACTTCCACCAACACTACCTCCATGTCCATGCCGTTTCTTTGGCGGAGCGCAAATAAGAGCCCTTGCCTGGATGTCGTAAGCTCCTAGCTGTTGCCTCCGCGATTAATGACTTTCTTCAATTCATTCAATGTATTAGCCGTTTGCGCTACGGCAAAGACAACGATGAATGGACAAGGGATACTCAGGCAAAAGTTTCAGGGCCCGATACGAACGAAGAAACTTGGCATCCTCAAGAAATTGATTTGGAATTTGGCTCCTTTTTGGCTCTTTCGTTGTGCACCGCGCAGCAGTTTTGCCAAAGTCCAATGCCAACGTAGGTAGGGGTCGTTAAGCTGTCGCCCTACAGGCTTTCTGAAACTAACTTACGCCGCCAAGGCGAAGAAGGAGATGGACGTATGGTGACCGGAAAGTTAGGCAGGCTTTGCTTACTAATAGGGTTGGTTTGTGTTGCGGCGCTCACTGCTAGAGCCCAGTCGTTCAGAGTCCAATGTCCGCCGACCACCCTCACTCACCCTACCGCGGCAAATAACAATTCGGAACCCCAATACACCGGTCCGACGACGTTTACGATAGGCCCGAAAGGATATGAGGTGCCGGGTTCACACATCAACGGAGCGATCAGGTGCCAGCAGATCTCCGGCGGTGACGGCTTCGCAACGATGGGAGACGGCCATCAGATTTACACGTTTTCCTTCGGGCCGTTGTCAGGGTTCACCGACATTGCGAATGGCAAGCCAGGCTCGGAGTTCCCGAATGTCTTTAACACCGTCTACTCAGGCCCAATGATCATGCCCGGCGATCCTGCCACAGCCGACGGGGCGGGTCCCGGCCCGAACTCACTTTCCACTTTCAATTATAACGGCGCGGTTGGTCTGGCTCCCGACATTGACAACGGAGGCGCCATTGACGGGCACGTCGACCCCCGCCCCATCATGGATGTGGGAGTGATGAACGGGAACTTCCCTGCGCCGATGTTTGCTGTGGATGAGGATGACGAATTCTTTCTCACTCTAACCAACGTGGGAATGGTGATGCGGCCGGACTTGTTCGAACAGCACACCGTCCACTGGCATGGTTATCCCAACGCTTCCTCATTCTATGACGGCGTCCCCGATGCATCGGTAGCCATCAATATCGGCGCCAGCTTCACCTATTACTATCTCGCGCCGGATGCCGGCACATACTTCTGGCACTGCCATATCACGCCTCCTGAACACTTGCAGATGGGCATGGTGGGCCAGATTTTTGTGCGCCCGCGGCAGGACCGGGTTCCAAACGGAACATACCTCTACTACGCCCTCGATGAACAGCAGGCCGATAACCGTACAAAATGCGATACCGCCACTGATATCCTGTGCGCCAGTCCTCTACCATACGGCGGATCCGACACTGCCGGTATCAAGCAGGGAGACCCAACACCGGGCGGCCACACGTACGCTAAGTACGCCTACAACGACGGCGACGGCTCAACGGAATATGACGTCGAGTACCCCATCCAGATCCACGGCTTTGACCCCAATTTCCATTTTGTTGGTATGACCTTCAATCCGGAAAATTTTGCGGATATGAAGGACAAATACTTCACGCTGAACGGGCGAAGCTATCCCGATACCATCATGCCCGGCCCCATGGCCACGCAGTCGACGGACGGCAGCATGCACTATGCCCAGCCGCTGCCCTCCATCATCAACATTCCGGTAGGTGGCAGGGCGCTGCTGCGATTGTCAGACCTCGACGTGCAGGAGCACCAGACTCTCGCCTCGCTCGGCATCCCCATGACGGTGATTGCGCTGAATGCCAAACTGCTGCGCGATCAGTCGGGTAACAACCTCTACTACAAAACAAACTCCATCACCCTGGGCGGCGGCGAGTCACTCGATGTGATCCTGGATGCAAGTGATACCAGCAAGTATAGAGCCGGTCAGGTTTTCTATCTCTATACGCCCAATCTCGACCATCTGTCGAACGACGCCGAAAATTTTGGTGGCCTCATGACTGAAGTCCATATTTGCGCGACCGTGTCGGGTGGAAACACCTTTGGCAACACCTGCAACTAGTAAAGCGGCAATAAGGGAGAGAACAATGAAAAGAGCATTTTTGAAGACAGGATGGCTTCTTGGGTCGGCAGTTTTGGCGATGTTACTTACGGCCTCGGCTTACGCTGCGGTCCCTGGGATCGTCAGCACAGGCGGCTCAAATGGGACGTTCGATATCTCCGCCGAAGCTGCGTACATCGTCCAACCGGACGGGGCGTCAATTTACTCCTGGGGGTACGGGTGTGCGGGCAGCACAGCGAACTTTGCACCGACGGTCGGCAACGTCACGTTTCCCAACGCGCTGTGCACCACCATGCAGATCCCCGGCCCCACGATGGTCGTAACGGCAGGGACAACATTCCATGTGACACTCCATAACAACCTCCCCGCGGCCGCCGGCAACACCTCGATACTTTTTCCAGGCTTCCAGGTGTCAACAAGCGGCGGCGTGGCTGGTCTGTTGACACAAGAGGCCGCGCATGGCGGCATCGTAACTTACAATGTCACGGTACCCGCCGATGCAGGGGGTACCCATTCCTACTACAGCGGAACGCAGGGCGATCTCCAGGTCGAGATGGGCCTTTACGGGGCCATCGTCATTATTCCGAGCGCAACCCCCTCCGCCTGTATGTCTGGGCTGGCAGCCAAGAATATCCTCGCAGAACAAAATTGGGGCGAGCACGACTACCGACTCGCGAAAGCTGCCTGGAACCACCCCAAAGCCTGCTACGACCGCGAATACATGTTCCAGTTCTCTGAAATGGATCCCGCCATTCACCACGCGGCGGAAATGCAGGTCAGGGCTAAAACAGGTTGCACCGCTGGTGCCGTCGGATGCAGTCTCAACATTCCAACGGAGCCGTACCACCCTGCGTACTTCCTGGTGAATGGCCGCTCCATGCCGGACCTTATGGACCCCGAGTATGCACCCGAGTATCCGCACCAACCCTACAATGCCAATCCGCACATGCACGCTGGCGAGCAGGTGCTGGTCCGAGTGGTTGGCACCGGGCGGTGGCAACACCCCTTCCACGAACACGCCAACCACGTGCGAATTCTGGGGCGCGACGGAAATATCATTGTCAGCCAGACAAATCCTACGCAGGACCTCGCGGGGCCGGTGCTCTTTACAACGTCGACTGTTCCGGGGCAGACCGCTGACGGAATTTTCTATTTCACCGGCAGGGGACTGAACTGGGATATGTACGGCCACCATCCCGGGTCAAATGATCCCAACGCCACGGTTTTCTGCACCGCGGATGGCAATGGCTACAACACAGGGGACCCCACGGCGATCAACTACTTCGAGTGGTGCCAGGACCACAACAAGCCGTTGGAAGTCGCTCCGTTCGGAGACGTAGCTACCGGGGGCCCGGTAAC
>OBIZ01000023.1_pt1 | contig 27642 bp, 29 predicted proteins | sample 1519801 | NCBI WGS metagenome assembly OBIZ01 (sample SAMN01911456, study PRJEB22533) | soil metagenome | biome: Soil | place: Malaysia | collected 2012-04-30 | depth DG_metagenome m | reverse complement strand
AGTTCAGCATGCGTTCCTTGCTGCAACTGGAGTTCAAAGCGCGGCTCGCCGTCAACCACTCGAGATTTGGAGAGTGAGGTGTCCGCATCCCAGGGCAGCTTCAATTGGGAACCATCGAGGGGAGCTATCAGGACGATTGAAGCTTCACCGGGCATCACAGACCAGTTTGCCGAAGGCTGCGCGGCCAGTTCGTCGAGCCCGCGCGATTCAATCGCTTCTAATTTTGAGAGAAGCCGCTCGCGAATGTCACGGACTGTGTTCTGGCGGTCTTCTGCCTCGCGCTTTTGGGCCAGCTCCTTTTGCTGGCTGGCCAGGCGCAAGGTGAGCGCCACCAGCACGAGGCAGGGCAACAACACCGCCGCGAAAAACAACAGCAATTGCTTGCGATGGGTTCCAGCGTTCATAGCTCCGGCCCAGCGACCATCCAGTTGCACCCATTCTAGACCCGCCGGAGCCGGGATTGTCATGGAATTGTCAGGCTGCGAAAAATGATTCCGGGCCCCCCGCCGGATGGACACGGACGCCGGAGTTACCGCGCGAAAACTCGCCACCCCGAAAGCCGGAAATGAGAATCGAAAGCTCATCATGCACAATCTGAAGTTCGCCGCCGAGACCTGGAACGGCCTATTAGCCGGAAATTCTTCACCCTGAGCTGGCAATGAACCTGCCGTCAATCATGGTTTGGGTTGGCGGCGCGAGACGCCGCGGCCATTTGTAGGCCTTATTTAGTAGGCTAGACATGGCCCTTGAAGCGCCCTAAATGGGACGTTTGGGACGTTCATTCGTTTTTTCTTCTCAATTTTCAAGTGATTGATTTTACGGAACTTATTAATTTCGATACACAAATTCAGCGTTCGTTTTTCAAAAAAGTGTTCAATTCTCGCACAGCGGGCAAAAATTACAAATCGCCACTTTGGAAACTTTTCCGCGCTTCACGTCGTCCAGTTTGAAGGCCCGTACCTCGGCTGCCTGCAGACACCGGAACGAACGCCCTGATGCTACGGCAGAATGCTTGTGGCAGCGTATGGAATTTGTTACCATCAGCCTTTCAGGTCACAGCATTTTCTGTCCACAAGACAACTGATCGCTGGATTGAGGCAGGAGGGCCGGGCCGGGAAGACGCCTGAGTTTTCAGGTTAGGAGGGTTTCGTGCGCCGATTAGGACTCATCGCAGTTTTGTGTGTTGCATGCATCGGACTTACGGCCAATGCGGCCGAAGAACATTCCAGCAGGCTGATGGGTTTTTCCGCTCAGGGCTCCGAGACTGAACGGCAGTGGGAAGGGAAGTTCAATGCCATCCCCGAGCCGGACAACATGCGCGATTACATGAAGCGCCTCTCGGCCTATCCGCATCATGTCGGCTCCCCGTATGACAAATCGAACGCCGAATGGATCCTGTCGAAGTTCAAGGAATTCGGGCTCGACGCGCATATTGAAACCTACTACGTCCTTTTCCCGACTCCAAAGGAGCGCAAGGTGGAAATGGTGGCTCCCTCGCAATTCGTTGCGAAGATGCAGGAGCCGACCGTGTCTGAAGATCCCACCTCCGATCAGAACTCGACGCAGCTTCCCACTTACAACGCCTACTCGATTGACGGCGACGTGACGGCCCCGCTGGTGTATGTGAACTATGGCGTTCCGGCGGATTACAAGAGGCTTGAGAGATTGGGTGTTTCCGTAAAGGGCGCCATTGTAATCGCGCGCTATGGACTAAGTTGGAGGGGAATCAAGCCCAAGGTTGCGGCTGAGCATGGCGCTGTGGGCTGCCTGATTTACTCAGACCCGCGCGAGGATGGCTACTTCCAGGGTGATGTTTTTCCCGGGGGAGCTTTCCGTCCGCTTGAAGGCGTGCAGCGCGGCAGCGTGATGGACATTACGCAGTACTCCGGCGACCCGCTCACTCCTAATGTTGCGGCGACGAAAGACGCCGCGCGGATTCCGTTGAAAGAGTTGAAGGTGCTCACAGCGATTCCCACTCTGCCGCTCTCATACGGCGATGCGAAGCCATTGCTGGACGCTCTCTCGGGGCCTGTGGCTCCGGCCAATTGGCGGGGCGCGCTGGGCATGACCTACCACCTTGGGCCGGGACCGGTGAAAGTTCACATGGCTGTCAAGGCCAACTGGGACGTGAAGCCCATCTACAACGTGATTGCGAAAATCCCAGGTTCAGTTTACCCCGACGAGTGGATCATCCGGGGCAACCATCATGACGCCTGGGTGAATGGAGCTGAAGACCCAGTATCCGCCCAGGCATCGCTGATTGAAGAAGCTCGCGCCCTCGGCCTGCTGCTGAAGCAGGGATGGAAGCCCAAGCGGACGATTATCTACTGTGCCTGGGACGGAGAAGAACCGGGACTATTGGGATCAACAGAATGGGCGGAGGAACACGCTACCGATCTCGATCAGCATGCGGCAGTCTATGTCAACACGGATTCCAACAGCCGCGGCTACCTTACTGTAGAGGGCTCGCACACTCTTCAGAAATTCATCAACGGTGTTGCAAGGGACATTCAGGATCCCGAGAAGAACATCTCGGTCTGGCAACGGGATTGGGACCAGCGAATTCGCCGGGCCACGACGGCGGCGGAACGGCAGGCCCTGAGGCAGAATCCCGATCTGAAAATCGGCGCATTGGGATCGGGATCTGATTACACTGTTTTCATTGACCACCTCGGAATCGCCTCCCTGACGCTTTCCTATGGCGGCGAAAGTAATGGTGCGGGCATTTACCATTCAATCTACGACGACTTCTACTGGTATACCCACTTTAACGACACCAAGTTTGTCTACGCTCGGGCATTGGCCCAAACCGTGGGCACCACTGTTATGCGCCTGGCCGATGCTGATATTTTGCCCCTTGATTATTCGGAATTTACCGACACCATCCGTACCTACGTTGACCAGCTCAAAGAAATGTTGACGCACGAGCAGGCTGAGACAAAGGAGTTGAACACCGAAATCAAGGAAGGTGTTTTTACCGCAACCTCCGATCCTGAAAAGACCTACGTCCCGCCTGAACCCGAAGATATGCCGCCCTTCCTGAATTTTGCCCCGCTGGACAACGGCGTTGCCGCACTTGAGCGAAGTGCAGACCATTATCGCAAGGCCCTCCAAGCCGCGGAAACAAGCGGCAGTTCTGCCCTGGCACACGCTTCGCTCACCAGTGTGAATCACTTGATCATAGAGACCGAGAGGAAACTGATTCGACCGGAGGGCTTGCCCGGGCGGGCCTGGTACCGGCATCAGATTTACGCACCGGGAGTCTACACCGGCTACGACGTGAAGACGCTGCCGGCGGTCCGTGAAGCCATTGAAGAGCGACAATGGGACGAGGCTGGCAAACAGATTGCAATTGTCGGGAAGGTCCTTGAAGACGAAGCCATGGCAATCGATGCCGCCGCATCCGATCTCGAAAAAGCTATTCAGTGATCCTGACTGTCATAATTTGACACACTTTTCTGCTGTCTTGCTATTCCTGGCCCGGGTCAATGTCCTCTTTTGACAGCGACGCCTGCCTTCTGTAGCCGTCTACTCCCAAGAGCCTGAAAATTTCATAAAGCCATAATTTTTGTTCGCAAAATATATTAACCCACTTATTTTTAATAGATTTAAGGTGAAAATTTTCCATTTCTGGAAATTATTTTACGCATTTTTGGCTCTACTGTGTAACTTAGCGAGGTTGTATTGCGTCTGCACATGTGTAATACTTAGCCAATCGATTTACGGCTTGGAAATCATAACTTGGTCAATGCTGGTGTGGACACGGCTTCGGCTCAGCACCGGCATTGTTACACAGCAGGAATGTCCGTTCGAGGTTCTCAATGTCTTCTGCGGAAGAACGGGTCATTCGAGTGCTTCGACCATCTGTAATTGTTTTATGCGGCCCAGCGGCATGTGGAAAATCGACATTTGCAGCCCGGCATTTTCGGCGCACTCATGTTATTTCATCCGATTTTTGCCGGCAGCTAGTGTGCGATGATGAGACTGACCAGCGTTACCATTCGCAAACATTTGCTCTTTTGAACTTTCTCATTGGTCAGCGACTTTCCATCAACCGCGTTTGCGTTGTTGATTCAACTGCGATAACTCCCGGGGCTCGAAAGTCTCTGCTGGATCTTGGTCGGAAGTACCGAGTCCGTACAGAGTTGTTTCTTTTTGATGTCGCGCTTGAGAAATGCCTTGAGCGTGACCGTGCCCGTGTGCGCTCGGTAGGGCCGAAGGTTATTGAGGAACAGTATCGTTTGTTCAAGCAGGCGCAGGGATCGGTCGCCTCCGAGGGGTTTGACCAGATTGTTGAGCTGGGCGAGAAAGATTTGCAGAGCGTACGCTTCGAGATTCTCTACCGTCCCATCAACCCGGTAAACCACGTTAACGGCATGAAAACCTGGAAAGACCACCCCGCTTACGCCAAAGGCCCCGAACCGCGCAGTTGACACTCCGCCACACGACCTCCTAGAATTCTCAAGGGCTTACCTTTATGAAACCTGGACCCAAACAGGCCGTTTTGCAGCCGGAATTGAGACGGGCCACGGACGTTTTATCCCTGATCGGGAACACTCCCCTGGTCCGGTTGCAAAGGATTGGCGTTGAATTCCCGCAGGTGGCGCTTCTGGCGAAGGCCGAGTGGGCCAATCCCGGCGGATCTGTAAAGGACCGTGCGGCGTGGAACATTATTCAGGAAGCGGAACGTGCCGGACTGCTGATGCCAGGCAAGGTCCTGCTCGACTCCACTTCCGGAAACACCGGAATTGCCTATGCCATGATTGGCGCTGCGCGCGGGTACCGCGTCAAGCTTTTTATGCCCTCGAATGTGAGCCTTGAGCGTAAGCACATTCTGCACGCCTTCGGCGCAGAGATCGTTTATACAGACCCGATGGAAGGATCTGACGGGGCCATTCGCAAGGTCCGCGAGCTTGCCGAAAGAGAACCAGACACTTACTTTTACGCCAATCAGTACAACAATCCTGCCAACTGGAGAGCGCACTATCAGACCACCGCCCCGGAAATTTTCGACCAGACGGAAGGGCAAATCACACATTTTGTTGCGGGTCTGGGTACCACTGGAACGTTTATCGGCACGGCGCGCCGGCTGAAGGAGCTTAAACCAGAGGTTCGTTGCATTTCCTATCAGCCGGACTCTCCGTTTCACGGCCTGGAGGGGCTGAAACACCTTCCCACCTCCATCGTTCCCGGCATTTATGATTCGTCTGTCCCTGACGATAACGTGGAAGTTTCGACGGAAGAATCTTATGCCATGACCTTGCGGTTGGCCCGGGAAGAGGGCTTGCTGGTTGGCATTTCGTCCGGGGCTTCGCTGGTTGCGGCGCTCAAGGTGGCGAAAGAGGTTCGGAGCGGCGTGATTGTCACGATCTTTCCTGACAGCGGAGACAAGTACCTCAGTGAACGCTTCTGGAATGATTCTGCGGCCCGACGCTAGAACCTGGCTCATGGTTCTGACGATTGCCGGCATCCGCCCGCTGAAATCCGGGGCAGTGCCGGCTTTGGTTTTTCTTCAGCAATGAGGCATTGAATGGCAATACAACTGAACACTGAACAGCTTGAGAAAATTCATTCGCATGGCGAGCGTGAATACCCCAACGAATGCTGCGGAATGCTGCTCGGCCGGGCGGACGGCGATTCCAAGGAAGTTTCAGAAGTAGTGCCACTGAAGAATTTGCGCCTCGACTCCGCGCGGGCGCAGGAACTGCTGCCGCTGGAAGATCCTGGCCGCGAATCAGAGAAGAACCGTTTCCTCATTGACCCACTTGAGCAACTACGGGTTGAGAGGGAAGCGCGCACCCGCGGGCTGGATGTCCTGGGTTACTATCACTCTCATCCGGACCATCCGGCCCGTCCGTCAAATTATGATCGCGAACATGCCTGGCCGTGGTATTCTTATGTTATTCTTTCGGTTGAACGGGGCAAGGCCGCTGAAATGACCTCGTGGGTTCTATCGGAAGACCGGTTGCGGTTTGATCCTGAACCATTGAAACTTTAGGCCGTCCACGTTCATCAAAGAAACATAGTGGACTTTTTAGTGTATAATGGTCAGCACAGGATTGGTATGATGGGTCGAGGAGAAGGAATGCCAGTAAAAGTGGTTATCCCCACCCCGCTGCGGCAGTACACGGGGAAGAAGGATTCTGTTGAAGTTGAGGCGAAGACTGTTGGCGAGGCGCTGGCGGGGTTGACTTCAAGATATAGCGATTTGCGAAAGCACCTCTACAACGAGGAAGGCAAGCTTCGCAGTTTTGTTAATGTCTACGTGAATGACGAGGATATCCGCTTTCTTCAAAAGGACCAGACTCCTCTTACCGAAACTGACGTCATCAGTATTGTTCCCTCCATTGCAGGCGGCTCAATGATCCGCTGTATCTGTAGCTAGCCTGGATCCGGCACGGCCGGGATTCCGGGCTCATCCCCCACGATTAAGAAATCTCAAGAAAAAGCAAGATACAGGCGATCCTGGCTCCAGAGTGAGCGGGGCTTGCATGGCGCAGGAATTCCAAGGAAATGACAACCAAAGAGGAAAAAATGGCGACAATAGCAACAACTCCAACAGAGCAATTGACTAAAGACGAGATTCTTCGCTATAGCCGACATCTCATCATGCCGGAAGTGGCCATGGATGGCCAACTCAAGCTGAAGCAGGCCAAGGTGCTCTGCATTGGCGCGGGGGGCCTGGGCACGCCGCTGGCACTTTACCTGGCTGCGGCCGGCGTGGGAACGCTGGGCATGGTGGACTTCGATGTGGTCGATTTCACCAACCTGCAGCGGCAGATTATTCATGATACGGATGACGTGGGGCGCCCCAAGCTGGACTCGGCGCGCGACACCATTCGGGACATTAATCCGAACGTGGAAGTCATCCCCTATGAGACACGGCTTACTTCCGATAATGCTCTCGACATCTTTCGCGACTATGACATCGTTGCCGACGGCACGGATAATTTCCCTACCCGCTACCTGGTGAACGATGCGTGCGTGTTGCTGGGCAAGCCGAACGTTTATGGAAGCATCTTCCGTTTCGAGGGACAGGCTTCTGTTTTCCACGCTCCGGAAGGGCCGTGCTACCGCTGCCTTTATCCGGAGCCGCCACCGCCGGGGCTCGTACCGAGTTGCGCTGAAGGCGGAGTGCTGGGAGTGCTGCCGGGCATCGTGGGATCGCTCCAGGCGCTGGAAACCATCAAGCTGATTCTTGGCAAGGGCCAGCCGCTCATCGGCCGCCTGCTGTTATTCGATGCGCTCCATCTCAAGTTCCGGGAGCTCAAGCTGCGCAAGAATCCGGAGTGCCCGGTCTGCGGAACGCATCCTACCATTACCAAGTTGATTGATTACGAAGAATTCTGTGGAATCCGAGGAGAAGAACACGTGCCTGAGACCAGCGTTCCGGAAATTACAGCGACAGAAGTAAAGAAGCTGATGGACGAGAGCAAACCTTTTGTCCTGGTCGATGTTCGCGAGCCGCACGAGTACGAAATCTGCAATATTCCGGGCGCCAAGCTGATTCCGCTGGGCGAAGTTCCGAAGCGCATGCACGAGCTGAACTCTGCAGACCAGATTGTTGTGCACTGCCGGTCCGGAGTGCGCAGCGCCAAGGCTGTGGAATTCCTTATGCAGGCTGGGTTCCGCAGGATCCACAACCTGAAGGGCGGCGTTTTGGCATGGGCGCGCGACGTTGATCCTTCCATGCCGAGTTACTAATCGGTCCCGACATTCATGCCGGGGCGGACACCGGTCTGCCCTGGCAAATCTCTCCCTGCATTTGCTGCCAGCGCGAAGGCTGCTGAAGTCCCTTGGGGCCCGAAATCCCCCATCCGATAGACAACCCTGCGGTTCCCCATTGCTCTTGCCTCCGAATTGTCATAACATCTGCAATAAGTATTGACTTCCGTGAGGGGGTGCACGATGAAGGTCCAAGCCAATCGACGGGAATTCATCCAGGGATTCGGAGCGGCGGTGGCCGGGCTTGCCCTGGCTCCGCGCCATACTTTTGGGGCCGCCACGCCGCCGGCGCCTCCGGTTGCGGTGGCAAAGTGCCTTGAATACGGACCCGAGGTCCGTCCCACACTGGCCGCGCTGTTTGACCAGATAGGGGGATTGTCGCGGATCGTGCGCGGCAAGACGGTGGCGGTCAAGGTCAACATGACCGGCCACAATACAGATCTCGTGCAGGGCATGCCGATTGGCATGACGCAGTGGGTGCATCCGGAAGTGATCGGCAACACCGTCCAGCTGCTGGGGCAGGCTGGGGCCCGAAGGATCATGCTGGTGGAAAGCTCGCTCAGCCCTTCGCGCTCTCTGCAGCAATTCATGTCCGACGCCGGCTGGAATCCGAAGGACTTTGCAAGCGCGGCGCCCCGCGTGGATTTTGTGGACACCAATTACAGCGGCCCGGGAGGAACGTACAAACGGCTCTGGGTTCCCGGAGGCGGCCTGCTGTTCCGTGCCTACGATTTGAATCCTGTCTATACCGATGTCGACGTCTATGTTTCTCTTGCCAAGCTGAAGGAACACGCGACGGCGGGCGTAACTCTTTCTATGAAGAATTCCTTTGGCATCACGCCCTGCACCATTTACGGGCGCGGCGCGGGCGTTGACAAGCCGTCCGAGGTGGTCAAAGGTTCGCGCGGCGGCATCCTGCACCAGGGCGACCGCCAGCCTTCCAAAACAGCACTTTCGGAAAATGACCCGAATTCGCCGCGCCAGCCCGGCTATCGTGTGCCGCGTGTGACAGCCGACCTCGTCCATGCGCGTCCCATCCATCTGGCTATTATTGACGGCATCCACACGGTCGCGGGCGGGGAAGGTCCGTGGATCAAGCGCTGCCGCCCGGTGCACGCGGGAGTGCTGGTGGCGGGCACGAACCCCGTAACCACCGACGCAGTGGCAACCGCCCTGATGGGTTTTGACCCCATGGCAATGCGAGGGACCGCGCCGTTTGAAGGATGCGACAGCACACTGAAGCTGGCCGAAGATCTCGGCATTGGAACACGCGACCTCAAACGCATTGAAGTTATCGGGACTCCAATTTCCAAAGCCCGAGTCGATTTCCGCCGAGCGTGAGGACAAGCTGGCCTGAGGTCATTCCAGCTGGTATTGAGGGGACTGTCTGTGGCCCTTAGCGTCGCGATGTCCTCTTCAGGTTTTCCCCAGGGTTTCCATAATGACTGCTTTTTCAGCATCTTGTACGTTTATCGTGAACGCTCACTTCTGGTTTTCGAACTGGAATCCTGAAAACGTTCTCCAAAACGTAACGCAACCGTAACGCCACTTTCACACGGGAATGGTTTAATGCCTCATAAATGGAATGCCCAACGTGGTCCCGGTGGGACGTCCCACTACAATCCGGGCAAAGCTGGGAAAGAGCGGAGAACGCTCCATTAATTCAAGCCGAGTTCTCAAGCCGTGGAGAAGGCTTTTCTGGCGTAGTGTCAGAACAACCGGAAAGTCTTGAACGAGAGGCGCGGAAGGTTGGCGGCGTTATAAAGCCGGCAGCGGGGGCGCGCCTTTCGTTCGTCTACTTTGACGCCGGTGGAGGCCACCGGAGCGCGACCAAGGCGCTTCTAACCGCGGCGCAGGAGCAGGGCCTGCCCTGGGAAATTGAATGCCTGAACCTGCAGGAACTGCTCGATCCCCTCGACTTTGTCAGGAAGCTGACGGGCATCCGCGTCCAGGACGTTTACAACTACATGCTGGAGAATGGATGGACGTTAGGCGCCGCCCAGCTCCTGCCGCTGCTCCATGGCGTCATCAGACTGCACCACTCACTGATTGTCGGAGTCCTTGCACGGTATTGGAGCGCAGTCCGGCCGGACCTTGTTGTCTCCCTGATACCGAATTTCAACCGCGAGATTGCGGAAAGCATCCGGCGGGTCCTTCCCAACGTTCCCTTCGTCACGATACTGACGGACTTGGCGGACTACCCGCCCCATTTCTGGATTGAGCGTGAGTCCGAATATCTGATTGTTGGGACAGAGCGCGCGGCGGAACAGGCGCACTTGATGGGGCACAAGCCGGACCACGTTTTTCTAACCTCCGGAATGATCCTCAATCCTGCCTTTTATTCGATTCCCGAGGCAGACTGCCGCGAGCAGCGGGAATCCCTGGGGCTCCAGCCGCACCGCTTGACGGGGCTGGTGATGTTCGGCGGACAGGGTTCGCAGGCGATGCTGGAAATCGCCCGGCGGCTGAATAAGCTCGACTGGCTGCAACTGATTCTGATCGCAGGCCGCAACGAGAAGCTGGAATCACAGCTTCGAGGGATGGATTTCCAGATTCCAGTTCACCTTGAGGGTTTTACCTCCCAGATGCCCCGTTTTATGCAAATGTCGGATTTCTTTATCGGCAAGCCGGGCCCCGGGAGTCTCAGTGAAGCCTTGGTTATGGAGCTGCCTGTCATCGTCGAGCGGAATGCCTGGACGCTGCCGCAGGAGCGGTTCAATACAGAGTGGGTGAAAGAGAAGGAAGTTGGAATCGTCGTCCGGAGCATTCGTGAGATTGGGCCGGCGGTTGAGCGCCTCCGTGATCCCGCTGTTTTCAACCGTTACCGCGCCAACGCCCAGGGGCTTCGCAACCGGGCGGTCTATGAAGTCGTCACGATTCTGGAAAACATTCTTTCCAGGACGAAAGGAGGAGCGAGGCCACACGGCCCGTCAGGATGACGGACGCCTTTGGGCCCCGGCCGGAGACGCCGTGCGATGGGGCCATCCGCGCTGAAAATGACAAAGGTTTATAAGCTCGATGAAGGTATCTGCGACACGCTGATCATTTCAGACCTGCACCTGGGTTCGATTGTCAGCCGGGCGGAAGACGCCCGCCTCATGCTTCAGGGCAAGACGTTCCGCAGACTGATCCTGCTGGGCGACATTTTCTGCGATCTGGATTTCCGCAGGCTGACGAAAGAACACTGGGAGCTGCTGTCTTACATCCGCAAGCTTTCGAATCCCAAGCGTAAAGTGGAAGTGGTGTGGGTGGAAGGGAACCACGATCGTGGGCTGACTGAAGTCATGTCGCATCTGGTCGGGATCAATGTGTACCAGGATTATCAATGGGACTACGACGGAAAGCGCTACCTTGCCATCCACGGGCATCAGTATGACAGTTTCCTGGTGGGGAACGCGGCGCTCAGTTCGTTTGGCGAATGGATATACATGAGCCTTCAGAAGCTTGATTCGAAGAGCAAGCTGATCTCCCGGTTCCTTGACCGGCAGAATTCCAAGTGGTTGCGTCTCTCACCCAAAGTGGCGGCTGGTGCCCTTGCACTGGCTAAACTGCGTGGCGCCGACGTAGTCTTCTGCGGCCATACCCACATGGCTATGCAGGCCGAACGTAAGGGAATTCGATATTTCAATTCCGGCTGCTGGACCACTGAAGACCCAACCTACATCACCGTGGACGAACTTGGCGTGCAAATCCATGACTACGTTTCAGAACTGGCTAACCGCGCGCTGGCCGTAGAACCTGCTTCCAGCGAACAAGTCACAGTTGAGTAGAGCAATCCCCCTGATGCTCCATGTCCGCACAGATACCGCTCCCCACCACCCAATGTGCTACCATTTCCCCTTATGGCTCAGAGCAGGGTAGAGCGCGGTCCGGGCAGGTTTGCGGCCTATGCCTGGATGGTGCTGGGCTACAACATCCTGGTGATTTTGTGGGGAGCGGTGGTGCGCGCCACCGGGTCCGGGGCGGGTTGCGGAGAACACTGGCCGCTGTGCCAGGGCGTGGTGATTCCGCACGCCGAGCAGATTGCCACTCTCATTGAATTCTCCCACCGCGCCACCAGTGGCATCGACGTCCTGCTGGTGGTCGGACTTGTCTGGATGGCTTTCCGGCGGTTTGGCCGCGGACACGCCGTCCGGAAATACGCCGCGGCATCAGGTTTTTTTACCCTCACTGAAGGGCTGGTCGGGGCCGCGCTGGTGCTGTTCGGCCAGGTTGGTAACGTTGTTTCCACGGGCCGGGTAGTGATTCTTTCGGTTCACCTGGTGAACACATTTCTGCTGCTGGCTTCACTGGCGCTAACGGCCTGGGCGGCCAGCCGGCAGCTTTCCGCAGACGCGGGCGCGCCGCCTCTGTACCCAGCGGTGCCTGGCAAAGGTCTTTATGTTGTTTACGGGGCGGGAATCGCAGGGGCCATCGCGATTTCCATCACGGGCACCATTGCCGCACTTGCGGACACGCTCTACCCCGCAAGGTCGCTGGCGGAAGCTTTCCGGTGGGACTTCTCCGGCACAGCGGCTCCCATTCTTCACCTGCGCATCATTCATCCCGTAGTTGCAGTGCTGGTGGGTGGCTACCTGCTTGTGGTTGCCGTCATGACGCTGAGTTCACCTGGCCCAACTGCGCCTAAACGCCTGGCCCGGCGTCTGGCAGGGCTGGTGCTGCTGCAATTCTGCTTTGGCGCAGCCAACATCGTTCTTCTTACACCCGTGTATATGCAGATACTACACCTGCTGGTAGCGGACCTCATCTGGATTGTTCTTGTCCTGCTCACGGCTGAGGGTCTGGGCTGGCAGGCGGAAAACGCGGTGTCCTCCGTTGCTCCGTCGCCCGCCGCCGACCCCTCGCGAACGGCAGTCCAGCACCTTTCTGCCTCAAGATAATCTCGCGCTCTCCCGTCTAGGCAAGCCAGTACGTGAGGCTTTACGATAAGGCATGGCCACAAAACCTGCCATGACGCTTGACCGTGTGCTTTCCCGTTTCGGGATTGCCTCCCGTACCGCCTCGATGGAATTCATCCGCGCCGGCCGTCTGAAAGTGAACGGCAAGGTTGAGCGCGATCCGGAGCGGTGGGTCTGGCCCGAGCGTGATGTGGTCCATCTGGACGGCAAGCCGTTACGCCCGGTCCCGCGAACATACCTGCTGCTCTACAAACCCAAGGGGGTGATCACCAGCCACGGCGACCCGGATGGCCGCAAGACCATTTATGATCTACTGGGAGCAAGCGGCCGCTGGGTGGCGCCTGTCGGCCGCCTCGATAAGGACACCTCCGGTTTGCTGCTGCTGACCAACGACACTGAATTTGGGCACGCTGTGATGAGTCCGGAATCCCAGGTTCCCAAGACCTACATGGCCAAGCTCAACGCGCTCATGAGCGATGAAGTGATTGGGCAGTTGGCCAGCGGCGTGGAAATGAAGCGCGGCGACCATGCCCGGCCGAGGAGCGTCCGCCGCCTGGAAGACCGCGGCAAATATACGTGGCTTGAAATCGTGCTGACGGAAGGCAAGAACCGCGAGGTGCGGCGGATGATCGAAGCGGTCGGCTTCAAAGTGCTCAAACTTGTCCGGACCCGCGTCGGCCCGCTTACGCTTGAAGGACTGGAAGTCGGCAAATGGCGCCCGCTCACCCGGCACGAGATTGACAAACTCCAACGCAAATCCCTGCCCAAACCATCACTGTCGAAGAGCGGAGCCGGACAGTCTCACAGTTGAACCGTCAGCACTACGACTCTAGACTAATGTCCTGCCTGGTATTCCCCCTCAAGTTCGAATACCGTATCGTTGCCTTGCAGCTTCCCGGCATACGTTCCTTTACCATTGATTCCTTCCAGCTTGCCGGTTCCGCTGACAATGGTCCATTGCCCTTGCTCGCTTACAGTCTTGCCGCGTTCGATCACCTGCTCACCCTGAATGCGATAACTGAATTTGTCGCCACTGACCGTGGTTTCAGTAACGTAACCGCGCACGCGAGCCTGGTTGCCACGAACTTCTTTTGTGACGGTTGCTTCGTCGGTTTGAGTCTCGGTGCCGGCGATGTCAATTGGCTTTGTCCAATGGCATTTTCCCTGGCTCATCACAAAGAAATGGCCAGCCTGATCGCTGAGCCGCATCACGTGCACCTGCTCGGGCCCCGAACATTCAGCGGTCCCGGCGATATGGGTCTGGGCCAGCGCTACAGCTGCCGACGAAAAAATGATCAAAGCAATGATTCCGATTCTGGATTTCATCAAGCCTCCTCAATGAAGTAGACACTGCATCCTGCCAAGTGTGACACAAAACAGTGATTTCCGCCGCCAGGGCACGGGGCCCTCCCGAAATTCTCCCTGTACCTCGAAGTTCCTCATCCCCTAAAATAGCCCTGGGCTCAAAAGTTGGACGATGGCGCATGGATGCCCGTGTTTTCAAATGGCAGAGGAACGCCGTTCCGTGTGCCGACAGATTGCTGAGAGGAGGCATGCATGCCATTGAACGTTGGAGACGCGGCGCCAGATTTCAATCTTAAGGCGGCGATAGGTGATGAGCAGGAGGAATTCAAGCTTTCCAATCACAGAGGCGAGAGGGTTGTTATCGCTTTTTATGCCCTGGACTTCACCCCCGTTTGACGGAACGAACTCTCGGCAATCCAGGAAAATCTCCCGAAGTTTGCCGAGTTGAACGCCCAGGTCGTGGGCGTATGCACCGACACGGTTTTCTCCCACATTGCCTTTCAGGAATCGCTGGGAGGATTGAAATTTCCCCTTGCCGCAGACCGCTGGCCGTATGCCGCCACCGCGCAGGCTTACGGAGTTTTCCCCCCAACCCGGCATGAAATCCCTTTTGTGAATGATCGTGCGATTTTTATTGTGGATAAGAACGGCAAAATTGCATGGTCAAAGATTTATGCTCTTCGGGATTTGCCTGACATGGACGAGGTGCTGACTGCGCTGGCAGATATTACCTGAAACAGATTGTTCACGCTTCGGGACATTGCCATCGCCTGGCATAACTGGTGCGAAGAGCGCGCAGCGCAGCGGGGAGTTGCAGGTTCCCCGCTGCCCGCGTGTTTGCGCGTAGCGGTGCGGCGGACTTATCAGCGGTGAAAGGCTTCCCTGCGGTCCTGGCGCAGATCTCGGGCCTGACGCCTGAATTGATGCTTGGCATGCCGCAATTTGCGCCGGTCAATTCTGGCCCGTGTACTGTTGGGGCCATAGTGCCGAACATCTGCATGAAGTTTCTGTTGGCGCCGCACAATTCGCCGGCCATCGCGTCGCAGCGCCCGGCGATCCTGCCGCCTGTCCACGCGATTGTTCATGGATTCAGGCCCAAATCGTCCGTGGGCAAAGGTTGCGGGAGCGGCCACGAGCATCCCAGCCAGAACTACTGGCAAAAGCCATCTGAGGTTGTTTCGCATCATCGTCGTCCTCCTTCGCGTTGAGCAGTTCCTGCTTCCGTTGATGAAACCCGCCACTTCGCAAAAAGTTTCGTTCGGGCCTGAAACCAGCGGTCTTTTTCTTCTTGCGGATCATTTCATTCACTTGGTGTGGGGGGCACGGGCTAGCCAGTGGAAGCCAGCGAAACTGATGGCCTGCGGTATGATAGTAGACGTGCCAGCATTCATGAAAAGCTGGAGGGAACTGAGATGAAACTTGCAAGATATTGCCTGCTTTCCTTGTGCCTGTTTTCGGCTCCGGTGATGGGACAACAGAAAAATCAGGGAGCGCCGAGCCCGCTGATTGAAGGCAAGTTGATGTACGTTGGGACAATGCCCCAGAACCTTGACGCCTGGATTGTCAACGATCTCAGCATCTGGGGCAAGTACAAGCCCACTCGGCAAATTGAAGGCGTTGACCTCGTAATGAAGGCCTACGAACCGGAGACGGAAGTCCAATACAAAATGCGAAAGGGCATCCCTCAGCCAAAAGAAGTTCGGAAGGACCCGAAGCGCAAGAACGTCATGTTTTCAATCATCGTGGAGGACTGGGTTACGGGTTACCAGGTCTGGCAGGTGGACATCATTGATCGCAAGCCGAAGCGGGACGAGAACACGGCCCCCAGCGAGGATGCCGAAATCAATGCCAGGGGACTGTCAAGCCAGCAGATCGCTCAAGCTATTACGCGAGAGTTGCGGAGGTATGTAGACCACCTGGGTTCGCAACCGGGTGTTCATTAGGGGCCTGCTTTTTACCGGGTAAACCATCCGTGATTGCCGCAACTGATTCCTGACCTGAGGACCAATAGAAGAGATGACGTCATGAAAATAGCTGTTACCGGCGCCGCGGGACTGTTCGGCCACGGACTCGTTGAGGTCATCAGCAAACGCCACACGGTGTTTTCAATTGGAAGGGCCGAAGCCGACATTACCAGGTTTGAAGAGGTACTGGCAGCGTTCCAGAAGTCACGCCCCGATGTCGTAGTCCACGCGGCGGCCAATCCAAGCCCCGACTCCTGCGAATTGGACCCACCGCAAGCCTATCTTGTCAACGTCCATGGCACTCGTCACGTTGTGGAGGCCGCGCGTGAGGTTGGAGCCGCGGTGGCCTATATTTCGACCGACGCGGTGTTTGACGGCGAGAGTCGGACTCCTTATAAAGAAACCGATCCAACTATTTCTCCAACCGTGTACGGGCGCACCAAGTTGCGCGGTGAGCGCCTCGTGGCGGCGCTGCCCTCGTATTGGATATTCCGTGTGTGTGTACTTTTCGGCCCCGGAAAGGTGAATTTTATCGAAAAGAGCCTGAGAGCAATAGTTGCTGGCCAGTCCTACGTTGTGGCTTCAGACCAGACTGGGAACGCGCTGTACACGCTGGACGGGGCTGAAAAGATTCTTGAGGTGGTGGAGAGCGGCCGCTCGGGCCTTTACCATCTGACGAACCAGGGAATCTGTACCCGCTACGAACTGGCCAGGTACGCGGCCGAGAAGGCGGGCCTTGACGTGAGCAAGCTTATTGGTGTTCCATCCGACCAGATGGGCCGTCCTGGCAAGCGTCTGAAATATTCGGTATTGGAGATGCGAGCCTTAAGGGAAGCGGGCTTTTCACTGCTCCGGCCCTGGCAGGCCGCGCTGGATGACTATATTGGGACCTTACTGCCTCTTTGACTGACTTGCATTCCAGCCGTTCAGTTTTCTAATTCCCGTTTTTCGTGAATTCAACATCATGGCCCGGGAAGATTCTTGTGCCCAGTGCCAGCACCTGCTCGCGGTCCAGCCGGGACTGTTCGCGGTCGCGGGGAATCATGGTCAAAACGCGGGAATCTTCTGAGCGGCTCAGGCACGCGTCGCCGGCCACAACTGTCTTCTGATCTTTCTCCGGGACGATCACCGACAAATGGCCCGGAACGTGGCCTGAGGTCACTGCTGTTTCCAGACCCTCCGGCAGAGAATGAGATTCAAGCCAGCGATGCTGTGAAGCGCAGCCCAACCGTTTCCGGTCCCACCAGCGCAAGGTAAACTTGCGCATCTGGTGCAGGTGCTCCACTGCATGATCGTACTCAAAAGTTTGCGGATAGTATTTCAGGATCAGTTTCTCCCAGTTCTGATTGTCAAGAAGGTCTGAGTAAAGTGAACAGCACCAGTCGTGTGATTCCTGCGTGCCATAAATGGCGCTGCCGGTAAAAAGCGAATTGTTGAGGACGTGGTCGATATGGAAATGCGTATTGATGACGGCTTCGATATCGCGAGCGGCGAGGCCCTGATGCTGCAAGGCATTCACGAGCAAATGTTCTTCATGAGGCATGCCGGTATCAATCACAAAACGGCGGCGTCCATTCGACAGCAGGACTGAAGTGGCGCTACGCCAACTTCCCGCCAGCAGAGTCTGAACTTTCCATTCTGTTTCAGCCATGTGACCTGCCTTTTGCCAGGTTGATTCTAGCAGGAAGAGAGACAGTTTTGGCCTGCAATGAGGTTTTAGCTGGAGAATACTCCTAGTGGGGCGGGACGGGCAAAGGGAGTTTTCTTTATGAATCAACGGCTTTGCGTACCAGCCCGGCACCAGGATTTCAAAGGGCTTGGGCTGCCGGATTGTGTGCTGCGAAGTACATGACCTTCGAGTGCGCCCAGGATATCTGTCCTGGTTACCACACCCTCCAATTCACCGTCGTTTGAGGTGACCAGGAGAATGTGCTGCCCCGCCTGCTTCTTCAGTAGCCGAAGGGCTTCCATAACATCACATTCACCTGGGATTCTGAGGGGGTGCTTGTCGGTTATGGCGCGGACAGTGGTATGGGGCCAGGTCCTTGGTTCGATTTTCCACAGTGACCAGAGCGCCGCCGTCCCCAGCAAGCAGCTTCCTTCATATACAGGAAAGACGGTGTGGTGCGCGTGGTTTTGCGCAGCCTCCGCCAGCGCCTGCAGGGTGGAGGTGGCGTCTAACGACACGACTTTTTCCTGCATCACTTTGCGCACAGGAACGTATCCGAGCTCGTGCATCCTGACGCCCTCATGCAGGCGCTGGTCCGCTGACACGGACGCTTCGCCTGAAACCGCATAGGCAACAGCAGAACCCACCAGAGCGGGAATGATGAAGACGTGTCCCCCCGTTGCTTCTGCCACAAACACTACCGCCGCTAGGGGAGTCTTGTAGCCTCCGGCGATGAATGCCGCCATGCCGACCGCCGCATAGAGGTCTACTGAGGGGCTGTGGACGACTGCCTGGTTGAACGCCGTCCCAAAGGAGGCCCCCGTGAGGAACAGTGGCACAAACATGGCACTGACGCCGCCGCTGCCCAGCGAAAACAGCGTCGCGGCAAGCTTGAATACTCCAAACAAGGCCAGCTCAATTGCCGTGTGTCGTCCCATGAGGATCTTGTCAACGGCTTCGTAGTTGGGCCCGATGGGAATCAGCGATCCTTTAGAGATGGAGACGAACGCCAGTCCGCACAATCCGGTAAGCAGGCCTCCGACGGCCAGCTTCATCCAGTGGGCGACGGAACAGCGCACTGCAAAGGTCCGGAATTTACGGTAGATGATATCGAAGGCCATGGCGATCAGCCCGCAGACGCCCCCGAGCACGGCCGACCAGAACAGATCCTTTCCCGAAAATGACGTCGTCCCGGCGAAGTCGAACAGAGGCCGGGAGCCGAGAAAAGAGGCCAGCGTCCCGTAGGCGACAACCGAGGCAATGAGCGAGGGCACGAGCGCCTCATGGGCAAGGTCGTCCTTGTACGGCATCTCGAGGGCGAACACAAGGCCGGTTAGGGGAGCACGGAAGACCGCAGCCATGCCGGCCGCCGCTCCGCTGATCAGCATGATGCGACGGTCTTGCGGTTCAAGCCTGAACTTCCGGAGTCTGCCCCATAGCCACGACCCGATGGCGCCTCCCCCGTAAATACTGGGGCCTTCGAGCGCCGCGCTCCCGCCCAGTCCTACCGTTGTGATGGCGGCGGCTATCTTCGGCAGGAAATACCGCAGGTTAATATCGCCCTGATGTTCATGGTAGGAACGGATGGTTTCCTCAGTGGAGTGCTCGTTGGGATCCGCGACAAAGTACTGCATGATGAGTCCGGTCAGCACAAATCCCAAGAGCAGGCCCGGAACGATGGCCCAGTGATGGCGAAGGAAGTAATCCAGCATCGGCGGCCACATGACATCCAGAATAATGACCGCAATTCCTGTGATGGCCAGCCCAGCCAGCAAGCCTATGACAGGCGCCACGAACAGCCACTTGTGGAGATCACGCGAATAGATTGCAGCAAGGTCTTCGCGCAACAGATCTGCGTACTTCCGCAGCCTGGGGTGATTCAGGATTGTTTTCTCCCGCTCAAGCATAGGTAGCACGAGAATCGCGCGGATTCAGGACACCAAGCCGGAACCTCCGGACTTCTCTTTGATGAAGTTCGGTCAATTTATTCAGCAATTGTTCGCCCTCCGGCAGAAGGAAAACTCGCACCACCCGATGGTCATTCGAGGCTTGACTCTTGCGAACCAGCCCACGGCGCTCGGCACGCTGGACGAGTCCGACAACGGCGTTGTGGCGCTCCTGCAGAAATTCGGCCAGTTCGCTGATCGTAGCCCAGCCCCGGCCCGTAAATCCTGCGATACCGAGAAGCAGTTGATGTTGTTGAGGTGTAAGGCCATGGGAGCGGGCGGTCCTTTCACTGAAGCGCAGAAACTTTCGAAGCTGGTACCGGAAATCAGCCAACTGGCGAAGGTTTGGAAGTGCGGCGGCTGCCTGTGAATGGTCCGGAGGACGTGAACGCTTCATGAGACAAGTATATCACAGTGTGATATATTGGCCAATTGATGCTGAAGGACCCGCAGGACACGGGCGGGAGCCGGCCTGGACCAAAAAACAATAAGACCTGCTGTTCAGCCGGATAGGTTGTTGACAAAAAGAATGATACTGGGCGAAGATAGTAAGGTTCACCCATTTGAAATTAGGGAAATAAGAGAATTGGATACGCACTTTCAGAAAAAGGAACGAGGAAGAATACGCTGGCACGTGGTTGATGCTGACGGGGTTGTGCTGGGGAGACTGGCGGCCCGCACCGCGCGGATTTTGATCGGTAAAGATTCGGCGGACTGGACTCCGTTTTCGGACCATCGCGAAGGTATCATTGTTGTTAACGCCGAAAAAGTACGATTGACCGGGAAGAAGCTTGAGCAAAAGGTTTACCGGCACTACACGGGATATCCGGGTGGCCTGAAGGAGATTTCCGCTCAACGGATGCTGGAGACCAGGCCGGAAGAACTGGTACGAGAAGCTGTCCTGGGGATGCTTCCAAAGTCCCGTCTGGGAAGCCGGTTAGCAACACGACTAAAGGTCTATGCTGGTCCAAAGCATCCGCATCAGGCACAGAACCCTGTGCCGGCCCGCCTGGCGGTTTAGTTGCGATTAAGACATCAACAGGAATTCATGAGGAGTAGGTGTGGCTGAGTTGAATCAATTTTGGGGTACCGGACGAAGGAAGACTTCCGTGGCGAGGGTGAGGCTTGAGCCCGGCACGGGAAAGATCCAGGTGAATCGCCGTCCTTTTGAGCAGTATTTCCCCTCGGAGGCATTACGCGCCGAGGTTCGGCAGCCGCTGGTGTTTACAGAGAACGACGGCAAGTTTGATATCATGGTGAATGCTCGGGGTGGCGGGATTCACAGCCAGGCGGGAGCCGCGCGGCTGGGTATTTCCCGCGCGCTGATCCTGTTTGACCCCGAGTTGCGTCCCCGCTTGCGACAGAGCGATTTCCTTACCCGCGATCCGCGCGCCAAAGAGCGAAAGAAGTACGGCCAGAAGGGCGCGCGAAAGCGGTTCCAGTTCTCGAAGCGGTAAAACAGAGATTGACAGGCAACAGGCGTCCAGGTCCTTGCTTTGACTGCGGGCCAGTGAACGCCCCTGATTTTTTGGCGTTGGAGGAGATTTGTCCACCATTACCATGAAAGAGTTTCTGGAGGCAGGAGTTCACTTTGGCCACCAGACCCGCCGCTGGAATCCCAAGATGAAAGAGTACATCTATGGGGAGCGGAACGGGATTTACATTATCGACCTCCAGAAGACCCTGAAGCTTTTCAAAGAGGCAACCAAAGTTCTTGCCGACCTCGCCCGGAACGGCAAGGTCATTCTGTTTGTGGGAACCAAGCGGCAGGCGCAGGAGGCGATTGCCGAAGAGGCTCAGCGGTGCCAGATGTTTTACATCAACCATCGCTGGCTTGGCGGGCTGCTGACGAACCATGCGACCATCCAGAGGTCGATCCAACGTCTGCGCGAACTGGAGGAGATGAGCAGGGATGGAAGGTATGACCTGCTGACCAAGAAGGAAGTTCAGCGGCTGGAGCGTGAGCGCAAGCACCTGGACCAGAACCTGGCCGGCATCAAGGACATGCCGGGGTTGCCGGATGCTCTGTTTGTGATCGATTCAAACAAGGAAGAAATTGCGGTGCTCGAGGCCCGCAAGCTGGGTATTCCGGTTGTGGCGATAGTTGACACCAACTGCAATCCGGATGTTGTGGATTACGTGATTCCCGGAAATGATGACGCGCTCCGCGCCATCCGGCTGTTCACCTCGCGTGTCGCGGACTCCATCCTGGAAGGGCGTCAGCAGGCGCTTGAGAAGCAGATGGAAGAAGAGAAGATCGCCGCAGAGAAGGCGGCCGAGGAGCTTGAGGCTCAACGGCAGGCTGAAGCGATCAGCGCGGGTGAACTGACCGTGGGGGAGGCGGATGTTTCCTTTGACATCGCCGAGGAAGACTACGAAAAGTATCTGAAGCTGGAAGAAAAAGAGGCTGAGCAGGAGGCCTCACGCGGCGTCGTCGGAGATGAGGAAGAATCCGAAGGGCGCGCACGGGCCAAGAAGCGCCAAAAGTTTGCAGGCAAACCTCGAGGCCGCCATGGGGACGAGGGCGAGCCGGACGTGCTCAGTGCTGAAAGTGAATAGGAATTGAGAAGATGACGCGTTGAAAAGGTAGGCAGGCTGGAGTATTCTGCCTACCTTTTTCGCGTCTGGAGGGTGAGAGAACAGGATGGCAGTTTCACTGGATGCAGTCAAAAAGCTGCGGGAAATGAGTGGCGCTCCCATGATGGAGTGCAAGAAGGCTCTGGATGAGGCGGGTGGCGATCTGGAGCAGGCTTTTACGGTTCTGCGGAAGCGCGGTCAGGCTGCGGCTGCCAAGAAGGCGAGCCGGACCGCTACCGAAGGTCTTGTGGGTTCTTACATCCACGCCGGAGGAAAGATCGGCGTGATTATTGAAGTCAATTGCGAATCAGATTTTGTTGCCAGGAATTCGGAGTTTCAGCAACTGGTCCACGATCTGGCAATGCAGGTTTGCGCGACGGACCCTCGGTTCATTCGCAGGGAAGACGTGGGGCCGGAAGTGCTCGAACGCGAGCGCGAGGTCCTGCGGGCGCAGACTGCTGAGGGCGGAAAACCTGAAGAGGTGGTAAATCGAATCGTCGAGGGCAGACTGCGTAAGTTTTTTGAAGAGAACTGCCTCTACGAACAGCACTTTATCAAAGACGGGACCGGAAATGTCACGATCGGGGAATTGATCAATTCTCGGATCGCCAAGTTCGGCGAAAATATCCTGGTCCGCCGGTTTTCCCGCTTCAAGGTGGGGGAGTCGGTTGGCGAGGCTAATGCGGACGGGGCTTCAAGTTGATGCCCGGTGCTTAAAACCGCACAGAAAGACATCTTTGGCGTATGAGCGAGCCTGCCTTTCATCGGATACTGTTAAAGTTGAGCGGGGAAGCGCTTTTGGGTGGGCGTGGTTTTGGAATTGACCCCGCTGTGGCATCTCGCATCGCTTCTGAAGTGAATGAAATCCAGCAGATGGGCGTCCAGGTGGCGGTTGTCGTGGGCGGCGGGAATTTCATTCGCGGGGTAGTCGCTTCTCAGCACGGCATTGACCGGGTGGTCGCCGATAATATGGGTATGCTGGCGACCATTATCAACGCGCTGGCGCTGCAGGACGCTCTGGAGAAAGCGGGTTCGCCAACAAGGGTCGTCACGGCAATCGAAGTGCGCGAAATTGCAGAGCCGTTTATACGCCGCCGCGCCATCCGACACCTTGAAAAGGGCCGCGTTATAGTACTTGCGGGAGGAACGGGGAATCCGTACTTCTCGACCGATACCGCCGCTGCGTTGCGGGCCATGGAGATCAAGGCTGATGTGATCCTCAAGGCTACCAAGGTGAACGGCGTCTACGATGCGGATCCCGCAAAAGTGGCCGACGCCAAAATGATTAGCCGGATCAACTATCTCGATGTTCTGTCGCGCGGCCTCGCGGTGATGGATACGACAGCGATTTCACTTTGCATGGACAATAATTTACCGATCATCGTTTTCAATCTGACGGTACCGGGCAATCTGAAGCGAGTGGTGATGGGCGAGAAAATTGGTTCACTTGTGGCAGCATAGAGCGCGGTCAAGAAGGTTTTGCCATGATCAATGAGACGACGGCTAACGCAAAAACTCGCATGACAAAAGCGCTGGAAGACCTGCGGCAGGAACTGTCTACCCTTCGCACTGGGAGGGCCTCGGTGGGGATTTTTGACCATCTCCGGGTCGATTATTATGGCGTGCCAACCCCGCTGAACCAGGTGGCGACGCTTGCAACACCGGAGCCCAACCTTGTGACCCTGCAGCCCTGGGACCCGACCGTGCTGGCCGTGCTGGAAAAGGCGATCCGCACGTCCGATTTGGGATTGAATCCGGTGAACGACGGCAAGATCCTCCGGGTGCCAATTCCGCCGCTCACGGAGGAGAGACGCAGAGACCTTGTAAAGCACGTTCACAAGGTTTTGGAGAACCACCGGACGGCCGTGCGGAACATTCGCCGGGACGCAAATGACGAATTGAAACAGCTGCTGAAGGACAAGAAGATATCGGAAGATGAGGAGCGGCGCGCTTTGGAAACCATCCAGAAGCTTACGGACGAATTTGTGAAGAAACTTGATGACCAGGGGAAGGCGAAGGAAACCGAAATTCTGGGCGGGCATTGATAACTATAGCTCGTTGAAACCTTGACACCTAAGGCTGGTTTCGTGGTAAATTTAAAAGGTTTGAGTACAACTTGAATTTGCTTAAGGTGTGGAGGGTCGCAGAAAACAGTTGCGGCGCTGCCACGCGGAGATTGAAGGATGCCCACATTTAACCAGTTGGTTCGCCGCGGACGCAAGGTCGAGCGGTACAAGACCTCAAGCCCGGCGCTCCAGGGATCACCCCAAAAGCGGGGAGTGTGCATCCGTGTTTACACCCAGACGCCGAAGAAGCCGAACTCGGCTCTGCGAAAAGTCGCCCGTGTGCGGCTGACGAACGGGTTTGAGGTGACAACTTATATCCCTGGAGTGGGTCATAACCTCCAGGAGCACTCGATCGTCCTCATCCGGGGTGGGCGCGTCAAGGACCTTCCCGGTGTGCGCTACCACGTGATTCGCGGGACGCTGGATTCCGCGGGAGTGACGGACCGGCGCCAGGGACGGTCAAAGTACGGCGCCAAGCGCCCCAAGGCTTCCTGAGCGTTTCCTCGCAACGGTCGGACCGGAATGCTCGCTGGGGAATGCAAAGGAGAATGAAGAACCGATATGCCGCGTAAAGGGTACGTCGAACGACGAGAGGTTAAGCCGGACCCGTTGTATGAGAGTCCGCTGGTGCAGAAGTTCGTGAACTGTATCATGTACGACGGAAAGCGGTCGACGGCACAGCAGATTGTCTACGACGCTTTGGATCTGATTAAGGAAAAAACCAGCGACGATCCGCTGAAGGTTTTCAAGAAGGCGCTGGAAAACGTGAAGCCAGCGCTGGAAGTTAAGAGCCGCCGCGTCGGTGGCGCGAATTATCAGGTGCCGGTTGAGGTGAATCGCAATCGGCAGACTTCACTGAGCATCCGCTGGATTATTGGTTATGCGAGATCGCGCGGAGAGAAGTCAATGGTGGAAAAGCTTACCGGTGAACTTCTGGACGCATCGAATAACCGCGGGGGCGCTGTCAAGAAGCGGGATGACACGCACCGCATGGCGGAGGCCAACAAGGCCTTTGCTCATTACCGCTGGTAATCCCGCCTAGGCGGGATCAACAAGGACAGGGCGGGATGTGGTTCGGCCTCGAACCTCGATCCGCTTTGTGGGTCGTATCCAGCGACCCTCAATGCCAACTGGATTTTAAGTGGGCGCGAACTTCTCCTTCCGCAGGGAGGAGAAGCGTGGATTTTTGTCGTGCGATTAGGATTATGCCAAGGCAAGTACCGTTAGAGAAAACTCGGAATATCGGCATCATGGCACACATTGATGCCGGTAAGACAACCACGACGGAGCGGATTCTCTTCTATACGGGGATCACGCACAAGTTGGGAGAGGTGCATGAAGGCACCGCCGTCATGGACTGGATGGAGCAGGAGCAGGAGCGCGGGATTACCATCACCTCTGCGGCCACTACCTGTTTCTGGAATAATTACCGTATCAATATTATTGATACGCCGGGCCACGTGGATTTTACGGTGGAAGTTGAAAGGTCGCTCCGGGTGCTTGACGGAGCGATTGCCATTTTGGGCGCCGTGGAAGGTGTCGAGCCGCAGACCGAAGCGGTCTGGCGGCAAGCGGATAAGTACCGTGTTCCGCGCATGGTGTTTGTTAACAAGATGGACCGCATCGGCGCCGATTATGAAGCCTGCGTCAAGCAACTGCGCTCCAAGGTCCATGCTAACCCGATTCCTGTCGAGTGGCCGATCGGATCGGAAGACAACTTCCAGGGTGTGATTGATCTTATCCAGCAGAAGGCGTTCATCTGGAAGGAAGAGACTCTGGGGGCCAAGTTTGATATCGAAGACATTCCCGAAAACCTTGTGGAGGTTGCGCGGCAGCGCCGGGAAGAAATGATCGAGTCCCTGGGCGAGGCTGACGACAAGATCCTCGAAAAATATGTTCATGGCGAGGAAATTTCGGTCGAGGATTTGCAGGCCGCTATCCGGCGAGCCACGATCAGCCTGAAGGCTGTCCCCGTTCTGTGCGGTTCGGCGTTCAAGAACAAGGGCGTCCAAACCCTCCTCGAAGCAGTAGTTGCTTATCTCCCCTCTCCGGTCGATATCCCCCCCATTGAAGGCGTTAACCCAACCAATGAAGAAGAACAGGTCGTAAGGCCGGCGGCAGACGATGAGCCGTTTTCCGCTTTGGTCTTCAAGATTATGACGGACCCCTTCGTCGGCCAGCTCGCCTTTATGCGGGTCTACTCGGGATCGCTCAAGAGCGGTGACAGTGTCTATAATCCGCGGCGCGACCGGCGCGAACGCATCGGGCGGCTGCTCAAAATGCACGCCAACAAGCGCGAGGAAATCAGCGAGGTTTTTGCCGGCGATATCGCGGCCGCGGTGGGGCTTAAGAGCGTTTCAACCGGCGACACGGTGTGTAATGAATCGGCTCCCGTGGCTTTTGAGGCGATGGAATTCCCCGCTCCCGTCATTTCGGTTGCGATCGAGCCAAAAACCAAGGCTGACCAGGAAAAGCTTGCCGGCTCTCTCGGAAAGTTGATGCAGGAAGATCCCACGTTTCACGTGCACACCGATCCGGACACTGGCGAGACTTTGATTTCGGGCATGGGCGAACTGCATCTTGAAATTCTGGTAGATCGCCTGATGCGCGAGTTTAAGGTAGGCGCGAACGTCGGGCGGCCGCAGGTGGCTTATCGGGAAACTATCGGCAAGGCGAGCGAGGCGGAAGGGAAGTACGTTCGCCAGACGGGTGGCCGCGGCCAGTATGGGCATGTTGTCCTGCAGATTGAGCCTCTGCTGCATCCTGAGCCGGCGGCGATTGCTGACCTGACGAAGAAGAAGTCTACCAACCGGTTTGACCCCGATCTTCAACTCCTGTTCCTAGACGAGATTGTGAGCGGCGTGGTGCCCAGGGAATACATTCCTGCGGTGTACAGCGGGGTGCGCGAAGCGATGGAAGGCGGAGTCCTTGCCGGATTCGAAATGACCGGGATACAGGCCAAGCTCACCGACGGTTCGTATCACGAAGTGGACTCCTCGGAAATGGCTTTCAAGATTGCGGGCTCCATAGGATTCAAAGAGGCGGCCAGGCGTGCCCGGCCGGTCCTGCTGGAGCCGGTCATGAAGGTTGAAGTGGTGGTGCCTGAGGAGTATATGGGTGACGTGTTGGGTGACCTGAATTCCCGGCGTGGGCGAGTTGAGGGCATGGAAAGGCGTGGTTCGACTCAGATTATCCGGTCTACGGTGCCTCTCGCCGAGATGTTTGGCTATGCGACGGACCTCCGTTCCCGCACCCAGGGGCGCGCCTCGTACTCCATGCATTTTGCTCGCTATGAGCCGGCACCGGCATCGATTTCGGAAGAGGTTGTTGCTCGCGTCCAGGGACGCGCGGTTGGGAAATAGAGCTGAGATCAAAGGGTGGAAACTGAGAGTTTTTGAATTCTAATGATGAGGCGATAGGGTATGGCGAAGGAAAAGTTTGACCGATCGAAGCCGCACATGAACATCGGGACGATCGGGCACATTGATCACG
>OBIZ01000021.1_pt1 | contig 28306 bp, 16 predicted proteins | sample 1519801 | NCBI WGS metagenome assembly OBIZ01 (sample SAMN01911456, study PRJEB22533) | soil metagenome | biome: Soil | place: Malaysia | collected 2012-04-30 | depth DG_metagenome m | reverse complement strand
CCGACGCCGCTGCCGCAGATGAGCACGCCGCGCTCGGCCTTGCCCTCGGTGATGGCCTTGCCGACGGCCTCGGCGAAATCGGGATAGTCGTCGGCTGGGTCGGCGTGGTACGCCCCCACGTCGACGACATCGTGCCCCAGTTCGCGAAGCAGTGCGGCAACTTCTTCCTTCATCGTAAAGCCGGCGTGATCTGCGCCAATGGCTATTCGCATTTTCTGTTCCTCAGTGAATGGGATGAGGAGGTCGAAAAGACTCCTCACCCGCCCCGTCCCGCACGGCGGGACGCCACCCACCAACTTTGAAAATCAATTACCGCCCCGCACTTTTTCTCTTCGGCCGCGCGGCTTCTTGCGGCCCGGCACCACCAGCGCCTCTGACGTTGCCCAGCGCCCCAGACGGTAGCTCCGGTTGTAGCCTTCCGGCAGGTTTGCAATGGTCACCGTCACCGCGCCGCTGTGGTCGCAGGCGTAGCTTTCTTCCGCCTCGCAACGGTGGCCATTGGTCAGGTATCCCACGCTCACCTGATCAAGCGCGGCATTATCACGCAGCGACGTGTCAAAAGGAAAGCGAATGTCATCCCAGATGGTGATGTCTCCCGCCGGGCGGCCGTCTTCGGTAAGGTGCGTACACTCGAGATACCGGAAGTGGCCGATGTTGTGGACCGGATAGTAGCGCCGCGAATTGAGCAGCGGAGGATCAGACGGCCCGGGCAGCGGCGTGCCTTTGGTAAACAGAGGATCGAAAATGATGCGGTGGCCCGCTTCCGCCTCGCGCCAAACGCCGAAGTGGCGCGTAAACTTGTCACGCAACACGTAGCCCTGGGTGGCGTCCGCCTGGATGGCCAGTCCGATGGCCGTGGCGGCACGCGTATAGGCTGACCGCCGCACCCGCCGCCCGAAACTTTCGCGGAGCATGCGCCCAACCAGCGGAAGTTCACTGCCTCCGCCGGTCATGTATAGAGCTTCCAGGCGCTGCTCCGGGCCTTGCGCTGTGCCGGCGGAAGCGAAGCCATGGGCTTCCAGCAGATCATCCGTGGCGTGCAGCGTTTCTTCCACGAGCGGCCGGCAGCGCTCATAAAAATCGTTGATGGCAACCGTCACCTGGGGCCAGCCGGAGCGCACATTTCCCAGGTCGATCACAATCCGCCGCGTGTTTGGATGCAGGCTTTCTTTCTTCTGCCGGCACTCTTCGTGCAGGCGGAACATCTCAGCCTGCGACAGGCTGTCCTGGTCGACCACGCTGATGTGCGCCGCCTCCAGGGCAAGCCCGGCGAGGACCTCGTCAAAATCGTCGCCGCCCAGCGTCGGAATTCCTTCTGAAGAAATGACCACGTGCTCGCGCTCATCCAGTTCCACCAGCGAAGCGTCAAACGTTCCACCGCCAAAGTCGTAAACCAGGATGCGCATCTTTTCACTGAACTGGTGGGATGTCCGCTTATGATGGCCGAACTCGATGCTGGCGGCCGAAGGCTCATTCAGAAGTCCGAGCACGTTGAAGCCCGCCTGGCGAAACGCTTCCGCGGTGAGAAAACGCTGGTTGCTGTTGGCGTTTGCGGGCACGCCCAGCATTACGTCCAGCGTCTCATCCTTACCGGCCGGCAGGGTGGAGCTTTCGAGCAACGCCTTTCGGAGGGCCTGCGCGAGTTCGTGCAGCAGGTCCCGCATGGGAATTTTCTGGTCGCCGATCTGTACCAGCGTGCCGGGGCCGGCATAGTCAAGGCCGCGCTTGAGAGAGCGCACCACCGTCCAGCCGGACTCTTCCTGCGCCGCCCACGCTTCCCATCCATAGCGCCGCTGGTCACCCTTCACTGCCACCAGCGGCGGAAACCACTCGAACGAGTTTCCGTCGGGCGCTTCGAAGACCACGACAGGATAGTTGCCGCGGTCCACAAATGCGGCCACAATTCGGGTTGTCCCGAAATCGATGCCTAATTTCATGGCTTGAGTGACTGCCTCCGCCGAATCATTATAGCAGGTCGAATACGCAAATCTTGGGACTGGTATGGGTGCGTTGTCAGGACGTCGCAAGGCGGGACGGCACGAAATGAGAAACATTTCATCGGAAATTCTCTAAACAGGGCGGAAACCGGCGGGAGCCATCCCATTTCCGCTTACCCTTGCTATTTGCCTTGGCAAACCAAATGGAATTGATACACGGGCGGCGATGGCCGTACCAATTTGTGTGCTCGGCGAAGTGGATGACGTCGAAGTATCGATATAAGTATTCATGGCTGGTGGTCTGTTCGTACTTACCCTCATCGTTGACGAGCCAGATACAATCCAGGCCACCTTGTCGGCTGTAATAACCTACTCGGAAGGTTCTCCCTATCTGCTTTCGCCAGCGGGGTGTTTTGCGATCTGCCGTGGCTAGTCGCACTACGGAAAGCGGCGGGATGGGGTTGGGCGGATTTATAATTTTTGTTTTGCGCTGCTTCAAAATGACTCCTCCCTTTGCATGTGGGTTAAGAAGGTAGACCTACAAGTATCGAACCCGGCACGAGAAAAACCTGCACCGTTGAGCCGCGCATTTTGGGGGCACTGCAGCTTTGCTAGAGAGGGGATATCTCCTCATCCTTCTCGTCAGATTCTTCCTGCTGGAGGAACTGTTTTTCCAATATCTGCCGGGCCACGTCGCGGCCGCCCAGCCCAAAGGCGATGGCCGTGCCCATCATCATGGCGCCGAAGGCGATGGAAAATGCGATGAGGACAACGCGCCGCCCCAGGCCAATCTGTTCCAGCGCCATGGTGACAAAGAAAATGATGATGATGAGGCGGACCAGGGTGCTGAGCAGTCGTGCCGAAGGGTAGTTGGCATTGGTGGCGGCCAGCAGGGTGGCGCGTGAAAAGAAATTGGCGATGAGCAGTCCGATGAACAGGACGACCATGGCGACGAAAATCTGGGGCAGGAACATGAAGAAGCGGGAAATCTGCTCGCGGAGGGCGCTGATGCCGAGCGCATCGATTCCGAGAACGATAAAAACGATCCAGACCACCCAGAAGATGATCTGCCCCAGAAGATCCACCGGTGGCGGCAAGGCGGCCTTGCGCATCAACTGGGTGAGCCCCGCTGAGTCGCAGTACTTGCGGAAGCTCGCGATTCCGAAGACCCTGCGGACCATCACCTTGAGGACCAAGGCCACCAGAAATCCTGCCGCGATGATGACCAGCATCGACAGGACGTGCGGCAGGAACAAGGCGAGCGCACTGAAGAAATTCCCCAGCGTTTGACTTAGAGTGTTGAGAATAAGCTGTCCCATAATTCACCTCACGCTTTCCGGGCCCACTTTTCCACCAGAAGGGGCCGCTGCCTCTCGTACTCCTGGAATAGGGCCTCCCGCCTTTTCTCGATCTGTTCAGCGCCTGCGCGCTGGTTCTCCAGGACAACCGAACAGATCCGCCCGCGGTAGATGGGCGTCAGGGCCTGGAGAAGGTGCTCACGATTGATGACCGAGTGGTGGTAAGAAGCGGCGAATTCGTAAATGGTCTTCACCCAGAGTTCGTCTGGGAATTGGAATTGCTTTTCATTCTGCTGCGAAATCCACTTGACCTGCCCGAGTGTTTCCGGCGAAAGAATGGACTCCAGGATGGGAGTCAACTGGCTGACGCCGTTGTGGAACATTTCGAGCATTTTCTTTCTGTTGATACGACGCGGCTCGAGCCCCGAACTGTATTCGAGGCCAAAGACTGGGGCCGGCTGCTGCGGCTCAGTGCGGGGAAGCCAGTAGGACTGCTGATTTTCCATGCAGCGGAAGAGCGCTCCAAGGGCTTCCTGGATGGTGGCGACGATGTTCTGGCTTGAAGCTTCCGGGGCATGAATCTTGGGGCCGAGAAAAGACTGGCACAGCTTGTAGCCGTCCGCAATTGCCCGCGTGGTCATCCAGATTTCCGTGCGGGCACGGACAAACTCCTCATGCCAGACTTCCTGTTCCAGGTAGTGGCACGCCAACCGCCCGGAGAAGCCGAATTCGCCGCCCACCGGCTCGCGGACGTTCACGCCGTAAACCGCACGTATTGCCGGCGCAATGATGTTATTAACCAGCAGGCCGTCATACTTGTGCCGGTGGTAGATGGGAGTGACCAGGTCAAATTGTTCCTTGTAGACAGGACGGACCAGCGCTTCGATCCACTCGGGAGTGATGCTTTCAATGTCCGGCGACACTACGGCGCAGGCCCTGGCCCGCAACAGGTCTGCCGCGGCCATAATGATGCGCCAGGCGGTGCTCCTACCGTCCACGCTGCCGTAGGTGGTTGTAATCCGGTGGATGGTGCGCAGAGGGGCTGAGGAAAGCACGGTCCGGAAATCCGGGGTGGAAGAATTCCTGATGGCCTCGGGAGTTCCATCTTTGGACCCGCCATCCGGATTGATCAGCACGATGCGCTCGCGGGGGAAGTACTTCACCAGCCCCAGTTGGACGGCATTGACCACCTGTTCGATGGTATTCCGATTGTTGAAGGTGGGGACTGCAACGAGGATGTCCACCTCGCCCACGGCCGTGAGCTTGCGGACAAATTCGTCGGAAAGGAAAGTTTCCTCGGCCAATACTGCTCCTCCGATGTCCTTGCCCGCGACCCTGCCGGCCCCTGGCAACTGAGGGCTCAGAATCGACGCAGCCGGAACCAGTAAAATTGATAGGGCCCCAGTGTTAACAGGTAAGGAAGCTCTCCGATTCGCGGAAACGGATTGCCTCCAAACATTTCGATGGGGATGAAACCCCGCAGATGCTTGAGGTCAAGCTCAGCCGCCTGGGCGGAGCTTGAGAGGTTGTTGACGACGAGGACCCGGCTGTTTTCCCACTGCCGGATGTAGGCAAGGACGCGGTGATTTTCCGGGTCCAAAAACTCGATGGTCCCCCGCCCAAAGACCGAACTGGCCTTTCGAAGTTTTACGATCCGCCGCATCCATGATAGCAGTGAATGCTCAGACCGCTGCTGCGACAGCACGTTAATGCCCTGGTAACCGTAAACGGCGTTCGAGATCAGGGGAGAATAGAGGCGTTCCGGGTCGGTGGTTGAGAACCCTCCGTTCCACCCTCCGTTCCACTGCATCGGGGTGCGGACGCCGTTGCGGTCGCCGAGATAAATGTTGTCGCCCATGCCGATTTCGTCCCCGTAATAGACGATGGGTGTACCGGGCAGCGAAAGGAGCATTCCGTTCATCAACTCAATTCGGCGGCGGTCATTGTCCAGCAGCGGCGCCAGCCTTCGGCGGATTCCCACGTTGAGCTTGGCAATCCTGTCTTTGGCGTATTCATCGTACATGTAATCGCGTTCTTCGTCCGTCACCATCTCAAGCGTCAGCTCATCGTGGTTGCGAAGAAAGATGCCCCACTGGCAATTTTCGGGAATCTGAGGCGTCCGCTGAAGGATTTCAATAATCGGTTTGCGGTCCTCCAGCCTGATGGCCATAAACATCCGGGGCATCAGTGGAAAGTGAAACGCCATGTGGAACTCATTGCCGTCGGCGAAGTAGGGGCCCAGGTCCTGGGGCCACTGGTTGGCTTCCGCCAGGAGCATCCGGTTGGGGAAGTTTTCGTCAAGCCGCGTGCGCAGCATCTTGAGAATCTCGTGGGTTTCGGGAAGGTTCTCGCAATTGGTCCCTTCGCGTTCCACAAGGTAAGGGACGGCATCCAGCCGGAAGCCGTCCACACCCATTTCCAGCCAGAACTTCATGACGTTCCACACCTCTTCACACACCTCGGGATTGTCATAATTCAAATCCGGTTGATGGCTGAAGAAGCGATGCCAGTAGTAAGCCTTGGAGATGGGGTCCCAGGCCCAGTTGGACATTTCGGTGTCAACAAAGATGATCCGAACGGTGCGGTAGCGATCGTCGGTGTCGCTCCAGACGTACCAGTTGCGGTAGGGACTCTCCGGCGAACTCCTCGACTGCTGGAACCAGGGGTGCTGGTCTGAGGTGTGATTCACCACCAGCTCCGTTATTACTCGTAAGCCGCGCGAGTGGGCTTCCTCCAGGAACAGCTTGAAATCATCCAGGGTCCCGTAGCTGGGATGCACGCTGAAATAGTCGGCGATATCGTATCCATCGTCTTTTAATGGCGAAGGATAGAAGGGGAGAAGCCATATGGCTGTGGCGCCCAACTCCTGAATGTAATCAAGCTTTTGTGTGAGGCCGCGAAAATCACCGATGCCGTCGCCGTTGCTGTCGTGAAAGGCGCGGACATGCAACTGGTAGATGATTGCGTCCTTATACCATGTTTGGGCAGTGTCGGCCTGCCGGCCCTCAACGTGATTCACTGGCGTCGCCTCAACCCTCAGTTTTTCTGCGGCAGGTGCGGGTTGCTCACCCGGTGCGGGGCAGGAACGCTGTCAGGAATGCAAACTGCCCCGGCCACCTGACATGTTATTAAAATTTTAACCGATTCCGAATTGTCAGGTCACAAGGTTTTGATGCTTCCTTAGGTCGAAAATGAGCCGATTTCCAGTAGACCTTTGCGCCAGCGCCAGCGTCTAAATTGAATGTGTAGAGGAATAGGGAAGAGAATTGTGACTGGTCTTGTACTCGATGCGGGATACGCAAACGGTTGAAATCATAAGAACAGTCTGGAAGACCGTCCTCGTACTGTGGATTTGTGTGTTTCTGACAGGGCCAGACGCGACGGCGGCCGAATTGAGCGCAAAAACGATGGCGCCTCCACTGACGGCTTCCCAGGTTGTCAGCAGGATGGTGGAAATGAACAGGCGGCGGACAGAAGCTCTGCGGAATTATTCGTCTGTGCGCTCATACCACCTGGAGCTGCACGGCCTGATCAATAAGCATGCGGACATGAAAGTAAAAATGAAGTACCGGTGGCCTGGGAAAAAGGACTTCACCGTTCTATCCAGAAGCGGGTCCGCGTTCATGCAAAAGCACGTCTTCAACCGCTTGATCGAAGCGGAAAATGAGGCGTCCGGGCGAAGCGAGCATCAGCAGGCATCCATCACGCCCGAAAACTACGACTTCGAATTGGCGGGCTACGAGCGCGATGACCGCGGAGCATATTACATTCTGAATGTCACTCCCAGGTTCAAACGGAAATTCCTCTTCAAAGGAAACATCAGGGTGGATGACCAGAGCTTTGCCATTGTCCGGATTGAAGGAGAGCCGGCAACCTCGCTCTCGTGGTGGACAACCAAAGTGGACTTTGTATACCGCTACAAGAGAGTGGGAGGTTTCTGGCTCCCTGCCTTGAACGAGACGGTAACTCACGTTCGGATTTTCGGGCGCTCGCTCCTGACGATTAAATACCAGGATTATGACTTTGGAACAAATATGAATGCCAAATCGCCCGTGCCCGTGAAGCTACTCTTGAGTGACCACGCGCCCGACAGTGAACTCAGACCCCCTTCCTCATCTTCCGATTAAGCCGCACCATCCACGAAAAGCCTGCAAAGCCTTTGGGGAGCAGATCTAGGCTTGCCCGAAGAGGGAACTTTACTGCGGCGGAGTTAGGTTGGGCTCTGATTTCGGAGTCCTGAGTTGCTCGATGTCTTGTCGGGCGCGGGCGCTGTCCGGAGCCAGGGCATTTGCTTCCTTCGACTCTTGCTCGGCTTTATCCTTTTCACCCAGGTGCGAGTAGATTGTGGCCAGCAGGTTACGGAGTTCAGTGTTGTCGGGCATGGTTGTCTTGGCTTTCAGCGCAAAGGCCAAAGCCTGATTGTAATTCTTTTTGAGGACCCAGTATCGGGCCATCAGGTAATTGCTCACCACGGACTCCGGATAGATCTTCTGCATCCAGACCAGGTGGCTGTAAGCGCGCTGTAAGTCACCGGATTCGAGACACATTTCCGCCAGATAACCCTGAGCTTCCCAGCGATGCGGATCGATTTTTGCAACCTGTTCAAACAATGACCGTGCTTCTTCTGTCTTTCCGGCGTCCAGCTCGACCTGGCCGCGAATTATCAGCCGGTCGACCGATATGGTCCTTTCTTTACTGGCCGACTGAGCCGCGCTGATTTCCTGGAACTTTTTCATGTACGCGTCGCCATTGGCCCGGTCACCCTGGCGCTGATAGGCACGTCCCAGGACATAGTAGATTCGCGGAAATGAGCCGGCGAGGGGCTCCGCCAGCTTCAGATACTTGATAGCCTCAGCACTTTCACGCATGGCCAGGCACGTATCGCCCAGTTTGAGGAGAAATTCAGGATTTTCCTTATCCTGTCGGACAGCCTGCAGAAAAGCCTGCCTGGCCGAAGGCAGATCACCTTTCTGATAGTACGCCTTGCCCAGTTCAAAATAGGCATCGGGGTTCACCGGAGATTCCTGAATGCTCTTCCTACAGTAGTGGATGGTCTGGTCAAGCTGATTTGAATAAGAGTAAACCTTGCCAAGTTCGTAGTTTGTTCGTGGGTCGTCAGGGTCGCGCTCCTGGAGGATCTTGAGAACCTCAAGCGACTGGTCCGACTGGATAAGACTGAGGTAAACATCGGAAAGCATATACAACCAGGAGGAGGGTATGTGCCGCAGGGAATCTGTGTCCTTGAACATCGACAGCGCGTCGCGCGCAGGGGTCTTCTGCCGCAGGCGGCAGTATACATTGGCCTGAAAAATCCGGTAGAGGGGGTCCTTCGGCGCCAGGCGAACCGCCTCCTTCAGTTCCATCGCGGCGGGAGGCAGTTTGTCTGCCTGCGTGAGGGCCATGCCTGCGTAAAAGTAAGGCCTTGGATCACGCGGCGACTCCTGCTTACACTTGCTGAGCGTTGAGATCGCCTGGTCGTATTTTCCTTCAGAGAGCAGTTGAATTCCCTGCTTGAGAAGGACATTCTCGGCTGGCGCGACACTTTGCGGCGCAGCGGTGAGGCAGGGAAGACTTGCACACAGAAGCGCGACGAACACGAACCAGGAAAATGGCAGTTTCTTTTCCATCGGTCTGATTTCGTTATTGTGCGCTGAATGGGGGGAAGGATCAAGAGCCCCCGCCGGGAGTGCCCGGCCGGGGCCCTTGCTTGTTTGGAACACAACCCTAGAACAATACGTGGAGCGAGAATTGTATGAGCCGAGGATTAGACACGTTGGTGTTCTGAGTTGAAAGGTCAATCAAGCCCGTTGAACTGTTCGGGTCGTTGTTGACGGGGTGGTTGAAAACGTTGAAGAAATCCGCAGTAAAGCGGATCTTCAAGCGTTCTTTGATGCTGAAGTTCTTGAACATGGAAGCATCCATGGTGAAGTGGCTTGGACCGATGATGCTCCCGCGTGCTATGGGGTGATAGAAGTCTCCCGTCCCTGCGTCGTAGCAATCGACTTCGCCGTCCTGGTTCAGCACGGTGTTTGGAATGCCGATGCTGCCGGTGTAGCTGCCGCTACAGTCGGGGCCGTAGGGGCGGACTGTCCTCTGGGCTATGTCAGGATTAACCAGGTTTGTGAGTGCCTGCATGCCGCCCTGGACGTCGGAGACCTGGGAATAGTCAAGGTTCCCGGCGAACCAAAGCTGCTGCTGGTCGCCTCCATAATTCATGATGAGTCGCTGGTCAGGGCTGAGCCTGGGGTTGCCGTTGGCCACGTAACCCGTGTTGACACTTTGCCAGTAGCCTGAAACCCAGTCGCCGATAAAGGCAGCCTGCCAGCCACCGACGAGCTGATTCAGAGCTCCGCCGGCGCCGCTCAGGAATTTCTTGCCCTGGCCGAAGGGAAGGTCAACCAGGCCGTTCCAGCCATAGTGCTGTATGGGAATGGTTGTCATGTTGAAGTAAGCCAGCTTGCGGAGCTGGTCCGGCGTAAGCGAAGGCTGGCCGAGAAGAAGTGTGTTCTCGGGAACCATGCCTCCCCCGCCCCCGGAATTAAATGACGAGTTCCCGCTGGTGTATCCTCCGGCATCCGTCGTGCTCAGTCCGTGATCATAAACGTAGTACCACTGGAAGACCATTCCGTTATGGTACTTGTGTTCAACCTGGGCCTGGAATGAATTGGAATTCGAAATGCCGGTGTGTGCCATATATCCGTTGCTAACATTCCAGTTCGGGTTCGGCCGCAGAAAGTCAGTCCTGAGAGTGCTATAGAGCGGGTCGGCGGCGGGCGACTGCCCGGTAGCATTGACATAGCGGAGCAATGGCGTGGGGTTATTGATCGCGATACGCTGTTCCATGTCGCTTCCGTGATTTCCGATATAGCTGAGTCTCAGGGTCATCCGGTATGGCAGCTCACGCTCCAACGTGACGTTCCAGTTCTGCATTCTGTCGTCGCGCCAGTTGGTCCCATCATAGGGGAAAATGCTCTGTGCTCTTGTGTTGATTGGAACAACCCCGACGGTGTCAACGCTTGCGTTGGGCAGATAGTTACCTGCCGAAGGCGCGTTGGCGATCATCCAGTTGAAATCAGCAGGGTTTCCCTCGCCGTAAATGTCCGGCCCCAGAAACTCGTTCTGGAATCTCAAATTCAAGGGAGGGTTCGTTCTCGAGGTCTGCAGGATCTGGGAGAGCGGTGTGGGCCAGAAGTAAACACCGTACGACCCTCTGATGACCATTTTATCGTTGACCTTAAAAGCTGCGCCTACCCGAGGGCCAAAGTTGTTGTTGTCAGCGCTGAACAGGCTACCGGGATAACCGTAGGAGTTGGCTGTGCTGTAGCCCAATCCCCTGTTCGACCATGATTGCAGGACAGCGGGCGGGATTCCCGGCAAGGAAGAGATATCGTTGCTGCCCGGCGTGATCACCTGGAAGGTGTTGAGGATTGAATCGAGAGGCGCCGTAACCAGGCGGTTTTGCTTCTCCGTGTATGGCGTCCACTTATCCCACCGAACGCCGAGGCTGAGGGTCAGGCGCGAGTTCACTCTCCACTTGTCATTGACATACAAGGAGCCGCCGTTCTGCCGGAAGTAGAAGTAGCCGCGGTTGTACTGGTTGGAGAGATAGTCGGGAAGACCGAGCAACATGGCGGAGAACCCGTCGCCCGTGTTACTCACGCAGCCATCAGACCCATTAAACAGGCAGGTCCATTCGCCGCCAAAGTTGTGCGACCCCATGGCCTGCTGAAGTTCCCGAACGTTGTTCTGGTCCTTGAAGTATTGTCCACCAAACTCAATGGTGTGTCTTCCCATGACCCAGGTGAAATTGTCCTGGACAATGTAGGTGGTTTGGTGCTCATCCTTCCGGTTGTCGGCATCCCAGGGGAAGTTGTCCGCATAGATGGTGGGCCAGCCCGTCACCCCAAAGGGGTTGGGCAGGCCGAGCTGGTCGGCCCAGTTGGTGTTGTCGCCCAGCGTTCCTGAACTGGTAGGCGTCCGCAGCGCGCCCAGGATCAGCTGGTTGAGCATCGTGTTTGAAATGGTGCGCGTGTAGTCCGCATTGACGTTTGTAACGCTGGAGGTTGCACGCCTGGAGCCGCCACAGTCGGGGCAATTGCGAGGGTTGCCAAAAAGGCCGCCAGCCTGAGTTTGATACAACGTCTGCCGCGACCACCTGACGGAGAGCCGGTCCTTTTCACTGAAATTCTCGTCCCCCTTGATGGTCAGCTTGTTTTGGGTGTTGAACGTGGGGTAGACGCTGTTCAGGTTGTTTGAGACATACGGGTTGTTGTTGTTGGTCGGAAGCGCGGTTATGGCCTGCAACTTTTTCGCAAAGTCGCTGATCATGCTGGGAGGAATGATGTTCCCTGTAAAGGGTGTTCTCAAGCCATTTGCATCGGTTGTTGTAGGATCGTAAATAACAATAGGGTTGCCGCTGCCGGGGTTGTAGGCGTTGCTGAGGTCGCCATTCCACATTGCCGCTGTGGGAGTGATGCCGCCGTAGCTGTTGGCACGCCCCACTTCACGGTAGCCTTCGTAAGAAAAGAACCAGAAAGTCTTGTCCTTCCCGTTGTAAACATTTGGGATGATGACAGGGCCGCCTGCATTGCCGCCGAATTCATTCCGGATTTCCTTTGGATACGTGGTGCCGCCGGCCTGCTGGCGAAGACGCGCCAGTAACCCACCCGTGTCGTTGCGGTGAGTTTCAAACACTTCGCCGTGCAACTGATTGGTCCCGCTTCGGGTTTTCATAATCACCGTGGACGGGCTGTCATATTTGGCATCGCTGCCACTGGTGTCAATCGAAAACTCCTGCACGTCCTGAATGTCCGGCTGCTCGCGCACGATGCCGCCGCCGAAACGGTCGCGCTCCGTGATGCCGTCAAGCTGCACTTGCATGGAGCCGACCTTCATGCCGTTGACACGCGCGTTGCCGCCTCCTTCGACTCCTGGAGTCAGGTTGAAAAGATTCGCAACCGACCGCCCGTTGAGAGGCAGTTGATTGATGCGCTGATAATCCTTGACGTCGCCTACTTGCGTGCCGGTTGTGTTCAGCAGGGGCGGGGCGCCGGTCACTTCCACGATGGTCGTGGTGCTGCCCACTTCCATCCGAAAATCGATGGCGGCATTCTGGGAAACCTCAAGCTGCAAGTCACGCGTCCACTGCTTGAAACCGGTCTTCTGTGCCGTCATCTTGTACGTGGCCGGCGGCAGGGCGCCGATATAATAAACGCCCCGCGAATTGCTCTGGGATCTGTACGTGACGCCGGTGCTGGTGTTGGTTGCGGTCACGTCGACGCCTGGAATGACGCTGCCTGACTGGTCCGTGGCCGTCCCACTTAGTGTCGCGAGGCCTGTTGCCTGCGCCCAGCCCATCTGGGGACTGAGCACGAGCGCCACAGTCAGCAGCAACAGAAGGTTGAAAAAGCGGGATCTAAAACTAGTGTGCATAATCTCCCCCACGAAAATTGGATTTCTTTTCCTCTGCATCTTCCCTGGGATGCACTGGTCTTTTAAGGAAGTACCACAAGCACCCCAGCACCGCGGCGACTATTGCCGCGCAACAAGAGGGTGGTGGCACTTAGCTTCCTTTTCCAAACAGACTAGGAACGACTAACCGCACCTTGACTCTATTACCGATGGGAAAAAACTCAAGACCCCGGCGCGAAATGAGATGCAAATCCCACTTGCAAGTACAACAAAGGGAAAATAAGCCCCATGAGTCAAGAACTAACGGAAAATTTTCGGATTGTCAACCGCTCTTCTGGACCTTTCGCAACACCATGAAAAGAGATCGTGACAATTACGAGTTCCTTTCGATACGAGCCGGCTGGAGACCAGCCCAGTCAGTCTCAACAGCCTCCCGCGATCAATGCCGACGCCCTTGGGCAACGCGGCGTACCCTCCTCCAACGTGACAAACCTTAAAGGCCAAGGGTTAATTAGGGTCCCTAATTAATGCTACATGGTTATCACCCTTACCCCCGGTTGTCAAGCCCTATTTGCAGGGTTTCGAAACTGAGGTAATCCGCTCTTGAATTGGGCAGGCAGGGTACAGGGTCACAGCTTTGAACGACAATCCTTGTTCTGTCTAGCTTGATTTATGCATCTTGAACTGTTTTCTTGAAGCGAGCCCCAGGAAGGGTTGCAGGACATTTGAACCGTCGCCGGTTGAAAGCGATCCCCCAAGCGAGGAACGTAATACAATCCCTTCAGCCGCGTTCAGGGCCAGCCAGACCGCGCCCAGAAGGCTCGCCTCTTCTCCCAGCGTACTCAGTGCGAGTTGAGGGTGTGGATATTCGTTGCGCTCCAGCCTGCGGCGCACTTGGTCGAAGAACACGCGATGCGATCCGACACAACCTCCCAGGACGACAAGAGGGCAATCCAGGACTGCGCAGACATTGGCGACTGCGCATGCAAATGCATTTGCCGCTTGCTTAACCAGCTGACTCGCTTCCCGATTGCCTTCCCGGGCAAACCTGAGAATTTCTGCTGCTGTTGAATCCCCGGCGACAATACTCCTGGAGCCGTTACTTTGCGTTAACATCTCTCGCCAGGACCGCTCAATGCCAGCCGTACTTGCGATCTCCTCCAGGGGACCTAATTGATGTTTTTGTAGAGGGGTTTCTCTACTGCCCGGCACGTAAAAAAAGCCAATCTCGCCGGAAGCGCACGCAGACCCGCGATACAGCCTTCCGTCGATAAAGATGCCTGCGCCCACGCCATCGCCGACAGTTATGAAGACGAAGTTCCTCACCCCACGAGCCCTGCCGATCCAGCTTTCCGCAATGGCCGCCAGGTTGACTTCGTTTTCAACGACTGTAGTTACCTTAGCACTGGCCTCAAGCAGACCGCGCAGAGGGGCACGGCGCCACGCCGAGGAAAAGTGAGGTAATGAATACGTATTACCCGTTTGGGCGTCAACAATTCCATGAATCCCTGCCGCCAGGGAGAGAAGTTTTTGAAGAGGAATGCCGTGATGAGCCATCAATTCCCGGATGCCTGACGCTACCAGCCCAGCTGTGCGCGCTGGAGTGTTCCGGGCGGTCATTGGGCCAGTCCATCTTCCCAGAACGGTCCCGCTGAGATCGGCAAGGGCAAGGCGTATTTCCGACGGTCTGACCTCAGCGCCGGCCACATAACCGAACTCGGTGTTAAACCGCAGCATTCTCGGCGGACGACCACCACCATCAGACCGTCCAGGTCCTGCTCTCTCCACCAGGTCCTTCTTCAGAAGATCTGCAACCGCAAACGATACCGTTGGAGGACTCAATCTGGATATACGGGAAAGGTCAGCCTGCGAACACGGGCCGTGCAGCTGGAGGAGGCGGAGCAAACGGCGCACATTGACTTCACGTATTAATTCGGGGCGTCCCGGTGCGAGTTCCATCTCAGCGATTGGCTGAAGTTTTGTCACCTTAGGCATTGTGGTCCATCGTGGCAGCGTGCTGCCGAGCTCATTGGCAGAATAGACCCCGGAGGGGCAGGTTCGTGCCCATTAATTAAAGGGTGCTCGCCATAACGCGTTTGGCCGATTCGAACTCTCTATTGCCTCGCTCTGACGGAGCACGCTGAAATCATAAGGATCTGAGGGAGCTGCACGAAAAAAGCCGTTAGCGCAATTCCCATTAAGCTCGACGAGCTTGAGGACACAATTGCCCCTCGACCCTTCGGCGCTCTGAGCCTTCGGTGTGCTCACTCGATTCAGACTGTCCCATGGACTAGGCGTCAGTTCAAGCCTCTTTATATTATGAAACCATTACTCAACACAAGCACTGCTATCTGTGCGACGTGCTGTCACGCCTCGCCGACCACTCCGTCAATCGCATCGGGTCACGGGTTCCGTGGAGACTGACCGCGCCATCGCATTCGGTGTTATCCAGGTGAATCGATTCGTGGCAGCGCTGTGGCGAGTTTTTCAGAGCCGCGGTTCATGCAACCACGCTGAGGGGTTTCTCGATCGTCTGGCCCGTTGTGACGTCGCGGGCACTGACCTTCCAGCGGCCTGTCGGGTCATTGAAGGCCAGGGGGATGCTTTCGCGAAAGGGCGTGGAGTGGACCAGAAGACTGCGTGAGTAGAGATCGTATGTTTTGCCGGAGGGATCCTCGATTTCAATCCTGACCAGGCGTGCGGTCCCCTCGGGAAGCGGTGAGGTATCTTGGACGATGATATTCAGCGTTTCGCCCGCTTTGATTTCGCCCGGGATATCGAGCTGAAACTCAGGCAACGGCTGCGAGGAGCGCGTAAAGATCAGCGGGCTCCAGGGGTCGAGTGTGGCGTCGAGACTCCTGACGGAGCCCATATCCTTGCGCCTTCTGATATCGTAGGTTTGCCTTGCCTCACCCCAGACAAGCCGGACCCTGGCTTCCTTCTCAAGCAGGGAATTGTCGATGCTCCCGGCCCACTCGCGCGCTTCAAGGGTGGGGAAGCTGCCCCAACCCCCGTCATCGAACTGCGGATTGCGGAAGACCGCCACGTGCTCGCAACTGCCGTTCGAATAGATCACCACTTCCGTGCCCGGCAGGCGCTTGCCGTCGGCGCCCAGTACGCGAAGGCGTGGAGTGATTTCGGCCAGGCCTAACACCCCCTCCATGAGGTCCGGAAGGCTGGTCTCCAGGCTGGCCTGCAGGCGCTGATAGGCATACCCGGCGATTTCCAGATTCAGAAAGACCGTCTTTCCCTTGCCGAACGTGTTGACAATCACCAGTGGAGTGCCGCCGCTTTGGGCCAATGCTTTGCCTGTGGCAGCCTTAACGCCGCCATCCCCGGGCGCCAACAGTTTGAGCTGTTTTCCCTGGAGCTGCAGCGATCCTTCATTGGCCACACCTTGCGCGGTTTCCGGCTGCCCGGCGGCGGCAGTCGATGGAGTCCTGCTGATGCCGAAAACGTCATCAAGCTGGCCGTGGCCCAGGTCACGTCCATGCTCATTCATGGTGGCGTTCCTGTAGTCCGCAATCAGCAAGCCGCCGTCGTGGACAAATTGTCGAATCTGCTCCACCTCATGAGCGCTGACGGCCAGGGATTGCGGCATGATGAAAGTGCGGTATCCACTGCCCAGCTTTCCTGCTTCGATTTGCGAGCTGGAAACAAAATTGTACTGAAGGCCCAGGTCTTCAATCAGCTTGGTCCAGCCGTTCCGGACAGCCGTGATGTGGCTGCCGCGGTCTCCTCCGCTGTGCGCCACCCACTCGCGGGCATGCTTCAAATTACTGAGCAGCCAATGGACCTGCATGGAAGCCTGTGAATAGTGGAGAGCTATGCCGTCGTGGGTGCGGCTTGAGTTCATCACCAGCTTGGGGATACCCCGATGAAGTTCCTTGAAGACCTCCGAAAAAGTTTCAGCCGCCGCCGTCAGCTCACGTGTCTTCTCGTCGATAAACCGGTAATTCCTGAGATTGTCGTCCCAGACCAGGTTGCCTCGATGAGCATGAAACACTCCCCACCAAATCGGTCGTATGGCTCGTTTCTGCGCAAGGCGCTCCTTCTCTGTGAGCGGTTTTCCCGGTTCGTATTGAAAGCCGTGGGTGGAGACCATGATGGCTTCCGGCTTAAGCGAGCGGATCACCTCAACGTTGTTGCCGATGTTGTAAGGCTCGATTACATCGACCGCCCTCAACACCTGCTCATAGTTGTACCAGCCAAAAGGAAACGGGCACTGTCCTCCTTCCGTGGCACACCGGGCATACGGGTCCTCCGCCTTGCAGACCTGGGCGGCGCGGAGGACGGCATCTGCAAACGTGGCATCCATGAAATTGCGGAAGTCACACCAGGCGGAAACATTCCACCCGTCGGTGGAACTGACTTCACCCAATTCCTTGTAGAAGCGCTTGAGGAAGTCCAGAACCTGGCTCCAGGTCTGGAAATTGGTGGGTTTTTGAACCGCCTTCCATCCGGCGCGCCTGCCCCAGCGGTCGTTTGCTTTAGGGAGAGGCCCGAGACGATCTGATAAAGCTTCCTCGGTGAGGTTGATGATGGAGCGTGTATCGCGTGCCAGTCCGATAACCGGTTCCCACTCGCCGTGCACGCTCATTCCAACGCCTCTTGCCTCAGGGAAACTGGTGCCCCATTGCTTGTTGAGATTCGCGACGCTGCCATACCGGGTGTGGAAGGCAGCGAGAGCAATCGAATCGAACGCGCGGTCAGTTGTGGTATAGGAGATCATCAGATCACGCTTCTCCCACTCCGTGCCGGAGCGCACACTTTCATCATCCCAGCGCGTCATCTCTTTGCCCACCTGCCATTCCCCTGCCACATGGCCCGGGGTTCCGTACAGGTTGCGAAGATACTCGGCAAACTTGATGGTGCAGTGTTCGGAGTGACAGAAATCATTGGGCCTGATCTGGTCGCCCTGGCCCAGCTCATCAGCAATGTTGTAATAGAGCGGGCGGAAGTCGCGGTGCTGCCGCACGTAACTTCGCAGATGCTCATGGACGTATTCGTCAGTTTTGGGATCGTTCAGGCAGGGCTCGCGGACCCAGAGCTTCAGGTTCTCACGGTCCTGCTGAACTTTTGCAATGAGTCCCTTCCAGAGCGGCTGGTCCTTGTGATAAATGGCAAAGACTTCCCACGCCATCTGTTCAACGTAAAACTTGAAGTTGTTGTCGAGAACATTTGAAAAGTCGCCGTTGCGATAGGCGATGGTGGCATCAACGCCCGACTGCCGCAGCAGATCATAAAAACCGTCAGGGTAGTGGGCCCAGGTGACCACGTGATAGTCGTCCCACGCGCGGGGCGGCGGCGCGATGAGGAATTTTGCTCCCTCCACCTGCGGAACGCCATTCACCTTCAGGCGGATCCAATTGCGGTAGGTCATGCCGGAAACCAGGCGAAAGGAAAAAAGCCGAGCCCTGTCAATGGACGAAGGCGGCGCGATGGCTGAACGCAATGCCACCCTGCCGAAGCTGTCAATCCATTCGACTTCGGTCTCGCCGGCTGGTGGCAGGCGGAAAGAGATGGATCCGTTGACCACTTTGCCGTAGTCGTAAAGTTCGTGATCCAACGTAACGCGCGCCACCAAAGTAGATTCATTCGTCTGAGGGCCGGACTTGGTTGGCGAGGCTTCAGCAAATGGTACGGCCAGTGTGCTTCCGGCAAACGCGGTCCCAAAAGCGGTGCGGAGAAAACTGCGGCGTGACGCCAAGCGGTCCTTTCCCATGAACGCCTCCTACCCAGAAACAGAACTTTTGCGCTGCTGAATTACCGGACAGGATACTCAACACGTTTTCGACTGTCAATGAAGCACTTGGCAAGCAGTCACAATCTTGCGAAAGCACTATCATTGTCCGTTCGGTTCAACCACCTGCCTGGGGGAATCTCAAACTCGGGCAAAGAACTACTTGCCCTTGTTAGTGTCCAGCCAGTGCAGCGTAGGCGTTAGACGAGGCAGGGTCCCTGAGGCCCGCAGCACACAATCACAACAGCATGTGACAGCGATTACATTCCTTCCGCTCCTGCAAGCGTAGAACGTGAAAAGGGTCGCGTGGTTGGGATTGCAACGGGGGACGAGTATACGTCGAAAAATGTGGAAACATCAGGTTGAGGCTATGAGCCTGGCGGAAAAGAACCAATTCCCCAAAAGCTTCATGATCGCAGCGGCTCATGCCCTCGTGGGCTGGGGGCTGTGCGGCGCTACCATGTTCCTGGGCATGGCCATGACCACTCCTGTGCGGGCGCTCGTGATCCATGCGGTCGCCAGTCCTTTCATTTTCGCGTCTGTCTCCTGGATCTATTTTCGCCGCTTCGCCGCGTGGTCTCCACTCCACGCTGCTGCCGCCTTTCTTGGCATCGTCATCGCCCTGGACTTCTTCGTGGTTGCATTGTTCATCGAAAAAAGTTTTGAGATGTTCAGAAGCATCGAAGGAACCTGGCTGCCCTTCGTTCTGATCTTTGTCTCCACCTGGTGCACAGGCCTCGCCGCTCGGCGGGAGCGTCATCAGGGGTGAGAAGCCCCCCGCTGGTAAAGCGCAAACCACGGACAGGCGTTTCCGGGGCTACTTTCCTTTGACGAATTCCACAAAACCGCGGTCGCGCAGGAAGCGGAAATACCCCACAAAATCGAAGCGGGTGGGACCCATTTCCATTTTTGTCAGGTGGATGACCTGCTCGAGATTTCGCTGCCCGTCGCACCAGTAGAGGGCGGTGATCGGAACGAGGGACCAGGCGCCGGAAGGATATCCTTCACGCTGATCGGGTGGTATCTGATCGAGAGTGATGGTCCCAAATCTTTTCCGCTTAACGACGATCTGGGACGCGACAGCAGCTTCGGGGTCCGGAGCGGCGATGGGTTGGATGGAGCTCTGAATCCCCAGCAGGCGCCCTCTTTCTGCAGCAGCGGCGCGAACGCGCTCGGCCTGGCGATTTCCAAACTCAACGAGTTCTTTGGACAGAGGAGCAAGAGAATCTCGCAACGCCTGCTGTTCTGACGGCGGAGCCAGCCGCACCACGGAGTTGACGGCCTGGGTCTGGCGTCCGACGCTATAGTTGATTTGATCGAGCGCCTGTTGAAGAAGTCTGCTGAGTTCTTCCTGGCCACCGGCATCCGCGATTCGATCGAGGAAAGGGGAAACAGCATCCAGCACCTGGAGGTAGCCGCGAGTCTGGCTCACGCCTGCCAGCCAGGCAGCCTGGGGCGTTCCGGCGTTCGCCAGGTAATAGAGGAAGGCTGCCCCAACGGTCGAGATGTCTCGAAGCGATCTGGAATCCACACGGTCCGGAGTGTCCTCGCTGTTGTGGTGGGTTTCCACTCCGCTGCCGCTGTAAGCCCAGATGGTGGGCACTCCGATGGTGGGATCTCCAAGGTAACTGTCGGTGCCCGTCAGGAACTTGTGCTCATGCCAGAGCCGGCCGATGGAGGAGAAATATTCTTCCGCCACTTTCAAAATAAAAGCGTCGGTGTAGGAACTGGCAACTTCCGGGTTCATAAAGAAAGTGTATTCCGTGCCCTGCATGTCGTATTGGCCGGCGGGCGTATCCAGACACAAGGCGGCGATCGTGCGGTTGATCCGATCACGGTGGTTTGCAATGTAGGGCATTGACCCGTACATCTCAGGCATCGCCAGAATCCGGATGGTGCGACGTGGCCGGGGAAGCTTTCCGGACGCGACCAGGCGATTCAACGTTGCCATGGCTTCCATCAAAGCCGCCACGCCGGTGGCATTGTCTTCGGCTCCTTGTTCAGTGGTGTGCCCCAGCGCCAGGACCTCTTCCGTGCCGGTGCCGGGGATCACGCCGGTTGTGTACGGGTAGACTCCCTTGTAGTAACGGGTGTCCACGACGGCCCGGACGCTGACCTTGCCGTTACGGGCCAGGAGCCGGCGGAGAAGATCACCTTGGCGAGGCGTTATTGAGAAGCAGATGAGTGGTGTGCTGCCTTTGATGAAGCCCCAACCGTTGTCACCCCAGGAATTCACCCATTGGCGGCCGTCCCTCAGGCTGGGATTTTCGGTTCCTGTGTTGAGGGCGCCCAGCGCGTGGGCTTTTGCCAGCGCCCACTTGATTCCGTCGGGGTTCTCATCGGTCAGCGCCAGCTTGCCGCGCAAGTCCATTTGGGCAATCTTCTTCGCAGGCCAGTCTTTCACTTCCACCACCTCGGCCGTGATGCCGCCCGGCGGCGTTGGCCCGCTCCATTGGCCCAAGGAGGTGGGAACCTTGCGGTAGTCGGCCAGAACGCGGAGATCGGCCGGAACCTTCGGCTCCACGATTTCCAGCGTCGCCTCTTTTACATCCCAGGCCAGAGGCATGGTCCAGAATCCGAACTGTGTTTCACCGTCTGCCGGAGGCGTGCCAATCTCCACCTGCTGGAGCCCGATATCCTGCATCTGCCCCTTAAGGTAATCTGCAGTTTCCTGAAACTTGGCGAAGTTGAACCAACGGTCGGTGGAATAGATGCTTCGCATGTACTCCATGGCCTGTTCGGGAAGCAATTCCGCCCGAACGTTCTGAATGATTGTGTCCAATTCGGCGGCGGGACCGGCCGGCGGCGCCGAGAAAGCAAGTGGCGCGCACAGCAGAATAAGAAGCGGGACACGCAAAAGTCTTGACCGCATGGAAACCGACCTCCATTGGATTCTTGTGGGGGACAGCAACGCAACCACTCTAAACCATAACGGAAAACTAGCCAAGACAACATTGCAGTTGTTGTGCCGGTGTGTTTGCGAAGCGTGCGGCCGCGGCTGGAAAGACCCGGACTGCGATTCACCCTTTCCACTCCTTCGCGATTGCGCTAAGATGCACAATTCAGCAAAATCCACACTGAAAGATGAGACGATGAGTTCACCCAAAGACCAGCTTCTTGCCTTCAAGCCGCAGCACAAGTTCTTTGTGGGCATCGATTCCGACGGCTGCGTGTTCGACTCCATGGAGATCAAGCACAAGGAATGCTTTATTCCCAACATCATTAAGTACTGGAAGCTGCAGGCGATTTCCAAGTACGCGCGCGAGGCGGCGGAATTTGTGAACCTCTATTCAAAGTGGCGGGGAACCAACCGCTTTCCGGCCCTCACCCGCACCTTCCAGCTTCTGCGCGACTGGCCGGAGCCGATGCGGCGCGGCGTTAAGATTCCCGACGTCCCCACGCTGCAGTCGTGGATCGATTCCGGCGTGCCGTTGGGGAATCCAGCACTTCAAGCCGAAGTGGCCAAATCGAACGATCCCGTGCTGCAGCAAACGCTGGAGTGGAGTCTTGCCGTCAACCGCGCGATTGCCGACATGGTGGAAGGAGTTCCGCCGTTTCCATTTTTCAGGGAAAGCGCCGAAAAGCTTCAGAGCAAAACTGACATCATCTGTGTCTCCGCCACGCCTGGCGAAGCTCTTGAGCGCGAATGGCTGGAGCATGACATTGCGAAATACGCTGAGGTAATTGCCGGGCAGGAAATGGGGAGCAAGAAAGAGCATCTGAAACTGACGACGGAAGGGAAGTATGAGAAGGATTGCGTGCTAATGGTGGGCGACGCTCCCGGCGATCTGGCCGCCGCCCGCGCCAACAACGCGCTGTTTTATCCGGTCAACCCGGGCCATGAAGAAGAGTCGTGGCAGCGCTTCCACGACGAAGCGATCGACCGCTTCCTCAGCAAGACGTACGCCGGCGACTATGAGGCTCAATTGATCGGGGAATTCCAGAAGCTCCTTCCGGAAACGCCTCCCTGGAAGAAATAGTCCGACCTCCGGAGACGGCGCATGCAGGGGCAAGAGCCAGGCAACCATCTCGTAATGACCCTCGGGCTGGCGGTACTGGTGAGCCTGCAGGCGTCGTCGCCGCTCAGATGCCAGGAAGTGCTGCCTCCAAAACTCCAGGCAGATGCCAATGTCCTTTTTGACCAAACCTCTCAAACGGAGCGCCTGAACTGTACCATCCAGGACTCGAGACCCTTTCTCGACTTCACTTTCCACTTCGATGCCGGTTTCCGCATAACCTGCCCCTTCGGTGAGTTTGGAGGGAAAAGAACCCGGGTCACAATTCTTGTGCGGGTAACGCCGGAAGGAGGCACGCCTGTGGTGCTGGGAAACTCTGCCATCTTCCGGGATATTTCTGTCGAGCCGCTGGCGGGTCGGGACAATCGCAAAGTCTACTACGTGGCCAGTGGCGGTTTTTCGGTGGGCGAGGGGCGTTATCGCGTGGAGGTGCTTATGGCGGACCCACTCCATCGCACCTGCCGCCGGGCATGGTGGATTAAGGTTACACACCGCAGGCAGAAATCCGTCCCGGTGGTTCTGGCAGCCCGCCAGGTCGCCTCCCTTCACATTCCTCCCTGGCGTGGACCGCAGGCCAACGGAGGGTTGCGGCTGGCCGTGTTGCTCAGCGCAGGATCCTTCAGCCCTCGCGCAACGCGATTGGGAGCAGGGTACCAGATGATGCTGTTGCAAATGCTTTCATCGTTGCTCCAGCAGGTACCCTGCGAGTCCGTCCGTCTTGTGGCGTTCAATCTCGACCAGGAGCAGGTGATCTATCGGGCCGACCCCTTCATGCCGTCCGGTTTTGCCAGGCTGCAGCGGGCCTTCAACGGACTCAGCCTCGGGGTCGTTTCCGTCGAGACCCTCCAGAAGCGCAATGAATGGCCTGAAATGCTGGCCAGGTTGGCGAATGAGCAGCTTTCCGCCAAGCCGCCACCCGACGCGGTGATCATTCTAGGACGTTCCTTCCGCTGGGTGCGAAAAGTTCCCAGGGAGATGTTGATGTTCCCCTACCCCGGAATGCCCGGGTTCTTCTATTTTGAGAATGGTCCGCAAAACCTGTTTCCGGACTCGCTGGGCTTGTTTACAAAAGGCCTGGGAGGGAAGACGTACCGGATCACCACTCCGCACGACCTGGGCATTGCTATCGAGAGGATGCTCCAGCAACTGAGGGAAGCCAAGAAAAGCTCGCAACCCGGCCTGACTCAAATGGGGAAATAAGTGAGATTTACGTTATCGATGACTCGCTGTCATTCGCCGGCCGCCGGATTCCCGTGACCACTGGCCTGACGTTCTGAGGAGCCTATGCTCCGCGAAAAGCCAGGTCCCGCGATGCGGGCCTCCGTGCCTGCCTGCGGAAGCCCGCATCCACCGCTACGGACAGCGTAATCCATGCGCAGATTGAACGCCGCCCGCAAAGCGCATTAACACGCGCAGGCGCCACCAGCGGCGTCATTCGTTAAAAACAACCACCTGGCTTGGCTTTGCAAGCCGGATTTCCGTGATGGTACGTGTGCCGTCGGATTTCGTGTCGTAGATGACCTGGCTGTCTGAGTACTTCTCGGCGCGATTCACAACCTGACCTTCGACAGTTGCCACGACTTTTCTGTCCAACAAGAACGTAAGTTTCGCACTTTCTCCACTGGTTTCGCATTTCACTTGATACTTACCGCTTGCAAGGTGCGTACCCGCAACGGTGCCATCGTAAGGAACAAGGACAGCGCGTGACTTCTCCCGGGCGGCCTCTATGCTGACGGCACTGAATAGAACAAATGCAAAGATTGTGAATCCCAGAATCTTGCTTGCCTTCATTTCCATCCTCCTAGAGATAACCGTGGTTATGGTGTCTATTGTTGACCCAACGTCAGCCGCGCGAGGCGCGTCCGTAAACTCTCATTGCCCCGCCGTTTGGTGATAGAAGCTACTAGCGTGACGAGAAAAGGGATTCCCTTGGAACGCAGTGAAGATTTTTGTGCTCCCCCTCTTGCCTCATGCTGTTCACAGACTCGACTATTCGACCCACAATTCGATTTTACGCCCGTTGGGATACCTGACTAATATATAAGCTATCTGACCCTTCTTCGGCAACATGGATTCACCCCGAAAGCTTCGTTGCCTGGTGTGGGGGCCTCTTAATCTTTATACGTATGAGCTTGCTTCAAGTTCTAAAAAAATTTGTCACCATATTGTCAAGATTCAGTTACAAAAAGAGGAATTCCCCTGCTCGAGATCCATGCAGGAAAGGGAAACGGCACGGACTCCTGGTTCCGGGTTCCCCGGTTTGCCGACTGGCTGGACACGTGATGCCGGGGCCTTTTCGGAATGCTAAGTGCCAACGATTCAACTTGATCCCACAGGCCAAGTCGTCAGGCATCAGGGGGCGCGCCAGATCATGTGATGCTCTTTGTCGTTAGCAAACATCACAATGGAGTCGGCGGTTGTCTGGGAAGTCTGCCCCGAAACCACGGTAGTCAGGTCGACTGCCCCCAGGTCCATCATGTAGCCTTGCGCGTCTTTAATCTCAACACTCGGGGAGTTGGCGTTGACGCGGACGTAACCACCGTCATTTCCCACGAGCGACATCAATCCACCACCGCCTGTACCGCTTCCCAGTTCTGCCGTTACGCGCGGTTTGCTTCCTTTGTCACTGACGCTGAATTGCAAGTGGCCGCCCTGCAAAGTTGCCGTTTCCTCTCCGCCGGAAACACCCACCGTGCCGGCGCCGATTGTGGTGACTTCATTGCCATCCTGGTCGAACATTTTGATCGAAGGCTGGCAGACAGTCCTCGGATGACATTCCATGGCAATCTTCACCCGCACCTTTCCCGCGCCATCCACCACATCGAACGCGTGCGCCGTCACCCTCTCCGCGCCCGGCATTACTCCTGACGAGGAACACGCGACGGCATAAATTGCGCCCAGGGCCGCGGCCAGGGCGACGGCGCCAACGGTAACGCGTTTCAGCCGCCTGTTGTCGCGTTCCAGTTTTTCCAGCCGCTGTGCCAATTCTTTGTCATTCATAGCAAACCTCTCCATGCGCGGATTACTGTGCCCATCGAGGGAAGTTTACCATTTTCGGGGAACCAAGGACGCTCCTGTGCGGGTGAGCGTGGGGCGGATTGGGCGTTGAAACGCGAATCCCAGGGCAAACTTTTCTTACTGCTTCTTCTGGGCGGCAGCGCGGTTGGAGGCTCGCGCCTGTTTCATGATCTCGCCGTAACCTTCTTTATCAAAGGGCGGGCAACCGGCGGGGAATTGCTTAAGCTCATTGTTTTTTGAGCGCATGAGGTAGGTGCAGTAGGAAAGCGTCTTGCAGGTGCGCAGCGGATCGAGTTCGGCCTTTTCCAGCGCAACGCGCGGCATCTCGGGATAAGCGAGCGCCGCTCGGCCCAGGCCTGCCAGCGTGGTTCGATGCAGCTTCACGTTGGCCGCCGCCGCATGGATGAGGAAGTGGCGCAGCCAGGTATAACCCGTCCCAACTACAGCCAGATCGGGATAAGCCTTCTGGATTTGCGCGGTAGCTGAAAAATGCCGCGCCACGCCCAGCAGCGGATGTTCCGGCGTTTCGTAGTAGCCTTCGTTGGGTTTGTCGAACGGGCGGCCGACGTGCGGGTTGGCGTAGGGTATTCCGAGTGAGACATTCAGCAGCCGAATGCCGGCCTGCTCGAGCCAGCCGATAAACTTGATCGGCTCCGAGAGGTCCATGCAGTAAGGATCATTCGGGTCCGTGCCAAACCCGTAGTTGTAAGGCGTTGGAAAAGCGCGCGGCACTCCCGCGGAATCCTTACTGCCGACAGCGTATGGGATGCCATCGTAAACGCCAAGACGCACCGCAAGCAGAAAATCGTCGCCCACCTGGCGGCGAATCTTCCCAGCAACATTCAGCGTGAATCTCGCACGGTTTTCAAGCGGACCGCCGTAAGCTCCTTCGCGTTTGCGAGCGCCGATCAATTCGGAGAGGAGATAGCCGTGAGTCATCTTGAGATCGACGCCGTCAAAGCCAAGTTCGCGGGCCAGAGCGGCGGCCTGGACAAAACGGTCTTCAAGCGCTGCAAGGTAATCGTCACTGGCGAGTTCGGGCAGATTCTCCCGCGGCGGCAACCCCTCGTGATTGACCAGCGGGTACAGATCAAGAACGGGATGCCGGGAAGCCACCTTCTGTTTTTCAAAGGAGTAGCGGCCGGAATGCGTGAGCTGCAAAACCGCGACGAAGTCATCGCAGGTGCCGAACTCGTTCCGATGCGCATCGCGGCAGGCTTCCAGAAGCTTCTTCAACTGCTTTGCGGAACCCGGATGGATCCAGAGCTGTCGCGGATTGGCGCGTCCCTCCGGGACCACCGCGCAGGCTTCAAACCAGATCAGCTTGGCTCCGCCCGCGCCAAAGCGAAGGTAGCGCCTGAAAGTCAGTTCACCGGGATTGCCGTCGAGATCACCGTCGCAGCCTTCCATGGGATGGATGGCGAACGAATTCCCGATCCGCCAGGTTTTGCCTCCGGGGCTTCGGAGTTCAACCGGCCGCGCGAGAATGCCGCGGATTTCTTCCTTGTCTTCGACCAGGGGAATGTCAACGCCCAGGCCTGCCGCGTGGTTGCGGAGGTCATTGAGATTCTTGTAATGGAAGTATTGTACGGGCATTTAAATCATCGTGTCCGAAGATTGATGCTCAGTGGCTTTTTCCGTTTTTTCCCGTGATTTTCGGTCCGCCTGTCGCAAGGCCGAATGGATGGACAGGAATTCGCCCACGTTGTCCAGCGTCAACAAACCCACCAGCCGCCCCTCATGAGTAACCGGAAGCGAACGGGAATTGCATTCGCGAATTACCACCAGCGCCCGCTCCAGCTTCTGGCGGGAATCGACGGTTGCAATGTCGCGCCGCATGGAGTCGCGGACTCGTGTTTCGGGCCCGGTCTGGGCCAGGCTCCGTGTCATGTCTTCCCGCGTGAGCATGCCCAGAACGTGGTCGCCGAAAACCACCGGAAAATCTTCACGCCAGCCTGACAGAACATGGTTGATAGCGTCTCCCAGCGTGTCATCCGGGCGGAGCGTGTGGAAGTCCTGCAGCATAACGTTCTGCACCGGGATGTTGACCACCGACACGTGCAATCTGGATGCTGCCGCTTCCTGTTTCGCGCCGGTCCATACGAACAGGGCAATAAGGATCAGGAACGGGTCTGAAAAAAGCCCGTCAAGGCGAAAGAACCCGGCAGAACTGAAAATCCCGGCAAGGCCAAACAGGCAGCCAACGCCAAGCGCAAATGCAATGCCCTGGCCGACGCGTGCTGAGATCTGCGTGGCCCGCCGCAGATCGAGGCGCGTAGCGAGAAGCGCTCGCAAGACGCGGCCGCCGTCCATGGGAAATGCCGGAATCATGTTGAACGCCACCAGCCAGAGATTCACAATCATCAGGTCGGCCAGAAAACTTCCGCCCAGCGACAGGAATTGCCCCACCAGGATGACTCCGCCGGACGACAAGAGCAGGACGTAGAGCAGGCCGGCGATGGCAATGTTGACAGCAGGGCCGGCAAGAGCAACCCAGAGTTCCTGGACGGGGTCGTCAGGCATGCGCTCAAGGCGCGCCAATCCTCCGATGGGGAGCAGCGTGATGTCACGGGTTCGAACTCCAAAGTGGTGGGCCGTAAGGGCGTGGCCGAGTTCATGCAGAGTGATGCAGCCAAAGATGACCAGCACAAAAACCGCGCCGTAAAGCGCCGTTGCCAGGCTGTGTCCACCTGACCAGTTCAGGAAGAGAACGAAGACGATGAGGAGCCAGAAGGTGGCGTGAACGTAGAGGCCGATTCCCGCAACCTCGCCGATTTTCCAGGACCAACGCATATTTTCGATATTTGTACGCAGGGGACTGAGCAGGAGTTGTGACGCCGGGCCCCTCCGTAAACTTAACATTGCTGAGCGGCCCGCGGCAAG
>OBIZ01000020.1_pt1 | contig 28974 bp, 25 predicted proteins | sample 1519801 | NCBI WGS metagenome assembly OBIZ01 (sample SAMN01911456, study PRJEB22533) | soil metagenome | biome: Soil | place: Malaysia | collected 2012-04-30 | depth DG_metagenome m | reverse complement strand
CCGGAGCCGCGCGATCGGGACGATCTCGATGAATGTCAGCTTGCGATCCGTAACGAGGCACATTACCAGGCCTTCCGTTTCGTCATCGTTTACTCCTGCGTTCTTTTTGTCGCTTCAATGTTCTTGGGCTACCTGAATGATGCCACTGCGCACCGGCTGCTCGTGGCCCTAACCATGCTGCTTTTTTTCATGGTCTGGTCGCTTCCTCAAGCCATCATCCTCTGGACGAAGCCGGACGCGCCGGAAGAAGTCCAGACCTACTCGTGAGCGCAAATCGCGAATTGGCACTACTCGACTTCGGTCTTCCCGGCCTTGAGAAACGGCCACTCGCCCTTCCGCCGCGCGCGATAGAAATACGCGACCGAGCCGAGCGCGAACACCGCCAGCGCAAACAGCAGTGCTCCCCGCGCTGAAGTCGACAGGATGTAAAGCCATCCAAATAGCGAAATGATGCCCGGGAGTGGATAGAACCACATTTTGAAAGGCCGTTCCATGTCGGGCCGTTTGAAGCGCAGGACAAAGAAGCCGACGGCCTGCGGCAGATACTGCAGAAGCACGCGGGTGGCCACCAGGCTGACAATCACTTCCGGCAAGCGCAGCAGGCTGAATCCCGCGGCGATCACGCCCAGCGTTACGAGCGATACATGGGGAAAATCGTGTTTGTGATGCAGCCGGGCAAATACCTTGAAGAAATTGCCATCGGCCGCGGCGGCGTAAGGAATGCGCGAATAGCCCAGCAGCAGCGAGAAAGCGGAGGAGAAGGCGATCCAGAGCATCAGCAGGGTCATCAATTGGCCGGCAAACCGGCCATGGAGCTCCTGGATATATTCAGAAGCGATAAAGTTGCTGTGCTGCGCCTCGCGCCAGGGAATCACGCTGAGAATTGACGTGTTCATCAGGATATAGACGACGGCCACAGCACTGATGGAAAACAGAATGGCCAGTGGAATAATGCGTCCCGGCTCGCGAATCTCCTCCGCCAGGTAGCAAACGTTGTAGTAGCCGAAGTAGTCGTAGAGCGCGTAAAGCGTGGCATGACCGAGGCCGGCCCAGAAAATCATGTTCAGATGGAAGGCACCGGGTGGAAAATCAAAAATGCGTGAACCGCTCAGGTGCGGCAGCCCGGAGATGATGATCCAGAAGCAGCCGATCATCACGCCGCTCAGCATTATGACGGAAAGGTTGCCGACCGCGCGGATCCGCCGGTAGAGCAGGAGGATGAGAAACAGGGGAATGGTGGACGCAAACACGCGAACTTCCCACGGCGTCATACTGGGAACAAGGTAATGAAAATAGTTGGCGAATCCGATGCTGCCGCTAGCCACCGAGAGCGGAGCCGAGAACATGATTTGCCAGACCACCAGGAAGGAAAGCCAGCGGCCTGCTCCCCTCGGCCCGAAAGCCTCCCGAAGGTAGTGGTAGCTACCCCCGGCTTTGGGCATTGCGGCGCCAAGTTCCGCCCACACCAGGCCGTCGCAAAACGCCAGAGCGGCGCCAACCAGCCAACCCAGCATCGCCTGCGGGCCGCCCATCGTTGCCAGAAAAAGCGGGATGGTGATGAACGGGCCGATGCCCACCATGTCGGTGATGGCAAGCGAGGTGGCGTGGAGGAATCCCAGGTCACGCCGCAGGCCCGCTTTGTGCCCAGAGTCTTGCATTATTCGTCCGTCAACCACCTGACTTCGGCTACCTGTCCACGCTTTACGGTTACGCCCGTGTTCATCAGAAGATCATGGAAGTCTTTCATGTCCGTTGCAGGCCGCGCAGAATCTCGGATTTTACCTGCTGCGGAGGCTTGCGGCTTTTCGATCCGGAGAGCAGGAAATAGACGGACTGGGCGGCCTCGCGGAGATGGTCCAGGCAATAGGGGCAGCCACGCTCAAGGTGCTCCTTTAGCTCTGCCGTCTCCTTCGGCTTCAGCAAGCCCAGCAGGAACAGTTCATAAACGTCGTCTAGATATTGGCACTCCATGTTCCCATCACAGCGCGCAGGCGGTGCCGCAAAAAGCGCAGTCCGGCGCGCAGCTCGTGCTCAATCCGGCCCGGAGGCTGCTCAACCTGCCGGGCTATTTCAGTTTCTGTAAAGCCTTTCACAATCGCGAGCTCCAGCAGTTCACTCTGAGGCCCGGGCAGGCGGCGAACCAGCTTCTCCAGCAGGTTGCGCCGTTTTTCCACCTGTTCAATATCAGCAGGCCGGGGCATCCAGGAATTCAATTTTGTCAGCGTTTGGAGACGGGAATGGGCCGTGGTCCGCAAACCTTCCTGCGCGCGCTGCCAGTCAACAGCCTTTGCTCGGGCCTCCAGCGCCAGCCAGACTTTGACGCTGCCGCCCCCCGTATGGACCCGCTTTGCGTCCCGCCACAGCCGGACGAAAACCCCCTTGAGGATCTCCTTCGCGGCCTCGCTGTCAGAAACGATTTCAGTGATCAGCCCGTAGAGGCCGGGCGCGGCAATGTCGTAGAGATGAGCCAGCGCCGCCTCGTCGTGCTGCGCGATGTCCGCCAGCAGTTGCCGGACTGTAGGTTCCTGGCCCATATTTCCACGTTGCGGAGCCCGCGCTATGAGGCGTGTTTCTTTGGGGATTTTCTATTCCGCCCCGATGCGGAAAGACCAACCGAGCCGGCTTTGACATGCTGTGCCGGGCTCATGCGCTCATGACTAGAAGGCCGGACGCGGGCAGGCCGCTGAAGAAGCAACCTGCCCATGCCGTTCCGATGTAAACCACTCACAATCCTTTGATCGTTTTGGCCGCTGCGTCCCACACAGCCACCGTCTTCTGGAAGTAGGAAAAATTCGCAAGGTGGCATCCGATGGCGGTGTTGTTTCCAAAAACCGGGTCCTCCACCGACGGCCGCCGCGTCTTGACCGACTGGAAGAAATTCCAAAGGTGCTGTGCATCTTCATTGTAGCCGGGCGGAGTGTGGTAGGTGGTGCCTTCAATCGGCTGCGCAGTTCCTGGCGCGGTTCGATGTTCGGCTTCCCACTGTTTCAGATATTCCGCATGCAGTTTGGGAGGAAAGCTGGAGGCATAGTAACAGGGCGAGTGGTCCTTTCCGTCCTGCGATGAAACTGTAAGCCCGCGTCCTTGAATCTCAATAGTTCCGCGGGTCCCCAGAATTCGAACCACCTCACCCTCTTCATTGTCCAGCGTCACGCGAATCATGCAGCGGAAGCTGGGGTATTCGTAAACCGTCGACATCTGGTCAGGATAATCACGCCCGTCATCTTTCCACTGGAAATGCCCGCCCACGGAGTAAGCGCGCTCGGGAGGTGCGGTGACACCCATCACGTAATGGATTCCCGTAAGAAGGTGGACGTAAAGGTCGCCCGGAATCCCCTCCCCGTATTCTCGAAAGGCCCGCCACCGGGCAAAGCGGATGGGAGAAAAAGCATGCTTGGCGGCCGAACCCTGCCAGGTATCCCAGTCGAGATTTTCGGTGGAAAGATCGGGCGGAGGCGGATACACCCACGCGCCGCAAGGGGTATTCCTGCCCATGGTATCTTCAACCAACCGGACCTCACCGATGGCGCCTGAGTCGATCAACTCCTTGGCCTTGGCAGAAATAATAGAGCTGCGGCGCTGGCTGCCGATCTGCACGATCCGCTTGTCTTTTTCCGCGGCCGCAATAATTGAAAAGCCTTCCTTGACTTCGTGAGTCATGGGCTTTTCGCAGTAGATATCTTTCCCGGCGTTGCAGGCATCCACAATGATGCGCTCGTGCCAGTGGTCAGGCACAGCGGCAACGATGCAGTCAATGTCCTTGTTTTCCAACAGTTCCTGGTAGCGCCTGGTCGCCGGAACAGTCTTGCCGGTTTCCCTTTGGATGATTGAATTCGCAAGTGTGTGCCGCCCGTCGTAGAGATCGCAAGCCGCCACGCATTCAACACCGGGAAGCCTGATGGAAGTTCCCAACAAACCTGAGCCCTGCATGCCAATGCCGACCATGCCAAAGCGCACGGTGTCACTGGGCGGCACAGGGCTGGGCGAGGCGGCAAGATCTTCGGCTTCAAGCAAAACAGATTTGCCAACCAGCGCGGCGCCCGCCGCAGTGGAAGTTCTGCGCATAAAGTCGCGCCGCGATATCCCATCTTTCCCCATGTTGACGCACCTCCCCTTCATGTATCTCAAGTTTTGACGGTCAGTTCCCTCGCCGGAGAACCGGCTCCCAGCCGTCTACGTCCGAATGGTTTTCGCCTGCTCGTCCCAGACGGCCTCGGCCTTGTTGGCGTAAGAGTGATTCGCCATATGGCAAGAAATTGCTGTCCAGTTGGCGAACACCGGCCCCTCGTTGCAGGGCTTCCGGGTTCTGACGGCCGTCAGGAAGTTTTCCATATGCGCCAGGTCCTCATCATAGTCATCAGGCGCACGGAAAGTATGGGAATCTTCAACAACCGTCAGCGAGTCCAACGGAGGCGCAGGGTGCTCTTTCCTCCATTGGGCCCAGTATTCCTCGCGCAGCTTCCTCGGCCAGCCATCAACCGAATACCGCTCCGGCTGCGGGTTCGTGTCCTGCGGAATGAACGTAACTGCGTCCTCACTGTGAATTAACAGAGTCCCCTTGGTTCCGTAGACCCTCGTATCTCCTCCCTGGGAACTATTGTTCAGGTTGCAGCGCACAGAGACCGTTATACCCGGGAACGTGTAGAGGGTCCAGATCAGGTCCGGCTCGTCGCGTCCGTCCTTCCACCGGTAAAGTCCCCCGCTGGCGACCGCTTTCTGCGGCGGCGCCTCGAAACCCAGAATGGTGTAAATACCTGTCAGCAGGTGGACGTACAAGTCGCCTGGCAGACCCTCGCCGTAGTCCGAGTAACCGCGCCACCGGAAGAAGCGCTTGGCGTCGAAAGGCCTCTTGGGAGCGTCGCCCAGGAAGCGTTCCCAGTCGATAGTCTGCGGGTTGGCATCGGGAGGAATCGGATAAACCCACGCTCCGCTCGCGTCATTTCGATCCATCCAGGCCTCAACCGCCGTTACCTGTCCGAGGGCACCGCTGTCATAAATCTCCTTGGCCTTGGCAAAAACCACACCGCTACGCCGCTGGCTACCCACCTGCACCATTCGTCCATGTTTCTGGGCAGCCTCGATGATCCCGAAGCCTTCCGGCACTTTGTGCGTCATCGGCTTTTCGCAATAGACGTCCTTGCCGGCGGCACAGGCATCTTCGACGATCTTTGCATGCCAGTGGTCCATGGTGGCCACAATTACAAAATCAATGTCCTTACGGTCAAGAATTTGGCGATAGTCCTTCGTGGTGTCGAGCTTCTTACCGGCGTGCTCCTGGGCGGCAATCAGCCGCCCGTCGTAGAGGTCCGAGACCGCCACCATTTCGACTCCAGGGGCACGGAGGGCGGTGGATAAATCTTCGCAACCACGTACTCCTGTGCCGATAGAAGCAAACCGAAGCCTGTCAGATGGTGGTACGGGCCGGGGCGACGCCATCGCCCGTGCCGGTTCCAGCAAAGTTACCTTGGCCGCCGAACCGATTGCGGCAGCTCCCGCACCTACTCGCATGAAATCGCGACGTGTCATTGATTCTTTTGACATAGCACACCTAGCCTCCTTTCGAGAATCTACAAGAGAAGTCGAAACATTTGAGGTAACGGGCAAGTTTGACAGAAACCAGCGCCGAGGGAAAGACTTTTGTTCACGAAACTTTCGCGCCCCTTGGCGGTTCCACGGCGTGTTTACCAGCCACCCGGGCGCAGCCAATTCCTGCTGGACGGCGCGCAGCGCCAACCCGCTTCAGGTCTCGCTCAACGAGGCCAGGTTCCTGAGGGGCTCGCCGGTGACGCGCATGGTGGACCAATCGTCCATCACGCGCGCGCCTAGCGACCTGTAGAATTCGAGCGCAGGAGTGTTCCAGTTGAGTATCTGCCATTCAAACCGGCCGCAGCCTTCTTCAACCGCGATCTTCGCCAGATGCACCAACAGAGCTTTGCCGATCCCCTTGCCACGGAACTCTGGCCGAACGAAAAGGTCTTCCAGGTAGAGCCCGGCGCGGCCCATCCAAGTGGAGTAGTTATAGAAGAAGAGTGCGAAGCCAGCCGCCTCGCCGCTCCATTCGGCAATGACAACGCGAAACTTCGGATTGCCTGAAAAGCCATCGCGCCAGATGTCCTGATCTGTGGCCACAGCCTGGTGCGGCTCTTTTTCGTATTCAGCCAGTTCGCGGATGAGCTGGACAATCAGAGGAATGTCTTTGGCCTCCGCCGGACGTATGCAAAGCATTGAACCTCCCCCCCGGAATATTACAGGAACCAGTCCTGACTTGTGAAAAACCGTTTCCGGAACGAAGCGCCGGGCGACAGAGCAGGCCGGTTGATCCCTGCCCGCGCTTGCGTTACTTTCACCGTGCAGGCTTTAGGCGGGCGGATCCCCAACCGGGCAGAATGAAACCTGCATTCTCTCATTGAAGGAGCGTATCTTGCACGGCGAATATGATCGCGCTTTTGCCCCGCGCCTGTTGATGACAGCGATTCATGCGGCGGCTGTGGCAGCAACAGGCTGGCTGCTGCTGGGTGGAGGCCTTGAAGTCGTGCGGGCACGCTGGGAAAGCGGCTGGAGCCTGGCATCACCGGCTCGCCGATGGCTGCTGTTTGGTGCGGCACTCATCTACTTTCTGCGGGTGCTGGTCACGAGCTTCATTACACTGAAGCGCAAAATGGGCTGGGGAGAAGCCGTACTCATCGCCGTCTGGGTTGTGGTGATCGACGTGCTCTTTGCCGTTCTTGGCGGGGTCAACACACGCTCCATTGGTCTTGTCACAGTTCTCGGCGTGGTCATTTACGTCATCGGGTCGTACCTTAACACCGCCTCGGAACTCCAGAGAAAATGGTGGAAGGAGCGCCCGGAAAACGCCAGTCGCTTGTTCACGGGAGGCCTGTTCCGTTTTGCCGTGCACATCAACTACTTTGGGGACGAACTGCTTTTCACCGGCTACGCCCTGGTCACAGGCCGGGTCTGGGCGTTGCTGGCACTACTCGTGATGCTGGCCGGCTTCCTGTTTTTCAACATACCCGAACTGGACCGGCACCTGCGCGCGCACTACGGCGCCGAATTCGACGCGTACGCCCGCCACACCCGCAGCTTTGTTCCCTTTATCTATTGATTTGGGGCAGGGTGTCCCGTTTTCCGGCGGGACCCGCGCCAACCGGTTCCTCTCCAGGCAGTTGACAGAGCATTGCGTCTGATATTAAATGGCGGCCACACACTTGGAGGTTGGGATATGTTGACGAGGCGCAGTTTTCTTGGAGTGGTAGGAGGTGCGGCGGCAGGCGTGGCGTTACCCATTCGTGATGCATGGGCGGCGGGGAAACCGGCTTGGCCCGGACCCATCGGGCTTGAGCTTTACACGGTCCGCGACCGCTTTGCCAAAGACGCGGCAGCAAGTTTGAAGGAAGTCGCAGCCGCCGGATACAGGGAAGTTGAAATCGGTCCCGGAACCAAACCCGGGGCTTTGAAAGAAGAACTGCGGGCGGCCGGACTGACGGCTCCGAGCGGCTACTTCGACGCCCCCAAGTCGCTTGAGGAGTGGAAGAAGTCCGTTGGCCAGGGGCGTGACTATGGTCTTCAATACATCGTGATCGGCGACAACCCCGTTCTGGACGCTGCAGCCTGGAGGCGTCGTGCTGAATTTTTCAACAAGTGCGGGGAGCTGTCAAAGCAGGCGGGTATCCAGTTCTGCTACCACGCCCATTTCCGTGAATTCGCCAAAGTGGATGGCACGTGCGGCTACGACATCATGCTCAAGAATTGTGATCCTAACCTGTTGAAAATGGAGATGGATATCTTCTGGGTCACTTACGCAGGGGCAGACCCCCTCCACTACTGGCGGGTCTATCCCGGGCGGTTTCCCCTGTTGCACATCAAGGACCTCCGCAAAGGTGTCAAGATCAGTCAGCAGGAAGATCCCCCGGCAAATGGACCAAACCCATTTGCTCCCGTTGGCCGGGGACGCATAGACTGGGAACGCATCTTCGCTCACGTCCACGAGGCCGGAGCGAAGCACATCTTTGTCGAGCAGGACCGTTGCGATCTGCCTGAGCTTCAGGCCATCAGGATCAGCTACGATTACCTCAGGAACCTCCGCCTGAGTTGACCGCTCCACTAATTTCCAGGGATCGCCGCCTCGGCGTCTGGAACATGTCTTTTAATATCAGAGGAAAAGGAAAGGCGAGGTGCGGCTTCTACGGCCGGCGTTGCGTGCCGGAAGCCTGCACCCGGTCGGTTTGGATTATTGGAAGATTCTTTGATTTGAGGCGGGATTAGTTTGTCAGGGGCAGCAAGGCTTGGGGATTGGCCTGGCTCAAAAGCGCGCCTTTCGAATGAGGATAGGACAACACCTGGATTCGGACAGGGGTCAACCCTGCGCCCAGGAATCCCAGGCGTTTTGCGGCGCCCATGCTTACGTCGAGCACGCGGTTACCGACCCAAGGACCTCGGTCGGTTACTTCAAGCACCAGCGACCGGGCGTTCAACAGATTGGTGACCTTGATCCGGCTGCCCAACGGCAGCTTCCGATGGGCGCAGGTCATGCCTTCCATATCGAAAGGTTCTCCGCTGGCAGTCGGAAGCCCCTGGAATCTTGGGCCGTACCAGCTTGCCACACCGAACTGTGTCCTTGCAGCCACAGTTGTCTTTATTTGCAGCACTTTTATCTCGGGGGATCTGGCTTCGGACCGAGCAGAAAGTGCCACCAGGGCTGCCACTGCGCAGCCCATAACAATTTGTCTCAATTTCCCCTCCCTTTAGATCCCCGTCGATCAGACTTTCACCTGACCTCAACCCAATCTTTCTGTTCACGGGGATGTGTTATATCCAGCGTAAGAAGGGTTGGAGGAAAGTGTCAAGACGAAATACCGCCTTAGCCTACCGGCCGGTTGGTCGTCTAGCCTATGCCTTTTCCGTGGTGCTCCCACCGCTTCACTTCAGGATTTGGGACTGCGGTTGACCCTGAGCGTCGGAGGGTTGGGTCACGCCCAGCGCTGCGGCCAGCGTCGAAGCCAGGTCGATGGGCTGCGCGGGCGTCGCGTAGGTTCCAGGTTTAAAGGCCTGTCCCCAGAAAACCAGCGGAACCTGCGCGTCATAATTCCAGGGAGTTCCGTGGCTGGTTCCCGTCATGCTGTTGGTGACAACCGCGAAGGGTTGGGGAATAAGGAAGACATCACCACTACGGATAGGGTTATAGCTGTTGGCTGCTTTACGAGCGAGCGGAGTGGGGGGCAGCCGACCCGCCAGGAATTGGGTCCGCGTGTAGGCTGCACGGATGGTAGGGACTGACAAGGCCGCCCGGGCGGCTATTTCCTGAGCCTCGGAGATGCTGATGTGATGGCTTTCAAGAGCCTGGTGGTCCAGATCGATGTAGAATTCACCCAGGTTGGCAAGCCAGTTTCCCGGCCCGAAGGCTTTCACAAGCGCTGCCCTTACAGCGGCCTGAACAGGCTCGTGGTCTAGCCTACCGGGTCCGAGATGATGCTCCAAAATGAAGGCCGGGGTGGGCGCAACCCCGTGGTCGGCGGACAGCGTGATCCATACATTGCTGAGCCCGACAAGCTGGTCAACCTTCCTGAAGAAGTCCGCCAGGTAGCGGTCGGTCCGGAGGGTGGCGTCGGCAACCTCCGGGCTGTAAGGCCCGTAGCCGTGCCCGATGTAGTCGTTGGCGCTCAGTGAGATTGCCAGCAGGTCGGGGGCTGGGCCGTGCCCCAAGCGATCATTTTCGATAGCGGCCGCGGCGAAGTTCAATTCCAGCTGGTTGGCGAAAGGCGTGGACGGCAGGTTCTCTGAAAACTTCTGACTGGGACAATGCTTGCCGGCGGCAGTGGCGGCCGGGTGCAGCACCTTGCCGCCCACTCCGGGCGTCTCCGGGAGCGCGCGCCAAGGCTCACCCCAATACTGTTTTGCAGGGTCCTGGGCATTGAACTGCTTTACCCAGCCGGGAAGCTCCTTGGCGTAATAAGTGCTGGTGATAAAGTGCGCCGTCGTCGGGTCGGCCCAATAGACGGCGCTCGGCATGTGGCCACCCATCATGATGGCGGCTCGGTCTTTCCAGGAGATAGCCACCACTTGCGAATTCATGCCCGAAGCCAACCGCAGCTCATCGCCAAAGGTGCTGGCGGTTAGGTTCCGGGGCGACATGCCTTCGCCGGAGGTTGCACCCACAACTTGTACATCCGGGTCGGCCACGCAATAAACTTCCTTCCCGAGGGACGGATCATACCACGTGTTACCAATGATGCCGTTCAGGTTGCTATAGGCGCCTGTTGCGAGTGCGGCGTGGCCGGGGCAGGTGGCGGTCGTTGCGTAATCGTACCGGCAGTTGACGAAGTTGGCCCCACTCAGCAGCAGGTTGAAACCTCCCTGCACGAACTCCGGCCTGAAACGCAGCAGGTAGTCGTAGCGGAACTGGTCAATCACCAGCATGATGATCAGCCTGGGCTTTCGGATGGCCGCGGCCCCGGCTGCTGACTGCGGAGCAGCCGCCCGAATCGGCGCCCAGAATGCCATTAAAATGATCAGGAATAGACAAACTGCCAGACGCTTGCGCACAACGCCTCCTGTTGATACCTGCTGGGGGAAGTTAAGGGCGGTAGTTTAGCACACCGAGCCATCGACAACGCAACGGTTGAATTCCAGCATCAACTTTCAGACTTGAATTATGGGACTGTTCCGGGCTGCTTCCTTCCGCCACGAAACAAAAACCTTCCCAGCGTAGAGCGGAAGGAACACGCCGCAGTCGCTTCACGAAAGATTAATGCCGTTGTAACACTTCCTTAACCATGCAAGGAGGATGATCTTTCTTAATTTCATTTCATCCGACAAGGGGCTTTGCCGGGCGAGCCGGGAAAGACGGTAAGGAGCCCGCCAGGCAGCAAGGGGGCGACGAGCAGCTCATGAAACGAAAAAGCCATGTCTCTCTTCAACTGGGGGTGTTTATTCTATCCGTATTCTTAGGTCTAACAACAAACCTCAATGCTCAAATCAACCGGGCCAACCTTAATGGGACCGTAACAGACCCTAGTGGAGCACGGATTCCCGATGCCTCGGTCACCGTGGTAGCTCCCGACACCGGTTTTACAAGGCAAACGACCTCTGGGAGCAGTGGAATTTACAGCATCAGCAGCCTGCCGACGGGAACCTACACTCTCACGGTCTCTGGCAGAGGATTTAAGACATTTACGATGACGGGGATTGACCTCTCCGTTGGCCAGACCCGCACTGTTGACGCGCAGCTCAACGTGGGTGCGCCCACAACGAAGGTCGAGGTGCGGGGCACCGCCGTGGCGCTCGATTCGAATGACGCCGAAATCTCAACGGTCATCCGATCACAGCAGGTGGAAGACATCCCCATTAACGGGCGCGACTGGGCCATCCTGATGACGCTCGCCCCGGGCGCGATCAACCTTGGCGCCAGCGGCCAGAGGGATCTGCGATTCGTCGGGCGAGGCATCGACGACAGCAACTACACCTTTGATGGGATCGATGCCACCGGCGTCCAGGAGCAGAGCCAGAAGGAGAGTGTGCGTCTGGCCATTCCACTGGGATCGATCGCGGAGTTCCGCGTGGCTTCCTCGGTCTATACGGCGGACCAGGGAGGGTCGGCCGGGGCCATCATCAGCATCGTGTCGAAGACGGGGACAAACAGGTTTCACGGCGACGCTTTCGAATTCCTGCGCAACAACGTTTTCGATGCACGCGGGCCTTTCGATACGGACGTGCCGCCGTTCCATTTGAACCAGTTCGGCGGAAGCGTGGGTGGGCCCATCAAGAAGAACCGCACTTTCTTCTTCGCCAATTACGAAGGGCTCCGGCAGAGCCATAGCACAACCTTGATCGGGTTCGTGCCGAACGCTGCGTACCGGAATATGGTGGCGACAACTTCGTCCGTTCTTGCTCCTTTCCTCAAATCCTGGCCCGCCGGCCAGACACACGTCGATGACATAACCGACCAATACACGGGGCTAGGGCTGGACACTGCCCGCGAAGACAGCGGGATGTTCCGTTTGGATCACACTTTCACCAATAAAACCTCCATCTTCGGCCGTATGAGCATCGACGATGCCAACTACAATTCACCGATGGACAGCCTGGGTGGACGCGATAATCCTCTGATACGCCCTTCCAACTATGTTATCCAGTTAACGCACACCTTCTCGCCGACCATCGTTAACGAGCTGAGAGGGGGAATCAACCGCTCCGCTCTGCACCACTATCAGAATGGAACCTGTCCCGACTCATCCGCCAACGGCCTGCTCGGCGACGTCTGTGTGAGTGTGGATCCCTTCGATAGTCCAAGCAACAGCCAGCTCGACTTGGAAGTAGGTACGACGATTGACGGCTATGACGATCTGACCATCGTCAGGGGCCGGCACATCATAAAGATGGGGATCGGCGTTGAGCGCCACCGGCTTAACAATTCTGACGAAATTATCGCGAACGGGGGGCTCTCGTTCGCCAGCTCGGACGGCTTCATCAACAACGTTGTTGACAGCTATTCTTACGTCGGAGAGTTAACCCCGGGTGGCGAACGGCGCACTTACATCATGCCGTACGTGCAGGATACGTTCAAAGTACGGCCCAACCTCACGCTCAATTACGGATTGCGGTATGAGCATTACACGGTATTGAAAGAGGCGTTTGGCCGTCAGGCCGTAGTGAAGGTCTCCTGCGGAGGCTTTTGCCAGCCGGGTACGCCGCTCTACTCGCCGTACTACAAGAACTTCGGGCCGCGGCTGGGCCTGGCGTGGGCCCCCGGGGGAACCAAAGGAAAAACAGTCATTCGCGCCGGATTCGGGATTTACTTTTCGCCGAACCAGATGGACGACTTTACCGACGGACACGAAAGCACAGGCGCGCGATTTGATGTTTCGTCTGCGGACGTGCCAAACCTTGTGTGGCCGGTTCTCCCATCCGAGCTGCCTGCCCCTTCCTACTCTCCGAAGGTGTGGGACTCGACTCGCCGGGACGGATACTTCGAAAACTGGGATTTCACGGTCCAGCGGCTGTTGCCAGGTAACTTCCTGGGCCAGGTTGCTTACGACGGCAGCGAGGGGCATCGGCTGTTCGGCAGATTGCAAGGCAATCTCATAAATCCTTTAACGGGCACACGACCAATACCCACCTTTGGCCAGTACGGCGTTAAAGCTAACATCGGCAACAGCAACTTCCACTCGTTGCAGGCATCATTGAAGCGTCATCTCACAGGTGGATGGCTGTGGGGGACCGAGTACATGTGGTCACACGCCATGGCGGACCAGGGCTTCGGAGCGGGAGATTCTACGAGCATTGAGAACATGGCGTGTCTCAAATGTGACTATAGCAGCACGGACATTGACGTTCGCCATTCCCTTTCGGTCAATTCGGTCTACCAGCTCCCAATCGGCCCGGGCAAGCATTTCCTGAATGGCGGAGGCGTAGCTGGAAAGCTGCTGGGTGGATGGCAACTGAGCGGAATTGCTGCTGCCACGAGCGGCCGCGCGCTTGACATCACCATAAAACGGAGCGCCAGCGTTATGCTCGACGGCAACTCCAAGAGCCAGCGGCCGAACCTCGTCCCCGGCCAGTCCATTTACGCGGCTGGCCAAAACATCAACAACTGGTTCAATGCAGTGGCGTTCGCTAAGCCTGCTAATTTTACCTGGGGAGGCCTGGGACGCAACACTGGACGGGGGCCCGGGTATTATGAAATCGACACGGCCCTCGAAAAGAGGACGACCATTGGCGAAAGCCTGGCCCTGGACTTCCGGGTCGAGGCGTTCAACCTGCTCAACCATCCGATCTACGGAGACCCAGGAACCAGTGTCTCCTCGAGTGATTTTGGGCTCGTGACCAGCCAGTTGAACGACGGCGCCACTGGGGTCGGCTCGTCGCGGCGCCTTCAGTTTATGCTGAGGCTGGACTTCTGAAACGCCAGCAGGGTCAGGTGATCGCACGCGGCCACTGGCTTATAAGACCCGGTTGCCGCAGGCCACACGGCGGTTGGGTGAGCGGATCGGGCCTGACATTCGCTCTGCTTTGAACGGTCAACGCGGATGCAAACCACTCAAAGTCGTCTACGCAAGGACGGACAGAGCGGATGAAGGCCCAGTTGAGTCTCCTCTGCCTCACCTCACATTGGAGGTCGTTCCCCAATGTGATTACTATGGCGAAGAGTCTGAAATTCATTTTACGGAGGGACAAGTGTCCGACGAAAACATTTCTCATGTGGAGCACAAAGAGCCTCCGAGCGGTGCGGCAATGTTTTGGCCAGCCCTGTTTCTAGTCTTATTACTGGTAATGTTTGTGCTGGTAGAAGGATGGGCGGCGACAGCGTTCGGGGACGGTTATGGGCAAGAGAGTCTCGTTAAATCTCCTGACGAAACTTGGACCTTTGCCGTGTCGGGCGACTCGCGAAATTGTGGCGATGTGGTGATGCCGGCAATTGCCGCAGGAGCGCAGGCTCATCACGCGGCATTCTACTGGCATCTGGGCGATTTCCGGCTCGGAAGCGACGTGGACCAGGATATGGCGCAGGAGGAAGGGTACCGCGAACGACACCTTAGCTTCACCCGGTATATAGGCATCAACTGGAACGACTTTATCCAGAACCAGCTTCTGCCTTTCGGTAACGTTCCGGTATTTCTGGTGATCGGCAATCACGAACTGCATTTCAAGACCGAAGAAGATTATCTGGCCCAATTCGGAAACTGGCTGAACACACCGATCATTCGCAGGCAAAGGCTGCAGGACGACCCGGCGGATTACGGGCTGCGAACTTACTATCATTGGAAGGTCGGAGGCGTGGACTTTTTCAGCATGGACAATGCATCGGGGAACCAGTTCGACAGGCGCCAAATGCTATGGTTCGAATCCGCTTTGAAACGCGACGAGGCCGACCCGAACGTCCATACGATAGTACTGGGAATGCATCGCCCTCTGCCGCACGGCGTCGCTCCGCACAGCATGGGCGAATCGGCCCAGGGAATCGAGAGCGGCTCGCAAGTATACAAGGACCTGCTGGAAGTCCGGCGGGCAGGGAAACACGTTTACGCGCTGGGCGGACATTTACACGCGTACGCCTCCGACGTGTACAACACCGACTATTGGAAATCCCACGGCGGTGTGCTGCCGGGATGGATTTTGGGCACGGCAGGCGCTACCCGCGCCAGCCTGGCGAGGAACTCGCCCGGTGCGAGTGAGGCGGTGACCAACGTCTACGGGTACGTGCTGGGCACGGTTAATCCGCTTGGCAGCGACACGGGTTCGATCGGCTTCAAGTTTTACGAGGTGAAGGAGTCCAACGTCCCGCGCGTCGTAGTGGACAAATTCACACCCGAACTCACCCACTGGTGCTTTGAACAGAACCGTAGCGGTGGGAGCCGCTGGGTAGCAAGCAATTAAACGGAAAACCGGCCAGTGGCGGCATTGTTGGACGCAAAATCCCCGCCTCCTCCTTCATAGAAGCCTATCACTTCGCAATATCACACCTTTCAATCAGGACGCCCCTCACCGCCACTGGAAGAGCCACGGGCGGAAATACGTCGATCGAAAAGCCGCTGGACCCGCCAAAGGCCAGGCGAAAGGCTGGCGAAGGGGGCGGCGCACCTGGCTGGCCTTTCAGTTGACGCTTTGGGGGTTTTCGCTTAAATTACAGGTTCAAAAACAGCGCCTTGAAAAGCTGCTCCACAAGCGCTGCGGGCGGAGTCCCCTGCCCGAAAATAACCTTATCAGCTTTTCTGACGCGAGGCTTCGTGCGCTGTCCAACCTTTTATAGGCTTTTTCTCTTGATTGTTCTTTTCTCGGCTGTTCCTGCGCTGGCACTCACTCCCGTTGCGGCGCAGCACGGAATGGTGGTCTCGAGCGAGCCGCTGGCCACGCAAGCAGGCGTTGAAATCCTCCAGGCCGGCGGCAACGCAGTGGACGCGGCCGTGGCTGTGGGTTTTGCGCTTGCCGTAACCTATCCCTTTGCCGGGAACATCGGCGGCGGCGGCTTCATGATGGTCCGCATGGCGGGCGAACCGCCGGCGATGATCGATTACCGGGAAGAGGCGCCGAGCCACGCCACCCGCGACATGTACCTGGACAAGAACGGCCGCGTGATACCTGACGCATCCATCGTGGGCGCGCTCGCCGCGGGCGTCCCCGGGACGGTGGCCGGCCTCGCCACAGCCGAGCAGAAATACGGAAAGCTGGGCCTCCTCCGCGTGATGCAACCAGCCATACGCCTGGCCAGGGAAGGCTTTCCGGTCAGCTACTACCTGAGCCAGTCACTCAAAAACCACCAGAAGCTCCTTTCGAAATTTACCGCCAGCAACCGCATCTTTCTGCGCAATGGGAACCCTTACCAGCCGGGAGAGATTCTCCAGCAGCCGGACCTTGCCCGGACGCTCGAGCGGATTGCTCAACACGGGCCGAATGCCTTTTACCTGGGCCCCGTTGCCGCCAACATTCTGGCCGCCATGTCCCAATATGGCGGGATCATCAGCCGGGAGGACCTCTCCCAGTACCGCGCCAAAGTGCGCGAGCCGCTGGTGGGACATTTCCGCGGGTACGACATCCTGGCGCCGCCGCCGCCAAGCTCGGGAGGCGTGGCGCTGATTGAAATGCTCAACATCCTCGATCCGCTGGACCTGGGGTCGCCGGAATCCTACGAGTCCATGCACCTTGTGGTTGAGGCCATGCGCCGTGCTTACGCCGACCGGGCCGCCTATCTGGGCGATGCGGATTTCGCTTCCGTGCCTGTGAAGGGGCTGACCAGCCCGAAATATGCCGAAGAACTTCGCAAGGAAATCCTGAAATCAAAACCCGACGCCGCTGTGAAAGAGGGTAACCCGGCTCCGTTTGAAGGTCCGAACACCACCCATTTTTCCGTGGTGGACGCGGAGGGCAACGCGGTTTCCAACACTTACACGCTGAACAACGGCTATGGCAGCGGGTTGCTGGTTGACGGCGCGGGCTTTCTGCTGAACGACGAAATGGACGACTTTACCTCCAAGCCCGGAACGCCCAACATGTTTGGGCTGATCCAGAGCCAGGCCAACGCCATTGAGCCGCGCAAGCGCCCGCTTTCGTCCATGACGCCGGTGATTGTGGTGCGGAACAACAAGGTGCGGCTGGTGCTGGGATCCCCGGGCGGCGGCACCATCATCAACACGGTGCTCCAGGTGCTGCTGAACGTGGTGGTTTACCACATGGACGTGCTGCAGGCGGTGGAGGCGCCACGCTTTCATGACCAGTGGAAGCCGGACCAGATAACGCTTGAGAAGTTGGGATTTTCTGCCGATACTCTTGATAAACTGAGAAAAGCGGGATATAAACTCCAGGAAACGGACAGCCTGGGTGAATGCGAGGCCATCGACGTTGACCCCGAAACCGGCTGGCGCTTTGGCGCGGCCGATCCGCGGGGCACGGGAAAGGCGGCCGGGTACTGATGAATTTTGCACTCTCAACTCACCTTTTTGCCAACGACAGGTTATCGTCACACATCCTCGATGGTATTGCAGGTGCGGGATTCCGCCGGGTCGAAATTTTCGCGGCGCCCCAGCACCTGGATTATCACGACCCCAACCACGTTCGCGACGTGGCGGACTGGTTCGGCGACCACGACTTGGAGGTCTTTTCCCTGCACGCCCCGCTCTACACCGACAAGGAATGGGGCCGCGCCGGCGGGTTGCCCGTCTCCGTGACCTATACCGAACGCCGCAAGCGCATCGAGAGCATGGAAGAGATCAAGCGGGCCATCGAAGTGGCGGAGAAACTGCCCTTCCGCTACCTGATCCTTCACCTGGGGCTGCCGGGAGAGGAATTCGACCTTTACAAATTTGACGCCGCCTTCACCTCAATCGAACATCTGAACATCTATGCAAAGGAACGGGGCGTCAGTATCCTGCTGGAGAACATTCCCAATGAACTGACAATACCCGAGCGGCTCATCCGGTTTATGCATTACACCCACATGGGAATGAAGATCTGCTTTGACACCGGTCACGCCCATATGACATGCGGCGTGGACCACGCCTTTGAGGTGCTGAAAGACCACATTGCGTCCACCCACGTCCACGACAACTGGAATGAAAAAGACGAGCACCTGGTCCCGTTCACCGGCGGCATTGACTGGCAGGGGGCGGTGCAGGACTTCCACTGCCTGAACGGCCAGGTTCCCATCATGTTTGAGCTGCGCAACTTTGGGCCGGCCGCGACCTGCTTCGAAAAGCTGCACGAAATCATGAGAAGGATGGAGGACATCCGGTAAGCATGGGAACCCCATCCTCTCCCGTTGTTGAAATCCGCAACATGGGCCGGCACGTAGATCAGGAAGTCACCCTCGAGGGGTGGCTCTACAATTTGCGCGAAAGCGGCAAGATACTTTTCTCGATTTTCCGCGACGGTACGGGCCTCATGCAGGGCGTTGTGGTCAAGAGCTCCGTGCCGCCGGAACTGTTTGAAAGAGCCCGCGCTCTCACGCAGGAATCTTCTCTTCGCGTCACGGGCAAAGTCCGGGCCGAGCCCCGCGCGCCCGGCGGCTACGAACTGGGCGTTACGGGCCTCGAAGTCCTCCAGCTTGTTCCCGCCGACCAGCCTTACCCCATCACGCCCAAGGACCACGGCGTCGAGTTCCTGATGGACCATCGCCACCTGTGGCTGCGCTCCACGCGGCAGCGGGCCATCCTGGGCGTGCGGCACCAGATCATTCGCGCCTGCCGCGATTTTTTCGACGACCGCGGATTCGTTCTGGTCGATACACCCATCCTCACTCCCAGTGCCTGCGAAGGCACCACCACGCTGTTTGAGGTGGATTACTTTGACCAGAAAGCTTACCTCGCGCAGTCCGGTCAGCTTTACAGCGAAGCCGCTATCATGAGCGTGGGAAAATCCTACTGCTTCGGTCCCACCTTCCGTGCGGAGAAGTCCAAAACTCGCCGCCACCTGATGGAATTCTGGATGGTTGAGCCGGAAGTCGCCTTCGCCGGGCTCGATGACGTGATGCAACTGGCAGAGGATCTGGTAGCCGGCGTCGTCGCGCGCGTGCTGGAAAATTGCCGGCCGGAACTTGAATCACTGGGGCGCGACGTCAGTAAACTCGAGACCTGCACTCCGCCCTTCCCGCAGATTACCTACGACGAGGCCATCAAGATCCTTAAAGAAAAAGGAAGCGAAATCGAGTGGGGTGGCGATTTCGGCGGCACCGATGAAACTCTGCTGGCCGAAAATTTTGACCGTCCAGTGATGGTGCACCGCTACCCCAGCCAGGTGAAGGCATTTTACATGAGGCCCGATCCCGAGCGCCCCGAGCTCGCCCTTTGCGTCGACGTGCTGGCGCCCGAGGGCTATGGCGAAATCATTGGAGGCAGCGAGCGCCTGGCAGATTACGATCTGCTGGTGAAGCGCATGGAAGAATCGAAGCTTCCGCCCGAGGCCTTCGATTGGTACCTCGACTTGCGCCGCTACGGCACCGTTCCGCACGGCGGCTTCGGCATGGGCATCGAACGCGTGGTGGCCTGGATCTGCGGCCTCGAACACGTCCGCGAAACCATCCCATTCCCCCGCATGCTCTACCGCCTTACGCCGTGAAAGCGTTCCGCAAGGCATTCATGCCTTTTTGTCAGGGAACAGACCGGTGAGGCCTTTTTCGACGACGGGCACCAACAATGATCGGGCTATCTTAGATTCGGTTTTGTGTGTGCCACCGGTGACCTGACGGCCCATCAGTGACCTCACTCCCCATCAATTCATCCATCGATTCTTGTCTTCAACAAAGAACAGGTATGTCACTGGTTTGGTGGACGGGCACTGCGCTTTGACATTCGCCAGGACTGGGTCTAAGGTAGAGGCCATCTGTCGGGTGTTTATCCTAACTAAAAGGAAGGGAGGCAACAACCATGGGCTTTATTGAGTGGATTGTGGTTGGGCTGATTGCCGGTTGGCTCGCTGGAAAGGTGATGAAAGGCGGCGGATACGGGATTGTTGTCGACATTGTCCTTGGGATACTCGGAGGAATTCTCGGCGGATGGATTTTCACAACGCTCGGGATTTGGCCTGGGGGCGGGATCATCGGATCAATCATTGTGGCTTTCGTTGGGGCGGTGATCCTGGTCTGGTTTACGCGTGTGATGAAGAAGGCTTGAGCAGCCTTAACAAGGCAAAACAAACGCGGGTGGAGTATAAATCGCGGGGTTTGCGACGTGTGCGACAAACCGTAACTATAAATCACTTTCATCTGCTGAAGTTTTTTTCTCTGTGTTCTCTGCGCCGTAACAAGATTCAACACAGAGGGCACAGAGACTCTCCGTGTACTCTGTGTTAAAGCTTTTGAACCACGAAGGGTACGGAGAAGAACCCAAGGCACGTGAGACTTTGCCGTGGCTACCAATACGGGAGGAGTAATCCTATGGCCCTACCCATCTCGCGCAGGGAAGCTCTTCGCAAAGCACTTCTGGCCGCAGGCTCGGTGGGCGCGGCGGCAGGGCTCGATGGAAAGGCCCGCGCGACGGGACAGGCCGCTACCGCCGCAGACGGAGCCCGTATCCGGGAGGAAGCCTTTGCCTTCCTCGAGAAATGTGCCCGCAAGGACGGCGGTTACAATCCATCGCCCGACCCCGGCTATCACGGCAGCTCCGACACGGCGGAAAGCGACCTGGCGGCGGTGACCTACGCCGCGGTGCTGGCCAAAACTTTCCAGCGCAAGCTGCCTGCGGGTGCTCGCTCGGCCGAATTTATCCAGAGCCATCAACAGCCGGACGGCGTTTTCGCCAACCGCGAAGGCAACCTGGACCCCAAGGCCGACCTGGCCATCCTTTACAACACCGTGCAGGGAGCCGTGGGGCTGCGGGCGCTCAGTGAAAAGCCCCGCATCAATCCCGTCCACGCGCTCGACCGATTTTTTGAAAACGGGCGCTTCCGCAAGCTGCCCTGGTACACCATGAGTTTTTATCCGCTGTTCTTCGCCGCCCTGGGTGCGCATTTCCCCGACGAGCACCGCAAGGCGATTGAAAGCTGGCTTGAAAGCCATCAGGCTTCCGATGGCTACCTGGGCGACCACGTGGCTTCCACCTTCCACCTGGTGCACTTCTTCCGCCTGATCGGCCAACCCACGCCGCACTCCGCCAACATCGTGGCGCGTGTGCTGAGGGACCAGCGACCGAACGGCGGCTGGCACCTCAAGCCGCCCGATTGGGATGTCCACGCCTGCTTTGACGCGCTCTTCATACTGCACCAAATCGGGGGCGATACGGCCCCGTGCCGCGCCGCCATCAGCCGCGGTGCCGGCTGGGCGCTCACCTGCCGGACGGCCGACGGCGGCTTCAGCCATTACCCCGGGGAGCATTCGGACGTGGACGCGGTCTATTTCCAGCTGGGCGCACTGATCCAGGCGGGCCGGATTCCCGGCGCCGATTTCAACTTGCCGGACGGCGAAACCCTGAGCTGGGGCCACGCCATGAAGCCCGGCAAGATATACCCCAACCCCTAAAAAGCCCGGACAACCCGCTTTCCGCACGCCAAAATTGTTGCGCTTCAGGATATGATGAAAGGCGTTTGTGAGTCTGGATGGTTCCGGAGCTCTGGGCAAACTATGAATATTCGTGTCCTTGGAATTCCGCTGGATCTGGGCCAAGCGAGGCGTGGCGTGGACATGGGCCCGTCTGCGGTGCGCGCGGCTGGGTTGAACTCCACGCTCCGGGCGCTTGGCCATCACGTGGAGGACGCCGGAAACATCCACGTGCGGATTGCAGAAGAGCAGCACTTTGGCGACAAGCGCGCCAAATACCTGAAGGAAATTGCCACGACCTGCCGCGAGGCCGCCGAGCGCGTCTACCAGACGGTGGTGGACGGCTGGTTCCCGCTTTCGCTGGGCGGCGACCATTCGATTGCCGTGGGAACGCAGGCCGGGGTTTCCAGGCTCTGCCGCGAACGCAACCAGCCGATCGGTTGCATCTGGATTGACGCACACGCCGACATGAACACACCGGAAACCAGCCCCAGCGGGAACATCCACGGTATGCCGTTTGCTGCTTCGCTCGGGTTCGGCCCGAAAGAACTGACCCGTATTTTCAATTTCTCTCCCAAGCTGCGGGCCGCGAATTGCGCCCTGATCGGGTTGCGCGATCTCGACAGCCGCGAACGCCGTATGGTGAAGGAGTCCGGCGTGCACGCTTACACCATGCGAGAGATCGACGAACACGGCCTGCGCGCGGTGATGGAAAAGAGCATTGCCGCCGCCGCCAACGGCACGGCCGGTTTTGTGGTATCACTGGATATGGACGTGGTTGATCCGCACGAGGCGCCCGGTGTGGGCACGCCTGTGCGGGGCGGGATTACCTTCCGGGAAGCCCATTTGATCATGGAGATGATTTCTGATACGAAGAAGATGCTGGCGCTGGAAATTGTGGAAGTGAACCCCATTATCGACGTCCTCAACAGGACAGCGATTCTGGCCGTAGGGCTGGCGGCTTCGGCTCTGGGAAAGAAAATTCTGTGAAAAAGAGAATTCGAGTCGGCGTGCTGTTTGGCGGGCGTTCGGGCGAGCACGAGGTCTCGCTGGTTTCCGCCGCTTCAGTGATCAAGGCGCTGGACCCCGCAAAATACGAGGTTGTGCCCATCGGCATCAGCCGCGAAGGCCGCTGGCACATGGGGTCCGGTTCGCGCGGGCCGCTTTCCGAGGTTCTCAAGAAGGGACAGGCGGTTGTTCCCTCCGCCGATCCTTCCGGGCCAAAGTTTTTCGCGCGTGACCGTAAGGGCGGCACAAAGAGCGTGCGGGGCGTTGACGTCATCTTTCCCGTTCTGCACGGAACCTTTGGCGAAGACGGCACCATCCAGGGCCTGCTGGAACTTGCCGGAATCCCTTACGTCGGCGCGGGAGTACTCGCTTCCTCCGCCGGCATGGACAAAGATGTGATGAAGCGCCTGTTCCGCGACTCGGGCCTTCCGGTGGTGGAGTGGGTGGTGGTTTTGCGCAGCGAGTGGGAACAAGACCCCGCGCGATTGCGCAAGCTGATTGAAGCAAAACTCGGCTACCCGCTATTCGTCAAGCCGGCGAACCTGGGATCGTCGGTGGGCATCAGCAAAGTCCACAACCGCCGTGAGCTCGGTCCCGCCATTGACCTGGCGGCGGGGTATGACCGCAAGGTGATTGTGGAAAAAGGCCTGGACGCGCGCGAGATTGAGTGCTCGGTGCTGGGCAATGATTCGCCGCAGGCTTCGGTCCCCGGCGAAATCGTTCCGCTCAACGAGTTCTATGACTACGAAGCCAAGTACGTAAAAGAAGGCTCGGAGCTGATCATCCCTGCAAAGCTGTCACGCGAGGAGACGCGCTGCGTTAAGGACCTGGCCCTGCGGGCGTTCCGCGCCGTGGACTGCGCAGGCATGGCGCGCGTGGATTTCCTGCTCGACCGCCCGAGCGGAAAATTGTTTGTGAATGAACTCAACACCATCCCTGGTTTTACGCCCATCAGCATGTATCCGAAAATGTGGGAGGCCAGTGGCCTGCCCTATCCTGTTCTGTTGGGCCGCCTGATTGAGCTGGCGCTTGAACGCCACCGCGAAAAAGCACAGACGCGGTACGATTACAGAAGTTAGCATTGCATTCGCGAACATGCCGGCAGCGGAGGACCTCTTTCGACCCGCAAGGTTGTCCCCTGGTTGGACTCAACACCTGCAGCATTAAAGCGCTGACGCACCGCAAGCCAGGGCTTTCCTTGACATCGCATTCCCACGTGCTATACTTAACTAACCAGATAGTTAAAAGGTTTTCTTTATGCCCGGAAAAGCCTCAGCCAAAGGCGCGCCGGATGCCCCGCACACTCGCACGATTATCCTGAACGCCGCGGAACACATTTTTGCCGAGCGGGGACTGGCCGGCGCTCGCATCGACGCCATCGCCCGAGCCGCCGGCGTGAACAAAGCCCTCATTTATTACTACTTCAAGAGCAAGGATGCGCTGTACCTGGCCATCGTCGAGCAGCACATGAAGGAATTCCACCAGCGGGCGCTCGATCTTCTCAACAGCCGGAGAAGCGTGAAGGACAAAGTCCTCGACTACGTGAGCATGCATTTTGATTTCATCGCCGCGCGGGCGAACTATCCCAAGATTTTCCAACGGTTCATGATGGCGGACTCGCGGCCGTTCATGCGCATCCGGCAAAAGTATTTTTCACCGGTGGCTAAGAAGTTTCAGTCCGTGATCGCGCAGGGCATCCGGAGCGGAGAGATCGCCCCCTCCGACAGCACCCACACGGCCATTTCACTGGTGGCGCTCACGGTCTTTTATTTTGCCGCGGCGCCGGTGCTGAAGGCGGCCGGAATCATTGACGATCCTTACCGGAAATCGCAGCTGGCCAAAAGAAAACAGGAAGTTCTCAATTTCGCTCGCCGGGCGCTTTTCACGACTCGAGGAGCAGGTTCCAAATGACGCGAAAGCTTTTTCTCGTGATTCTGAGCCTGGTTGTCCTGGCAAGCATCGCCGTTTACTTCATCACGCGCCCGCCGTCGCAGGGCATGGTGCTCACAGGACTGGTGGATGCTGATGCCGTCTCCGTCAGTTCGCAGATTGCGGGCAGGCTTGAGCAGGTGCTGGTGGATGAAGGCGACACGGTAACAAAAGGGCAGCTGCTGGCGACGATTGTTCCCCGTGAGCTGCAGGCTGACCAGTCGTTTTATTCTTCATCGATGAAGAGCGCAAGCGAACAGGTGGGCGCAGCACGCGCTTCGCTGAAATTTCAGGAATTGCAGACGCGCGACCAGATTCGCCAGGCGGAGGCCAATCTTTCCGCAACTGAGGCGCAGTTGAAGCAGGCCCAGGCCAATCTCGAACTCGCCCGGCAGAATTTTACGCGCACCGAGGGACTCTACAAGCAACAGATTGTTTCCGAACAGCAGCAGGACCAGGCGCAGACAACTCTGCAGACGGCGCACGCGAACGTTGAGTCGCTCGAGAAGCAGGTGCAGGCGGCCCGCGCGGCAGTGGCGCTTGCCCGCTCCAACGCCGAGCAGGTCACCATCCGCCAGCGCCAGCTTGCGGCCAACCAGCACCAGTTTGCGGCGGCACAAGCTCAGGACCAGGCCGCCCAGGCGCGCCTTGACTACACCGAAATCCGCTCGCCCATCAGCGGGCTGGTGACGCTGCGGGCGGCGCTCACGGGCGAAGTGGTAAGCCCCGCCCAGCCCATCGTGGTGCTCTATGATCCGGACAAACTCTGGGTGCGGGCCGATGTGCCGGAGACAGACATTCATCTCATTCGCATCGGAGAGCAGTTGCCCGTGCGCTTCCCCGGTGGATTGGAGCGCACCGGGACCGTCTACCTGCGCGGCGTGGACGCCGAGTACGCCACTCAGCGCGATGTCAGCCGCACCAAGCGCGACATCAAGACCTTCCAGATCAGGCTGCGAGTGGATAACCAGGACCGCAGGCTGGCGCCGGGCCTCACGGCCTTTGTCACGGTGCCGATCAGCGATGGCCAATAGGCGCTGTCGCCAGACGGTGATCTCTTCCACGCGCAGTTGGGGAATTGTTGAATGGCAGCAATTGAAGTGGAAAAGCTGACCAAGCGCTTCAACGGTTTTACGGCCGTTGACGCGTTGAGCTTCAGCGTGGACGAAGGCGAAATCTTCGGCCTGCTGGGCCCCAACGGCGCCGGCAAGTCCACGCTGATCCGCATGCTGACTACGCTGATTCCGCCCACCGAGGGCACGGCGCTGGTCAACGGCTTTGACGTGGTCCGCCAGCAAAACGAAGTGCGGCACTGCATCGGCGTGATTCCGCAGGCGATGACTTCCGATCTCGACCTGAGCGCGGAAGAAAACATGGCCATCTTCGCCAAGCTCTACGGCGTGCCGCGCAGCCAGCGGCCGCACATCATCAGGGAATTGCTGCGGGCGGTGGAACTGGAAAAGTGGGCCAGGCATCCTGTCAAAAACCTTTCCGGCGGCATGCGGCGCAGGCTTGAGATTGCGCGCGGCCTGGTGCACGAACCCAAAATCTTTTTTCTTGATGAACCGACCACTGGGCTCGATCCCACTTCGCGCATCGCGGTGTGGGAGATGCTGGTCAACATCAAGAAGCAGCGCGACCTCACGATTCTGCTGACCACGCACTACATGGATGAAGCCGACCGCCTTTGCGACCACATTGCCATTATCGACCACGGAAAACTGGTGGCGCTGGATTCGCCGATGAAGCTGAAAGCGGCGATTCCGGCGGCGAGCTTTCTGGAAGTCAGCTTCTCCGCCATTCCCGCGGGATGGCAGGATACGTTGCAGCGCCTGCCGCATGTGGAAAGCGTCCTCGAGCACGACAGCATTTATCGCATCGCTTCACACAACGGCCCCCGGACAACGATTGAGCTGATGGAAGCAGCGCGGCGCGCGGGCATCGAGATCTCGTCGCTTTCCGTGCAAAGCACCACGCTGGACAACGTCTTTACGCATTACACAGGCAGGCAATTGCGCGACGAGTTGCAGGAGAAATCATACGAAGCGAGCCTGGTACCCCCGCGGCGCTGACGGGGGCGGCAGCAGAGGTAAGCGGAAAACCAGGCGACAAACAACATGAACCGCATCGCAGCCATCATCGAACGCGATCTTCGGAAATTCTTCCGCAGCCCCACCCTGATGATAATGTCTCTGATCTTCCCCCTGTTTCAATTGCTGGTGCTGGGCTACGCCTTTGGCGGCAAGATCAAGAATATGAAGGTGGGAGTAGTAAACCAGGACCACGGCCTTGAGACCGTCCGATTGCGCGAAATGTTCGGTGCCATTGCGGCCAACGCCAGAACCTTCAATACCTTCAATTACGACGATCCGCGCCAGGCAGTGCAAGATCTGAAGGAAGGCCGCATCGATGCCGTGCTTGAAATCCCGCCCAACTTCTCGCGTAACGTGGTGGAGAAACATGCGCCGCAGATTGCGCTGATTGAAGACAACACGGACAATTTCGCGGTCAGCGCGCTGGAGGGCGCTTTCGCCGGACTGGTGAACGCTTACAACCAGCCGCGCGTGCAGCCGCGCGTGCCGGGCGGCGCCACGCTTCAGGTGGTCGAACTCTACCCTTACGTTCCCTACATCCAATACCTGCTTGCCGGAATGGTGGTGATGGGCATTTTCGTTTCCGCCATGATTGGCGGTGGCATTATCTATATCGATGACAAAGCCCGCGGCCTGCATGAAGGCTACCTGGTGACGCCCATCACCAAGTTTGAGCTGATTATGGGCTTCAATGTTTCCGGGGCCATCAAAGGCATCCTGGCGGGCCTGGTGCTCAGCACTCTCGGAGCATTGCTGGCTGGAATCCCTCATCCCCTCGACCCTGTCCGGCTGGTGCGCCTAATCGTGGTGATCACAGTCACCTCGATGGCGCTTATCAGCATGATGTTTCTGCTCATGGTGCGCGTCAGCGACCCTCTGGTTCCGCGGGCCACCTTCGGCATTCTCAACACTCTGCTTTTCTTCCCCTCGGGCGCCGTCTACCCCATCAAAGCCTTCCCGCCCTGGATGAAGGCCATCACGGTCGTCGATCCCTTCACCTACGCCGTGCACGCCTTCAAGGCGCTGTTTCTCAAAAACACGGGGTTCGCCGCCATCTCCTTCGACCTCGTCTTTCTCGCCATCTTCACCGTCATCATGATGACCTGCGCCACCCTGCTCTTCCGCCGCACGCTGTAGCACGGGCCCTTGCGGCCTGTGGCTTTTGTCTTTCTTCTGGTCTTCACTGGCACTTTGCACAAGCGGGGTTCGGCGTGTACAATGCAGGCACTGCATCTCGCGGGAAGGGGTAGCATGGGGACGGACTACGACCTGATCGCAGAGCAATACAAACGCTCCAAACAATCGCCCTGGCGCACCTACATCGAGCAGTACACCATGTTGGAGTTGCTGGGAGACGTGCGCGGCAAGTCGGTGCTCGACATGGCCTGCGGCGAGGGCTACTACTCGCGGATCTTCAAGAGCCTCGGAGCCCGGCGGGTCGTGGGCGTTGATCTCTCCCACAAGATGATCGAACTGGCGCGCGCCAATGAAGCCGCATCGCCGCTGGGCGTCGAGTACGTCGTGGGCGACGCCATCACTTACGAGCCGGATGAACCTTTCGACATCGTGGCCGCCGGCTACCTGCTGAATTATGCGGACACCCGGGAGAAGCTGTTCGCCATGTGCCATGCAGTCAGCCGTTCACTGCGGCCGGGCGGGCGCTTTGTAACGGTCAACAACAATCCTTCCCAGTCGCCCGAACGGTTCGCAGCCACCAGGAAGTACGGCTTTATCAAGAGCGCCGCCGAAGAACTGCGCACGGGCACGCCGATTACTTATACGATATTCCAGGATGGCAGCTCGTTCACTTTTGACAATTATTACCTGAGCATAAGCACCCACGAGCAGGCCTTCCAAGCAGTTGGCCTTCGCGATGTGGAGTGGGTGGCGCCGCGCCTCTCTCCCCAGTGGAGCGAAGATCCGGCCTATTGGGATGAGTTTTTCGACGACCCTTCCGTCATCTTCCTTCAGTGCAGGAAATAACGCGTGCCAATGAGCAAACCGCTCCGGGCGCGCGACTTTGCGCTACCATCTTTCCAGATCGGTGCAACAAGACGCCGAAAGCCAACGGAGAATCCTCTATGCTTTGTCATGCCTTTGCGGACCGGGTCGAATGCCACGACCGCGGCAGACCCGTGACCATCGCCCCCGATGGCGTAGATCTGGGAGACAGGATTGCATTTCTTCGCGCCCTGCACGAGGAGCTGGCTAACCACTTTCAAAATTGTGGCACGCGCCATGTGGCAATCGAGTACCAGAATCTGGGAATGGCAAAGAAGAAGGTCAACCGGCACGTCGGCGAAGTCACCGCTGTGATCGTTGGCGCAGCCATTCACGCCGGCGCAAGCGTCGAACAATCACGAATTTGTAGTGGCGCAGCTCCATCCCGCCATCCGGGCCGGCTCCCTATAGAGGAGCGCTCCGCCCTTCCGCTTCTTCGTGAATCTTGAATCGCGTTTCTCCGACTCCTGCCTTTTTCAGGGTAGA
>OBIZ01000019.1_pt1 | contig 29386 bp, 21 predicted proteins | sample 1519801 | NCBI WGS metagenome assembly OBIZ01 (sample SAMN01911456, study PRJEB22533) | soil metagenome | biome: Soil | place: Malaysia | collected 2012-04-30 | depth DG_metagenome m | reverse complement strand
ACAGAAAAGCTCCTAATGGCGCTGCGCCCCAAAGGCTGTCGAAACGGTCCATAAGGCCACCGTGCCCCGGCAACGCGTTGCCAAAGTCTTTGACTCCGGCCGCACGCTTGACTTTAGAGGCCGTGAGATCTCCAGCCTGTCCAGCCAGCGCCACTGCGACCGCCGCGCCGGGTTGAAGGCCAAGCAGTAGTCCCATGCCGGCCCCCGCGACAATCCCGCAGAGTGCGCCTGACACTCGCTTGCCGGGGCTGAGGCGTGGACACAAAAGCCGGCCCCCCAGAAGGCGGCCGCCGAGTTGAGCGAACGCATCCGTCGCGGCCACAACGAGGTAAAGACTTAGAAAGTTCCGAGTCATCAGCGCGAACCCGAGGGATACGAGTACCCAAACTGCCGACGCATAGGAGCGGATCCGCAGTGCTTCGCGCACGCATAGTGCCGCCACCATCAGCAATACAGCGGCAAGAAGCGTGCGGTCGAGTGAACAGAGCATGAATCCCCCCACGATGCCTGCATACATCCAATACTTCACCCAAAGCGCGCGTGCTTCCGTTGTTGACGTCTGCCGGACACGGTTGCCAGCGCACACCAGTATTGCGCCTGCTCCGAACATGCACATCACGACCGCAACCTTCATATGTAGCTCCTCAGGGCCTGGCGCTCCGCCCAGGTTGAAGGCAAAGGTGCCGCCGACCGTCCCCGAAGGTAAAGAAACAGAAACGCTCCCGGAACTGCCAAGACCGATATGGCTACCGCACCTGCAAGCTCCAGTCGGCTCATGGCGAGCAAGCTTCGAAGCAGGACAAAGGCGGCTAACGGCACCAGGAAATTGTCGGATCCTTTCCCGGCCGCAGCTTCAACCAGCGTTAATGTTAGTGCCAGTACCAGCGCCACGAGAATCTTGTCGAGCCCGGCGGCAGGTTCAAGCAACAGCAGACCCATCTCTGCCACCAGGAAGGCTGCAAGCAGAAATGCCAATGAGCCCTCCACCGACTTACTCCCTCCATGAACCTTATAACGAAGGCGACCGTAGCGTTTGCCGACGAGGCTCGAAGCAGCATCGGCTACCGTCAAAATCAGAACCGGGACACTGTAAAGCAACGGTTCATTCCGGCATAGGATGAAGAGGCAGGTTACACCCAGGGCGAAATAAACCTCGCCCCATGAATTCCGCCCCACATCATAGATCAATGCTCCCAATCGCCTTCGCAAGGGCCGGATCAACCTGATGCCCATCAGCAGGGCCACGAGCGAGCTTGCCAACAACACCACCGGCCAGGCGGAAGTAAACAGCCAGGGAAGCGAGAGGGCCACCAATCCCATGCCCGTGTGCAGTATTTTGCGGAGAACTTCCGGATTGTCTGGAACATAATGGCGCAGGACCGCGAGGGCTCCAAGTAGAGCGCCGAAAATTGCCAGAACTAGTCCTATTTCTTCGAGATCGACCAGCATCAAGATTCCTCTGTCCCGGTTTTGCCGCCTGTTTGGCCTCAGGGACCCGTTTGAACTAACGCAGAATTGGTGCCACAAAGTTTGGGGCATTACCTCCCTTTAGTTCGCAAGATAGCTGGAGATAAATGTATCGGCCACAAGAGGTATGACAGTTTCAGGAGTGTCACAGCAAAGCGAAGGATGTGCTGGGCTTCCTTAAGGCAGGCAAGTTCAGCCCCGTCGGCGCGGTTATTGTCCGCGCCGCTTTGGCCTTCCTTCACACTCGGAAGAGCGGACCTTGAATTAAGGGGCCTGGACACCAAGGTCCATCATGGACTCGGAACTAATGAGATTCATTTCCGGGGAGCGAGCGACGCGCCACCGCAACGCAGTGTCAACGATGGTGGCAAGGTCAGAGAACTGTGGCCGCCAACCGAGAACGTGTTTAGCCAGTGTGGCGTCCGCGACCAACACTGGAGGGTCACCGGGACGGCGCCCGGCCTCGCGCGCAGGGACATGCCGACCGGACCGTTGCGAAACTGCAGCGATGACCTCGCGAATGGAGTGCCCGCGGCCCGTGCCCAGGTTGAGCGAAGTGCTCTCCCCGCCGTCCATCAAATGCCGCAGGGCCAGCACGTGGGCCTCGGCCAGATCGCTGACATGGATGTAGTCGCGAATAGCTGTCCCGTCCGGGGTAGGATAGTCCGTCCCGTAGATCTCAACCCAGGGCTTGATGCCTAACGCCGCTTGAATGACCAGCGGGACCAAATGTGTTTCAGGATCATGGTCCTCACCCAGTTCACCCTCCGGGTCAGCCCCTGCAGCATTAAAATACCGCAGAGTGGCGGACTTCAATCCATACGCTTCTCCGTACCACCATAGTGCCCGCTCGACGAACCGCTTGGACTCGCCATAGGGATTTACCGGGAACTGCGGCTGGTTTTCCGGTATGGGAAAAGTTTCAGGTATTCCGTAAGTGGCGCACGAGGATGAGAACACAAAATAGCGAATCCCCGCGTCCAGTAGAGCTCCGAGCAAAGCCAGTGTATTGCTGACGTTATTTTGGAAATACCGTCGTGGCTCCCGCATCGACTCGCCGACGTAGGCATCTGCGGCAAAATGGACCACGGCATCGATATGAAAACGTCTGACAACCTCTCTGACGAAGACATAGTCGCCGATATCGGCCTTTACAAATGGCCCCCACTTCACTGCACAGGAGTGACCCTTGCTTAAATCATCGAGCACGACAGGCGTGAACCGGGATCGGGCAAATGCTTTTGCGGTGTGTGATCCAATATAACCCGCCCCACCGGTTATCAGTACGGCGTTCAAGTGCGCCTCCTTATTCAAGATTGTGGAGACATCGGTTTCTATGCCTTCCCATCTCACGTTCCTTCGTTCCTTGTTGAATTGCCGGCGCCGCCCCTTACGGGAAGCATCCAGGGTCATATTGCTGGATGCTCCAAACTTCATAGCTCCTGGGTGTCGTAAAACGACATCATCCAATCCACGGGAACAGCGACAGCCTCCCGAGGTGCCGTCGCCAGGACATTGACATCAGAATGTTGAATGGGGCGAATGGGAGCACCCAGATCGGGACGTCCTATGGAATAAATCTCAAAGCCGAGCTGCGCCATCGCAGAGGGGTCGAGCAGGTTGCGCCCATCGATGATCAGCGGGCGGGCCATGAGATTTCCGACACGATTCCAGTTGAGCTCGCGAAACTCCTTCCAGGGGGTAAGGATGAGAAGTGCGTCCGCGTCGCGCGCCACTTCATAAGGATCGTGGGCGCATTGAATGCCGGGAAAAACCTCCTGCGTCCTTTCCATGGCTTGTGGATCATAGGCGCTTACTCTGGCGCCCTCCGCCAGCAGCCGCCGTATGACTTCGAGAGAAGGGGAGAAACGGATGTCGTCCGTCTCGGCTTTGAATGAGAGACCCAGAATTCCCACCCGCTTGTCTTTGACGACCCACAGAGCATGACGGACCTTTTGAAGGAAAACCTCAATCCGGTTCTTATTGATGACATCTACCTCCCGAAGCAAACCCACGTTAATGCCCGCCCGCTCACCCAGGTGCATGAACGCCTGAAGGTCTTTCGGCAGGCAATATCCTCCGTATCCCACACCCGGCCCCAGGAACTCCGGACCAATTCTCGGGTCCATGCCAATGGCGCGGCAAACATCCGTGACGTCGGCGCCAAGGTGTTCGCAATAGTCAGCGACGAGGTTGGCGTAAGAGATCTTGAGGGCCAGAAACGAATTCGAAGCGTGCTTGACCAGTTCGGCCCCGTTGATGGAAGTAACCACAATCGGAGGCGATCTTCGTTCGGGACAGGAAAGGGCGTGCACCGGGCAACGGAATTGCCCTTGCAAAATCGGTCTATAAATCTCGCGGAGTTGCCGCTCCGTTGCCTCGTCCTCGACGCCGAAAACGATCCGATCCGGGTGGAAGAAATCTCCCACGGCAGTTCCCTCCCGCAGAAACTCCGGATTCGATGCAACGCGAAACATGCCGTGCCCATTGCGCCCGTAGAGCGCAAGGGCGCGCTTGAGGTGCTGGCCTGTGTGCGCTGGCACGGTACTTTTTTCAATCACCAGTTTCGGCGATTCGGCCGCGATGGCAATCTGCCGCGCAACGCTGTCTATGGCGGAGAGGTCAGCCTCGCCGCTGTCACGCGGGGGAGTCCCCACGCAAATAAAGATCGCGTCGCCGAAGCGGACGGCTTCCAGGGTGTCGTTGGTGAAGCGGAGGCGGCCTTCCCGACGGTTTGCGTCGATCAATCGGTCCAGGTTCGGCTCGTAGAAAGGCACCTGCCCTGATTTCAAGATGGCGATGCGGGCCGAGTCCTTGTCCAGACAAACCACATCATGACCTGCCTCGGCCAGGCAGGCTCCAGCCACTAACCCGACATATCCACATCCAATCACCGAAATTCTCATATCGACCCCCCTTGCAATCGCCGTTTTGACGCTGGCGGTTCTGCGATCCCCTAATCCCATACGGCTCTCTCGAAACCCATTCCCATAAAAATCAGAACTTGAACTTCATAGAGACCTGTAACTGACGTCCCGGTTCAGCGCTGTGCGCCCTGCCAAAAAAAGGGGAAGTTATGTTGCCCACGAAGTGCCTGTAATTAGGGTGGTTGAGGGCGTTGAAGGCATCCACTCCCACTTCCAGGCGGCGCTGGTCGGAATGCTCGTCGCTGAGACGAAAAGATTTTGAACAGCGTAGATCCAGGTTGGCGAATCCCGGCCCGTTTCCTGTATTGCGGGTGACGCCGGGCGGGCGATCGTTAAATGCCGTATCGTAATTATTGTCGTACCCCGTCGTGATGTCGTAGGGTATGCCAGAGCGCAAGCTGAATATAGCCCCGACACGGAGGTCCCAGAACGTACTGTAAGTGCCCAGAAGGTTGAACTGATGTCGCCGGTCGAAATCGGCGCGGCCCCATTCCGGATGCAGATCATAGTTATTGGCGGGGAGGGTGTCGAAGCCCCCCGTATCATTCGAAGTTTTCGCGAGCCGGTATTGGGCGAGAATGCTCACCTTGTTTATCGCGCTGCTTCGGAACGTGACCTCCAGGGTGTTGCCACGCGAAGTCGCGGATGTTTCATACTGGGTGAAATCGACAAAGCCGGGATTTGGAGGCGTGATTGTGCCGGGCAGCGGGGCATTAAGGTTTCGCTGACGGTATAGCCCCACCCCGCGCACCGTGGTATAACCGATCGTCAAAAAGTTCTCTTTCTTGCCTAACTGCTGCTCGGCGCTGACACTTGCCTGCAACATGTAGGGAAAGCGGATATTGGGGGCAATCCGCAGCACACTGGGGATTTCCGTTGCGGGAGGTTCCCCGGCAGGGAATGGCGCAGGAAAGGAAGGGTTGGCAACAACAACCTGGCGAATGCGGGTCCCATCATAAAGCAGGTTGTCTTCTTCCATACTTGCCGGCTGTGTTTCGTAAAACAGTCCGAATCCCGCACGCAGCACGGTATGCCGTTGGCCGGGCGAGTAGGCGAGCCCCACGCGGGGCGCCCAGGCTCTTGCATTGCTGACGTTGGACTGCCATTGGCGCCGCAGCCCCGCAAACAATGAGAGGTTGGGCCGAAAACGAAATTCGTCCTGAACAAAAGCGTAAGACTCGTATTGGCTGAAGGAGATCTGCGGCTGGCCAATATTTATGGTGTATAGCGAAGGGAGACCTTGGGCGAAATCGGAAAGGGTCGAAAAGGTGAACGTTCCGCCAAAATCAGCAGCGTTGATCAATGACACATATCTCGGCTCAACGCCGCCGCCAAACTGAAAAGTGTGCTTCTCGATAGACCATGAAGCTACGTCCTCAACGTCGACGACCGTATTCTTTAAGTGCGTTTGAACTTGTGCTCCCCCGCCGTAAAAAGCTCCCAGCACCATCAGGCCAGGAGACTGGCTGACGGGGTCGAGGTTTTCGCTCCATTCTCCCACGCTCATACGGAACTGGTTAATAAGACTCCGCCAGTTTTTGGAGTCGAAAAACCTCACATCGTTTTGGTGAAAGAAATCGTTGACTGAGTGCTCGGGCAGAGTGAGACCGCTTGCTCCTTGATTCTTTTGTGACAGGTTGGCGTATTTGTAGGCGATGCCGATGTCACCAGCGACTGTTCGCATAAAGCTCAGCCGCCCGGACAGGAAAATGTTGCGCTGCGGAAGAATGACATTTTTGACCAGCGGCCCGTCGAGCGTGAAAGCATTGACCACCTGGCCGATATCCTGATTATCGTACCTTCCCGAAACCAGGAACCTTATGTTGTGCTTGATCGGGCCCTGCAGCATCGCTTCCGACAGACTGCGGTGTTGGGGCGGCACCGAGGTGGAAAACGGATTGCGTGCATCAAGGTTAGAGTTTTGCAGGACCGTAAGCAGCTTGCCATGATAATGCTGGTGGAGGTGGTGTATCAGGTCTACATGAATACGTCCTTTTCCTGGACGTTTGTACTCAGCCGAGTAGGGATTCTTGTTCACGGAGATTCTGCGGATGGTTGTGCCCGGAACATCCAGATTGTCCGCAGGCATACCATCGACAACCAGCTGTGTCGTGCCCCCGCCCATAGCACTGGCCGCATCGTCGGTAAAAAGCGAAGCAACCTGCAGGGGTCGATCAAAGTTCGTAGGCAAGTCCTCGAGAAAATCCTGGCTGAGGGCTATGACGTCGGTGTTTTCTTCCACCGACGGTGAGGAAAGCGGGTCTGATGTGACTGTCACCTCCTCCTTCAGTTTTGCCACTTCCATCTTTATGCGGAGCGCAGGCGTCGGGCGCGTGCTGATGTTGACCGTCACCTGCGCGGGTTCGACGCCCTGCCCGTGGGCGGAAAGAACATACCGGCCAACAGGCAGCCGTTCGAACTCGAAATGACCCGTTGCGTCCGAGGATGTCTTAAATGCCTCTGCTGTCGCCTGTTTGGTCAGCTTCACTTCGACGCCCGGGATAGGGGCGCCACTGGGGTCCACCACCACACCGGTCAGTTTCCCCACGTCCATTCCACTGAGGGGTACGGCAAGCAGGGCCGCCAGTACCGCCGCACCCAGGGAGAGAATCAGTCGCGCCATAGATCCTCCTCACTTGACCCGGAAGGCGAAAACCGAAGGCTCAGCCGGGATTTGCCCATAGCCAAGCCCCTTTCGCCTCTGGGCTGCGAAATGTGACCTCGTGATGCTCTGATTTCCATCGTCATTTCTTCCGAGCATTGCGGGCAGCGAACCCGCAGAATTCAGGCCCATCTTCCGGCCGGGCCTAGCCGGAGCCGAGGACAGACTCCATGGAGATGTACTCCGTTTCATAAAGCTTTCGATAGAACCCACTTTTCGAAAGCAGTTCGGATTGAGTTCCGTGCTCCACAACTGCGCCCTTGTCGATCACGAGAATCAGATCAGCCCGCTGAATCGTCGTGAGCCGGTGCGCGATAATGAATGTGGTCTTGCCCGTGGTTACTCGCGAAATGGTCCTGTTCAGGCGGGATTCGGTGATCGAATCAAGGTGGGTTACCGGCTCATCCATAATCAGGAAGGGCGTGTCACGGAGAATTCCGCGCGCCAGCGCCAGGCGTTGCTTCTGGCCTCCTGAGAGGTTTGTAGCGCTTTCTTCGAGCACCGTGTCATACCCGTTCGGCAGTTGCTGGATGAAGTCGTGGATTTCCGCTTCCCGGGCGGCCCTGACGATCTCCTCAAACGTTGCGCTCGGCTTGCCGTACGCAACATTCTCCCGGATCGTCCGATGGAACAGGATGGTATCCTGGAGTACCACGCTCATCTGACTGCGGAATGATTCCAGCTTGAATCGCCGGATGTCCTGCCCGTCAATCTGCACAGAACCTTTCCAGGGATCAAAGAAGCGCAGCAACAAATTGACGATGGTGCTCTTCCCCGCGCCGCTTGCACCGACGAGCGCCACAGTCTGGCCGGGTCGCACGACAAACGACATGTCGTCCAGGACCACCTGGCCCTTCTTGTAGCCAAAAGTGACGTGATCGAACCGGACTTCGCCCCGGAACGGCGGAGCCTGAACCGCGTCCTTTTCCTCCTTGACGGCGCCTTCCATTTCCAGAATTTCCGCAATGCGTTCGCCGCAGACAAGCTGGGAGGCGAAATTGGTCAGAAGGTCGCTCAAGGTCGCCATGGGGCTGTATAACTCCTTGAGCCATGGGACAAAGAGGATGAGGTCTGTCGCCTGCACCTTTCCGGCCAGGGCAAGCACGCCGGCGTAATACAGTACAGCCGCTGTGCCCAGTGCTGTCAGAATAGAGATGACCCTGCTGAAAGCCTTGCTGATCTGGATGCGTTTAACATCAGCGCGAAGGCTCTCCTCGGACTCGCGGGCGAAGCGCCGCATTTCCTGGCCTGCCTGGGCAAAGGCATGCACCACGGCCATCGAGCTCACATTCTCCTGGATGATGGCGCTGATTTGGCTCTCCTTGGCCCGTTGTACCCTTGTCAGGTCTTCGACCTTGCTTGTGAATTGTTTCGAGAAATAGAAGATCGCGGGCACCACAGCCATGGCAAGCAGGGTGAGTTGCCAGTTGATTTCGAGCATCAGCACAGCAATCCATCCGAACGTGAGAACCAACCTGAGGAGGTCGCTGATGGAATCAACCAGGAACTTCCGGAGTTCATCGATGTCGTTCGTCAGCCGCAGCATCAGGTCGCCGGAGGTGGTCTGGCCTCGAAAAGACAACGACAGGATTTGTATGTGGTGGAACACATGGTTCCTGATGTCGTTGTTGGCGTAGCGGGCTGCGCGAGCAAGCATATAACGTTGCACGTAACTGAACAGGCTCTGAAGGACAACAAGGCCCACCATGCCGATGCAAAGCAGGACCAGCAGAGTGTGTGGGTCGGTTGAGACCTGCTGGATGAAATGCCAGGCGCGGCTGTTGGGGACCTTTCGACGATAGAGGATGACGTCGAGAATCCACTTCAACGGATAGGCTTTTGCGGCTGCAAGGAAAACCGTGACGGCCATGGACAGGTACGAGATGAGGAACCACGACCAATACGGTCTGAGATGAGGGCCAAAAGTGCGGTAGAGTTTCAGAATGACACGCAGGCGGTTCCGCCTGGTTGACCTGAATGCTTGCGCATCCAGATGCCTGCGGGCCCTGCGGCTTGATCCGCCAGCGGGTGCGAATTGGTTGGCTTCAGAGTGATCTTTCTTCACGTTGTCCACTTCCTGTTCAATGCCTCCCCTGGCCGGGACTCCGCGCATTCAGGCGTCACGGAAGGGGAATGAACTCTCCGCACGTCAAGGCCGCTTCCAGGTTCGTGTCGGGTCCCATGGCCAGCCGGGGCAGCCGATAGGGATTGGCCACCGGAAAGGAGACAGGTCCGCCCCGATACAGGCAGGCGGCACGGTATCCGGCACGCTCCAGTATTCCTTCCAGCTCCCCGGGAGTAAGTCCGTCATCGCCATACGGGAACGCGAAAATCTCAACAGGTTTGTCCAGCCGACTCTCCAGGGCTGCTTTCGAGTTGAGCAACTCCGCCCTCTGCTCTTCGATACTCAAGTTGGAAAAGTGCCGGTGTGAAACGCTATGGGCCTGGATGGAAACTCCCTCACGCTCGAGTTCCTGCAATTCACTCCAATCGCAGATGGCTTCCTGCGGCTCCGCTCCGGAGTCAAATGTGTTGTGCCCCCCAACATAGTCGGTGGGAACAAAAAGGACGGCCGGAAGCCCGAGCCTGCGCAAAACGGGCAGAACTACGGTCACCATTGAACGATAACCGTCGTCGAACGTGATCAGCGCGGACCGCTCCGGGAGGGACGCGGGATTTTCAAGGCCCTCAAGGAACTGCGAATGGTCAAGAACTTTCCATCCTCCCGACTTGAGATCATTCAGCTGGCTTATAAAAGTCTCCTCCGGAATATAGAACCAGGTGCTCCATCCGCCGGCGGAAGGCTCGCCGATCTTGTGAAAGCTCAGAATTGCCAGGTGTTTCCCGTCCATTTCAGTTCTCATGTGTTTCCGGACCCACCGCGACGTTGGCCTCCACCGGCTCGGGGGATGCATGGGTGTCCCCTAACCGCGTTTCGTGAAGGGCCAGATTCAAAATTCCTTCCATCACCCGCCTGGAATCGAAATGTGTTTCAGCGATTTCCCGTGCAGCCCGGCAATGCCGTTGGTAATCAGCGTTGATTGCCTCGAGAGCCCCCACGGCCTCCTCCATCGTCGAAAAACGGAACATGCCTTTACCATTGGGGAGAATCGAGCTGGGACCGGTGTGTTGAACCACGACGGGCTTGCCACTGGCCAGGTAGCACAACGTCCGGTCGCTCACCCAGGCGCCCTGGAATTTCATGCACGTTGGTTTCGCGCAGCTGAATTCTCCGCGCGACTCCTGGACGTAGGATTGATACATAGCTGGGGTTCTGGACACATCATACGCATGGCGAACTTTCCAGCCGCAACCCTCAAGCATCTGGCGGTCCGCGATGTCGTGCGCCTTGTTACCCAAGCAGAGAGCCAACTCCAGCGGCTGGCTGGTCCTATGTGGAAGGTCAAGGAAATCCATGAACGACACTCGCTTATTGTTGTCGAAGAGACGTCCATCCGCGTCCTTGACCCAGTCGTGACTCCACCAGGAGGAGACGGTCGTGAAAACCTTGCAACCCGGGTCGAACGTAAAAGGCCAGCGCTCGAGGCATACCGGGGGACGGATGTGGCGCCAGGTTACCCCGCAGCCGGGAAATGTCGCGGCCGCTGTTCCAACGGTCTCGCCGGTGGTGAAGTAGACCCCATGCGGGGCTACACTGAGCTGTCCTGTAGAAATCCAAAGCTGTAAGAGCCCGGGATCAATGTCAATCAAGGCGGTTCGCCGGAAACGAGCGAGAAGCGATGGAGAGATGGCATAGTGGAAATTCAACAAGAGATCGGCCTGGTGGAAAATCGCCTCAGCTTCTGAGCGGGAAATACCAATGAAATCGGGCAGGGCTGTCGAATTATCGCCTTTTCCGCGATCGTGATAGAGGATGACCTTGCCGCCCAGTCCGAACTGCTCCATTCGATTCATAAACTGCGCGATGCGTGGGGCATCCAGTTCGGGATCGCCCTGGCTGCGGAAACCTTCAAGCCAATAGACCTCGCATCCCATCTGTTGGAGTCCCAGGGCGTATTGCATGTACACCCAGAAGTGGCCGCCCCCTTCGAGGTAGCTCGAGACTTTGTACGCCGAGATCACAACCTTCGCCATCGTGAAACCCTGCCTGCCGTCCTGCATTCCGGCTACCTGCGCCCGCCCAAACCACGTGACCGCCAAGTCCACACTATGAAGGGAGCAAAGGTCCTAACCCATCAAACCATTCATCTGTCTCTGCCAACTTGTCGAATGCCCACGCCGCCTGGCTTTCGCCGGCCTCAATGGCCGGCCAAATCACGCAGTAGGCCAACCGCGCAAATTCCGCCGTTTCAAAGACAAGATTCAAGGCCTTGTTTGAAGCCGCCTTCCAGGACGGTCTTTCAGGCGCCCGGCGGTACGCGTCCAGAATCCACTCACGGTCCTGCGCGGGAAACCGGGACAGAAACGTTGAAAGGTCGTAAATAACCGGCCCCGCACCCGCATGGTCCCAGTCAATCATGCGCACCTGGAAACCCTCCCCGGAAGGAATCACAAAGGCATTCTGCGGCCAGAGATCACCGTGAAGCATGGTCTCCGGCCCGCCAAATTCCTGAACCATCTGCAATCGAGAGGGGAGTTCCTCGAGATGTTTGTGCAGGCGGCGCAGCAAACGGTCTCGCACTGAAACCCTCGCCGCAGATAGCTCTACTTGTGGGGATTGAAGCCGCTCCAGGCTGACGATCGCGTCCCGGACGCTTGTTGAGCAAAAATGGGTTCCCAGTTCGCCGCCCCAGAGGCGGCATTCTGCAAGCCACGGATGTCCCACAAAGCGGGCGTGCATCCTGGCAATCAGCTCCACGACAGCCTTCACACATTCCGGTTTGGGATTGTTTTCCTTGAGCCCCCAATCGCCCAGGTCTTCATAAATGTGCCAGACGGACCGGCCGTTCCTTACCGCCGCACTACCCAGAAGGGAGGGGCCATTTTCACCAAGGCCGACTCCCGGGAGCCATCGGTTCGCAGCCAACTCGTTCCGTTTGGCGATCTCGGGATCCAAACGCTTGACCACCAGGGAGCGGCCGTCTCCATTGCTTTCGAAGTGCAGGCGATAAACACCACGTGCTAATTTCTGGCCAAAACAAAAGCGCGCGCTCAACCCGTTGTCCGCAAGCAGTTCGTGCAGTGAATGGCAGAGTTCGACGGAGCCAGGCCTCTCCGAGCCATTCAGGAGTTCGTTCACACCTTCGATGAGAACCATCTCATTCATTCGGTCCGCATCCATGGCCGCCGTACCGAGTTGTCCAGACCGATTGCAAGGCATTTCTAAACGTTCCTCATATTCCCTTAAATTGGCTCGTCCAAACGGGCTCCCGGAGTTCATATTCGATTCGCTCGAGGTAACTCCGCATGCAGCTTACGGGCTTTGGCAGGCAATCCTCCCTTTCAAATGAAAGCTCCACGCTTGCCCAATCGATTGCGGCTAATACCCGGAAGATCCGCCCTATTCTTTCGAACTGGACGATATCTTCCAGCGTTAGAAACGGCCATGCCTCTGTTGCGGTGGAAAAGTACGTCTCGAGACAACAGGACAAGGCGTCGATCCGTGAGCTTGTCAAATCTCCCGCCGGAACCCCGATCCCTGCAGTCTCCCAGTCAAAAACGACCAACGTGCGGCGGCCACCATTGTTTCGAATGCGCCCGTTCCTTCCTCCCAGGTCGCCGTGGACGAGAGTGCGCGGCATCGATTGACACAATCGCTCCAGCTCGCCCCAGGAGTCTTCGAATAACTGGAGATAAGCGTCCACCCGCTCAATGACAGCGCGCTGGTCCTGGGTTATTACTGTATTCGCCCGGGATGCCGCGATCCGCTGGCGAGCCGACCGCAGGCAATTCAGGTAGTGGGCCGGCCCACGATCAGGAAGTTGCTTCAGGGCCGGGAGGTTCCATGCAGAGACATGCATGGTAGCGATCCACTCGGCGGCGAGGCGCCGGTGCACTTCGTCATTGCGGGAATATCGCTCATCTCCGGCGTCCTCGACAAAAATCCAGTCCCTTTCCGAATCATCGCTCCCGATTGTTCCGTAGTACTCCAGCCGGGGGATTGGCAGAACCGGCAGGATGCTTTCGTAGATGAAGCATTCGAGCTCCGCAGTCTCTTTGAGACACAACTTGGCCACGATTGATGAACCGCGCCGTCCGATCCCATCAAGGCGAAACGTACACGATTTGTGTCTCCTTTTGCGGGGAGGCCTCAGCGCAACGATGCTGCGAGGCTCCGCTCCGCCCTGTTGGAGCATTAACCAGGCGCTCACTGCGGGATGAGTGCGCAGGTCTTCAGAAGTCGAGTAGCTGGCAAGGTTGTCCATCATGCTTTTCCATCCGGCCGTGGTTTACGTGTGGCCGTTATTTCATCAGCCGGTAAGACAAAACCTCCCGTGTTCCGCGCCGCCTGCTTCAGACACTCTGCCCATCGATAGATTTCATGGCGTGGACGATCTTGCCCACCGCTGTCCCGCATTGGCAACAAGCAAGGACTGCGAGAACCAAGGCCGCCGTTCCAAACAGGGCCGCAGCGAGCCAGGCGGCTCCGCTCATTGCAACCGCTGCCGCAAGAGCAGGAATGAAAGTCGCGGTAAACGCTCGTTTCCACCTGGGAAGAATTCGAAACCGCACAAATTGGCGCCCCCGGCCATACTCCTCAACCGCCATAACGGCTCGAGCGCTCGCCATGAGGCCGGTTTGTACTTCAAAGTCCCAATCGTCGACTGGTCCCCCGCTCACCGGCCGTGTCCCTTCGGCCGTGAGAGCTGATTTAAAGAGCTCGACCCAGGTCAAGGCGGGCTTCCACTCCTCGCTCCAGATTGCGGCGGTCCTAGTCCGGGGGAAAGTCCACCTGGAGAGTTCGCCAATCTGTATAGGGACGAGACCCCGGCGCAGACGCCCTCCCAGCCGTGCCAGTGGCTGCAGGAGATGAAGGCCAGCGACAAGAGTGCGCAGCATCAGGCGGTCCCATCGCGACTTCGGCGGTGTTGCGAGCTTTGCTCTGCCGGCGCTTCGGATCGCCTGGAACAAGAGGAGTCCCAATGAGAGACCAATCAGAGGAAGAACGAACAGCAGCGAGACACCAAAAGCAGTGAGCGCAGCCATCGCACCGATGATGAGATAGAACTCGGGCATAAGCAGAAGGGATTCAAAGGAAGACGGCGCTGGTTCATACAGGCGCTGGAAAAATGCGCTTCCCCAAACTCCGTAGTGGATTCGGGAACGAAGACTATTCAGGCCGCGAGTGAGCCCCGAGCTGTAAATGCGCCCGCGCCACATGGCATGTCCCGCCAGCGAGTATTTCTCCGGCCATTTCTTCTGGAGCAGGGCCTCTGCGACTCCATAGTTCCACTGCTGCTTCAGATACGCCTTGACGGAACTTCGGCAGTGATGCCACACGGTGGCGGAGTGGGCCAATCCAAGTTTCCATCCGCGTTCCTGGAGTCTCCAGCAGAGATCCACGTCATCGCCTGCGATCCGAAATTTGGGATCGAATCCGCCCACGGCATCCAGGCAGCTCTTTCGGAACGCCATATTGCAACCGGGAATGTGTTCAGCTTCGGTGTCTGAAATGAGGATGTGGGTAGGCCCGCCGGGGGCATGGGCGACACAGTTGGCGACGAAACCATCGTTGGGGAAAGGAATGTTGGGACCACCGATTGCCGCATAGTCCGAATTGCGGAAGGCGCTGGCAAGGTACAGGAGCCAGTCAGGATCGGGGCAGGCGTCGTCGTCGATGTAGGCGACGATTTCACCCGTCGCGGCCTGGAGTCCAACATTGCGGGCCGCGCTCAACCCGCGATTTTCCGTGCTGATGCGGCGCACGTCGTATTCCCGAACTATGGCCGGGGTTTTGTCTTTCGACCCATCATTAACGACGATGACCTCAAAGTCCGGATAGCGCAGCTTCTGGAGACCTTCCAGGCACTCCCGGATCGTGCGCTGCCCGTTGTAGGTGCAGACGATGACGGAGATGCGGGGCCATGTAAGGTCGCGTGAAAATGGAACTTCATCAAAAGCGTGCCGGACTGCGGCCAGGGCGGGCTTAGGCTGGCGGTCACGGCGTGTCAAGCCAAAGTCCCAGTCGTGGATATCGGCTCCGCCGCAGTGCCACTCGTCGGTCCATGCATAGACGAAGGCGCCGGCGCATCCCGCGGTGAATGCCGCACGAACCTGCCAGTCCAGGGTGTGCGCCTGGGTGGCTTCGCCGTTGCGCCTGCTGTCCAGGCCTGTCTCCGAAAGCAGCAACGGCCGGTCGCCTGCGAGGTTTTGCAGGCGCGCCAGATAGGCTTCCCACGGCTCCCGTGTTTCCAGATAGAGGTTAAAGCACATCAGATCAAGGAAGGGAAGTTCCAGATATTCCGTCATGGGGTAGTTGACATAGGTGACGAGTCCTTCCGGGTCTGCCTCTTTGGCGGTTTCATATAGCCGCCTCAGGAAACTCTCGACCCGGCGCGCTCCATACCATCGAACCGCAGAAGCAGGAATCTCATTGGCGAGCGCGTAACAGAGCACCGCGGGATGGCTCTGGCAGGCCTGAATCCCTGCCCGGATGTGTTCTTCAGTGCTACGCGCCAATTTCTTCTCGTGCAGGATGTATTGTTCTCCCCACAGGCCGGCCATTACATACAAACCAGCCTGCTCAGCCAGATCCAGCAGCCAGCGCGGCGGCAAAGTGTAAGTGCGGACGCAATTGACGCCATTGGCCGCCATTTGGGCAAAATCCTCTTCAACCACTTCCGGGCGCGGGTAAGGAACGCCATCGCCATCCGGGCGGAAAGTGCCGTAAGTGACGCCACGGACGTATAGCTTCTCCTGGCCAACCCATAGAAACTTGCCACCTGCTCTGGGGCGCGGCCCGGCAAAAACGGGCGGCTGTGGAATTGCGGGCGCCACCGGAGGAGCGATAACTTTGGTGTGTCTCGCTGATGACCGGATGCCTTCCAGGAGGGGGGCTTGTAAAGGATGAGCCTGAGGTTGCATCTGGGCAGTTACCTCCGAAACATTTCTCGAGCCGGGCAGGAGGGTGTCTCGAGTTGCAAACCCTGTATGCGGTGCGGATGCGTTTGTTATCCCGCAGAAAACTCTTTCTGAGGGCCGGACAATGAGCTCACACTTCGCTCCCCAAGCGGTCGCTCGAAAATCCGCCCATTACTCTGGAAAGGCTGCTTGGAATGCGGGCATGTTCTCCGCCAGATAACTTTCCAGTTGTGAGAGTTCGCCTTATGCTATTTCGGGAAAAAGGTCCGCAAGGACTTCGCGAGCATCTGTTCCCGAAATGCCCCCGCACTCTTTGAAACTCACTTCAAGTTGATACCACCGCCTGATGACGGCAGATACAACTTGGCCCCGGTACCGAAATCGAATTTCCCGGTCTTTATGGTCCTTGAGTTCCACGAGGACTTCGATTTCTACGCCTACCGGCAGCGGTTGGTCCAGGCAAATCTGTGCCTTTCCCGCCTCAATCGTTTCCAGCCTTCCCTCAAATACATTCACGCCCTCTGCAGTCCAATTTGTAGCTCGCACCGGAATGGATACTCTCAGGGCCGAAGTCGAAGGTTTCGTCTGCTTGCGCTGTTGTCCAGGTTTGAAAGAGGTCATTCGCCCCGCCCCAAGTGTCCCCTATCTTGATGGAATGAATCGGCCTGCGCAATCTGACGAATGTGTGAAAATTGGGTACGCCATTCGTCGGTAGCACCGCTCAGGGAATTTACCTAGGTGTAATACCAGTAACCAGCGGAATAACTTCTGAGGATGCAACTCTATCTCAATAGATCGCAGTTCTCAGGGCTTCGTTTTCAGGTTCGATGGTGGAGGTAGTCCTGGGAATATCAGATGGCGCAAAGAAGGGAATTCCCAGAGATTCGGCAGGGCTTCGCTTTCGTCGTTTGTGAGATGAAGTTCAGCGGCGCCGATGCACGGGATGATTCATGAGACGGCAGGGTACTTGTGGTACATCAGAGCCACTTCGAGTCTTGAATTTACACCGAGCTTTCTGTAAATCGTCTCGGTATACTTACGGATCGTGTTCTCTGAAAGGAACAATGTTTGAGCAATTTCCCTGTTCTGAAACCCCCGGGCCAGCAATGCAGTGACCTCGCCCTCGCGTGCCGTCAGTCTGTCGAGGACGGATTCTTCCGGGTGTCTTCGTCTGACAAGGGACTGGATGGCCTTTCCCAATATTTCCCGCGAAAACCACATCTCGCCCCTGAGAACCCTCTCAAGAGCCTGTTCCACGAGTTCGGGATCGTCCCCTTTCGTTATCATCCCCCATGCTCCGTTGCGCGCTGCCCGGACTTCATATTCCTCGTCTGCATTCTCTGTTAGCAACAGGCATTTTGTTAAAGGAGATAGCTCCCTGACCCTGTGAAGGTAGCTGAGACATTCGGCCATGCCTTCGCAGTCAATAAGAAGAATCTGCGGTTTTGAAGTGGTGAGCCCTTCGGACGCATCGGCAAAAATGTCCACATCAAAAGAAATGAATATACCTCCGCCCAGGGACAGGTCTAACAGGAAACTGCAAAGCGCTCTCCGCATGAGCTTACGAGAGCTGACAATACCCACCGTCACCATGCCCTGGGACCCCCTCCGACCCCGTTGCCTGGCAATTGGAATAGAGTTAATGCTTTGAACCACTTATAACAGAATTCTTGAGGTTAGTCAATATATTTTGTAACAGAGATTTAACCACGCGTTAATGGAATCGTAACATTACATGACGGGACCCCGGTTTCTGCCTGAAACTAATCCTCAATGTAGACCTGGAATCCCCGGGTTGGTCGCGTCTGGGCCTCCTGGAGAATCTCACCCCAGTTTCCAATCCCGAACCGTTCCCTGGCGAAAAGAGGAGTGGCTGTGAGGTCCCGCTATCGGCCGGGCCGGCTGATGCCGTGTCGATGGCCTAAGGCCGGGTAGGGTGGAGGGGAAGGCCCGGGTCAGGCCAGGCTCAAGGGGTTTCGCGGCGCGCGCCAAAGCCCGCCCTTATTGCCAGACTGGTTCTTCAATCGTGGCAGCATCTGCATCCCCGAGTGCCCGCTGTTGAGCCCGGTTCGGGAGCGTCAGATTGCGGGCCGCTGCCAGCCATATTTTTTCAGCTTGGTATGGAGCGTCATACGGTCGATTCCAAGCATTTGCGCGGCCAGGGTCTGGTTGTTTTCACACAGCTCGATCACTTCCAGGATGTGGTCCCGCTCGACCTCTTCGAGCGACATACCACCGCGCTCGGTGAAAGGCAGACGAAGGGTAAAGTCGTTGGGCTGGAGTTCCGTGTACCGGGCCACCACCATGGCGCGCTCTACTGCGTTTTCCAGTTCCCGGATATTCCCGGGCCAGTCGCACTGCTGCAGCATGTCGAGTGCATCGTGAGTAATGCCCTTTACCGGTTTGTTCATGGAGGCTGCGAAGCGGCGGATAAAATGGTTCACAAGCAGCGGGATGTCATCCTTCCGCTTGCGCAATGGCGGCAGGTCAATCGCGAAAACGTTCAGCCGGTAATAGAGGTCGGGTCGAAAGGTTCCCGCTTCCACCAGTGACTCCAGGCTCTTGTTGGTCGCCGCGATGCAGCGGAAATCCACGTGGACCGGCTGGCTGCTTCCCACACGGGTGATCTCCCGTTCCTGCAATACGCGCAACAGATCGGTCTGGGTCTTCAAGCTGATGTCGCCGATTTCGTCCAGGAAAACCGTTCCCCCGTCAGCCGCCTCAAAGATGCCCTTCTTGCGGTATTGCGCGCCGGTGAACGCGCCCTTTTCGTGCCCGAACAACTCGCTTTCCAGCAGCGTCTCCGCCAGCGCCCCGCAATGGATTACCACCATGCGGTTGTAGCGGCGGGGGCTTGCGGAGTGCACCGCCCGGGCCACCAGTTCTTTGCCGGTTCCGCTTTCGCCGGTTATCAGGACGGTGGCTTCCGTGGGCCCCACGGTCTGGATGGCTTCAACCACCTTTCGCATGGCCGCACTCTGGCCCACCAGGTCGGGCGGCGGATTCGCTTCCGCCATCCTCTCCTTCAGCGCGATGTTCTCTTTTTCTGCCCGCTTGTGCGACAGGGCATTTTGGACCGTGCGGGCAATCTCTTCCGGCTCGAAGGGTTTGGCAACATAATCGTATGCCCCATTCTTCAGCGCAGCCACTGCGGTTTCCACCGAGGCATAGCCCGTCATGATAATGACCGTCATGTTTGGTTTGGCCTCGAGAAAACGGCCCTGGAGTTCGATGCCGTCCACGTCCGGCATCTTGATGTCCACCAGCGCGATGTCCCAGTCCTGCTGGGCCAGCAGTACCAGCGCCTGCCGCGCGCCATCCGCCGCGCCCACGTCATAGCCTTCTGCGCGAAACCACTTGGAGAGCGAATCCCGCACGATCAGCTCGTCATCAACTATGAGGATGCTTCCCTTTTTCTCCATTATGAACTCTTTGGCGCCGCCGGCCCTTGCGGCCTGCGAGTGCTGATCTCGTCGCGTTCTCCCCACCGCCATGTTTTCCAGCAGGTTGCCGAAAAAGCCAAATTGTCATGCCGAGCGAAGCATCCCTGTACTTCATTGAAACCAAATGCAGGGATTCTTCTCCCGTCTCGCGGGATCAGAATGACGGTGCTAAACAGCGTATTCCAGCATCCTGCCATTGGCCACGGACAGAGCTTTCGTGTCCATTCCATTGAAGCGGAACAGGCCGCCGGTCAATCAAGTTTCAGACTGACCGCCGCTGACATCCGCCGGTTTCGCGACGGCGACAGCCACTGCCGCGCCTTCGAGCGGCAGCGTGACAGTGAACAGTGTTCCACACCCGGGCTCGGATTTGACGTCGATCTGTCCCTGGTGGCGTTCCACGATCATCCGGCTGATCGCCAGGCCCAGTCCCAGGCCGTGCCCCCGCTCCTTGGTGGTGAAGAACGGCTCGAACATCTGCGACACCAGTTCAGGCGGAATGCCGGTTCCGTCGTCCTGCACATCCACCTGGACCTGCGGTGCGGCGTTGATTCTCCGGCTGCGCAAAGTCAGGTTACCGCCTTTCGGCATGGCGCCGACAGCGTTCATCACCAACGCCAGGATGACCTGCTCGATCTGGGCGGGGTCGCACCAGACGAGAGGAAGGTCGCGAGCCAGGTCAAGATGCAACCGGACATTCTGCAGCTCAAGCTGGTGCTGGACAAGCCGCACACACCGGTCCACCACCACATTCAAGTCCGCCGGCTCATGCTTCATGGAAGTGGCGCGCGAAAAAGTGAGCAGGTTCTTGATGATCTCACCGCAGCGCCGGCTTTCCGATTCAATCAGGTCGAGCGAGGCAAGCACCTCATCGTATTTGTTATCATTCTCTCTTGCAAACTGTTTCTTCAGGAGTTTCGCATAAGTCAGGATGCCCGCCAGCGGGTTGTTGATTTCATGCGCAACAATCGCGGCCAACCTTCCGATGGAGGCCATCTTCTCCACGCGCAGCATCTGTTCGTGGGCACGGTTTAGCTCGTCGGTCTTCTGGTCGACTCTTTTTTCCAGGGTCCGGCCCCACTCCGTGACTTCTTCGCGGGCATCCTTCAGCTGGCTGCTCATTGTGTTGAAGGAGCGCGCCAGGTCCGCAACTTCGTCATGCGACCTGACGTCAAGCTGATAGCCCAGCCTTCCGGCCGCCAGGCGTTCGGTTCCCTCTCCCAGAATCTTCAACGGCCGCTTGACCACACGCCACACAAACGCCGCGCTCAGGGACGAAATGATTGCGATGGCGAGCAGCGTGTAGAACAACATGCGGCGGGTACCCTCTGCCACGCTGGCGTCGGCGGCGGCAAGGGAAAGATCGGTGTCCAGCACGCCCAGCACCTTCATGCTGGCGGGATGAACGTGGCATGATGCGGTCGAGCATTCCGGAGAGTTCTCAATGGGATTGATGATGCCAAGCACGCGCTGGCCGCTGGCCAGCCGGTAGGTGCGAAAGCGGTCCGGCCGGTCCAGGCGCGCGAGGGGCGCTGTCTGGCTGTGGCAGCCGTAGCAAGCCTCAGCGCGCTTGTCAACGAAGGTATCAATCTCAGCCGTGTCTGAGGAAAAGCTGATGCGTCCTTCCTTGTTGAAAATGCGAATCCGTACGATGCCGGGCTCATTGGCAATATCCAAAATGGTGTGGTAGAGGCCGTCGCGCTGGTTGCGGAGCATGTAATAGGAGGCGCTGTGCTTGATGACATTACTCACTCGTTCCGCGCTGGCCAGCGTGCTCTGTTCCAGCTGCTGCCGCTGTAGCCGGATGTTGAGATAGCCAAGAAAACCAAAAACCACCGCCATCAGGGCTACCAGGAGGATCACGAGCTTGGCGCTGATACTGTGGGCTACTTGCACCCAGCGTTTTGAAATCGCCGTGCTTGCTTCAGAGAGGCGCATAGGTTTTTTCCAGGCGCTTGTCAAAACGTTCCGATGGAACGTCTCGTGCTTGAGACGCCTCAGCGGGGCAACTCTTACTTGCCGTCACGCCGCACCCCAACGCTCTTTACCAACCGGCAAGGGCGACGCGGGTGAGGGTGGCTCCACTTTGGCAGGCTCGGGGAAAATAGGCAGATACTTGACGGCAAGCGCAAACACCGCGAAGCCCGCGGCAATGATGCTTGCCGTCACGGCCAGCTCCGTCCATTTGGGAATGTAGCGGACGCGCGCGACAGCCTCCATCCCCGTAATGCTCACGTTCAGGCGGTTGGTCACGAATCCCAGCAAAACGAGCACAGAACACAGGTAGAGGCCGCTCGCCGTCTCCCGGATGCGCGGGACCATGAGCAGTCCGACAGGCAGCAGCAGCCCCAGCACCACTTCCAGGTAAAACAGGTCTGTTTCGTAGCCGGGATGCAGCAACATCGGCAGCGTGCCCCTGTTGAGGAGATCTTCAAAACGCAGCACCGCGTACACGCCCAGCACCACCAGCAGCACGCGCCCCAGCGATTGCAGCAACGGGAGCTCCAGTTGCTTGGCGAAAGCTTTCGAACTCATCCAGGATTCAAAAATAGTCATCGCCAAACCCACCGCTACCGCCGAGATAAAAAAGAACACCGGCAGCAAAGGGCTGTACCACAGCGGATGAAGCTTGTCCGGGACGATCAGATAGAGGCTGCCGAGCGACGACTGGTGCAAGGTGGAAAGAATCACGCCGGCAACCACCAGCGGGATTGCTACGGCGTGCCGGATGCGCGCTGAGCGTGCGGAGCGAAGCCCCTTGAAGGCGATTGGCGCAAATTCCAGCGCCAGGACCGTCGTGTAAAGCACTACGCACCAGGCCACCTCAAACATTACCGAGTGAGGGTTCCACATGACCAGCGGGTGCCAGATTCGATAGGGCCTTCCAAGATCGAACAACAGCGCAACCACCACCAGCAGGTAGCCGAGGAAAGCAGTCAGCAGTGTGGGGCGAATGATCGGTTTGAATTCTTTCAGATTGAACAGGTGGACGGTGGCCGTCAGCAGAAAACCTCCCGCCGCCAGCATCACGCCACAGAGCACGTCGAAGCCGATCCAGAGACCCCATGGAAAAAGGTCGCTCAAGTGGGTGGCTGCGCCCAGGCCGCGCGTATAGCGGACGAAAGTGGCATAAAGCCCCGTCATCAGGATGACGACAAGAAGCGCCTTCCAGAAGGTTAGCTTAAGAATTTTTGTTTTCATCCCCGGCTTCACTCCCTTTCTTGTCCTCCCCACCTCGTTTTGCCTCCGCGGCAGCCACTTCCTCGCGGCGGTGGGTGATCCACCAGATTCCTCCCAGGAAAACTCCGCCCAGTGCCACCAGGTCGGGGATCTTTGAAAGCGCGCGGTAAGTCAGCATGGGAAGCGGCTGATTGGGCAGGTCTGATCTGTAGCCGCTGAATTCTTCGAACGGGACGCTTGAAAGCAGCAACACGGAGGTACCGCCCACTTCGCTCAACCCGTAAATGTGATTGACGTACTGTTTGGGGTCTTTGGCGATTCGGCCCCTGGCCTCGGCAATCAGTTCATCCCGCTCACCGAATTTTGTAGCCCCTGTCGGGCAGGCTTCAGTGCAGGCCGTCGGCTTGCCCGCCACAACACGGTCCGCGCACATGTCACACTTTCTCACACGCGGCAGCAGAGAGTTCCACTCGTACTTGGGAACTTCGAACGGGCAGGCCAGCATGCAGTACCGGCAACCGATGCAACGGGAGGCGTCATAGGTCACTGGACCCTCGGGCGTCTTGTACAGCGCCGCCACAGGACATACCGACACGCAGGTGGGATCTTCACAGTTCATGCAGAGCCGCCGCATGAATTTGTCCCCTCTGGTCTTTACATATGTGAGCTTGTACGACGACATCTTCTCCTCTGCGGCAATCTGGTCGTCGTATGGAAGATGATTGCGCTCAGCACAAGCCTTTTCGCATAGCTTGCAACCGATACACATCGTCGCGTCATAGAGAATTGCTTTTGACATTTGATGTCTCCCGGAAAGGTACACTCGGTCGAATAGAAATGGTTTCTTTAAGGAATGTTGCGGGAGGATTTATGCTCCGCCGGTCGTCTGACTTGGGTGCTGGAAAACGCCTCAGCGTGCGGGGAAAATTGCAACAACTCTTTAAGTCCCCATCCGGGAATCCCGCCTTGAACTTCCCGATGCCCATGTTCCGGCACCGCCCTTGCACCAAGTCCTGATGCAAAATTCATCAACCTGAAATCAGATTGCAATTTTGGCCGAAAACGGGCAATGAGCGACATCACCAGCCCCTGTGACACAGTTCACCATAACCATTGTGCGGAAAAAGCCGGATGGAGCATTCGCCGCCACGTTCCAGCGAATTCCGCAGCAGTTGTGCCCAACCGTCCGCCGGTTCGGCCAGCATTTTCAACTTGTAAGGGGGCACGAATATCCGCCTGCAACCACGGGTGGACAACATAGCCTTATTCCGGCTTCCACCCTTTTGACCTGTTGTCTGGCGAATTATTTGGCAGCAGTGATGCGATATGCATCAGTTCGGGACAGCTTGATAAGTCATTTATTTATGATAAGTTAAACGCATAATGGACTCTTCATCGTTTCAGAGGAGATGGAATTTTAATCAGTAATAGGGGTTCCTGCATACTCCAATAGAGTCCTTTCTAGGCGTAACTTACACAAAAGAAATAACTTGATCGTTACGCGGAGGCTAGATCGCAGTTGGCATCAGGCGTGCCTTATCGGTTGTTGGTAAGCGAAAGGGGGTAAACGGCCATGGTACGCAAAGGTGGAAGTCAGACGAAAGGTGGCTTGTACTGGAAGAAAGGCGAATGGGAGGTCGTGACGATCCAAGGGAAGAGCGGCACTCTCCCAGGGAGAGAGGACGTTGAGTATCTTTGGATTCCCGCGGTCCTTTTCGGACCCGTGGCGTTGGTCATGGGCCTCGCGTTTTATCTCTTTCTCCCATTCATCGGCTTTGCCATGCTGATTTCTGTGCTCGTAAAGAAGATCGGGAGAATGCTCGCGCAACCCACACTTGTAGCCAACACGGGTAATGGCCCTGGCATTTTACACGCGCCTCCCACGGCCTCACGGCGTGAGCACATTCACCTGGGAGGAGGCGTGTCATGACTGTTGTGCTGGTTGTATTGACCCTGGCGATCTTCATACTGATTGATTACGCGTGGAGCCGGAAAAGGGTGATGGTGACCGAGCCCAAGACCATCAGCAACTTTAGCTCAGTCCCCAATGCTCAACCGGAAAGCATTTCCGGAATTCGGTTAACGGGGAGTATCCGTTATCACCCAGGGCACACATGGGCACTGCGCGAGAGTCCAACCCTCGTACGCGTGGGGATAGACGACCTTGCGGCGCGTATGATCGGAAGGGCCGAAAGCGTCTTGCTCCCGAAGCGCGGGCAGTGGATTCGGCAAGGGCAAAAGGTCATCAGCGTCTTCAAGGACGGCATTAAGACTGAACTTGTATCGCCAATCGAAGGCGAGGTGACCGGTGTCAACGAGGCAGTTGTAAACGTCCCCATCCTGGTCAACAGTGACCCCTATGGAGACGGCTGGTTGTTGACGGTGATCTCGCCGGACGCGGAAACGAACTTCCGGAACCTGCTGGGCGGCGATCTTGCGCGGCGTTGGATGGAAGAAGAGGAGCGCCGATTAAGTTCAAAGATGCGACCGCAGGCTGCAGCAGCGGCTCGCGATAACGGAAACGAAACCAGCGGCCTTCCACTACGTGCTTCAGGTGAGAGCTGGCCTGAACTGGTCCGCGAGTTCTTTATGGTTTAGGCTTGCCGCGCGAATACGCGGGTTACCCTTGCGCCGCCGTGGATTCAGAGACTCGAGGAGCAAACCCATGACGCACAAAGAGGCTGCACGGATCACGGACGATCACGAGGGCCTGCTCGCGTCAATCGGAGCCCAGGAAGTCCAGGCACATCCGGCAACTTGCAACAACCGCCGCATTTACTCCGGGCGCTTCCGGCAACAGAGCACGGTACTGGGCAATATACCGGAAACGTCTCTATTCCCCGCGACAGGGAAAGCGGAACAATTGACGGTTATCGGAGAGCAACGGCGTCGCAGATCAAGATTCATGCTGACGCGCCCTCGAGAAATTGCTGCGGTCGCCGTGAGAATTATGATTCTCGTGGCAATCATCTGGGCCGTCAAAATATGGATTCACGGCGCGACTCCAACCCAGAGATACGGAGAATACACAGTCGATTTCAGCAAGCAGTCCGCCTTGCAACAAGAGTCTCTCGATGCAAGAGTTCCGCCCGCTGCTATCCCTCGTGGCCGGCTCGATCTTGTTGTCTATGCTGGTATTGGCAGCCGGCCCGGACCCTATGATGTTGTGTTAACGCGGGTTGGCGCCACGTATGGCACTGCTTCGGGCACGATGAAGATTGAAAATGGCAGACCGGTACTTCGGGTGAATTTAGATCTTACCCAGGCGCCAGCCGGTCATTACCTGCTCGGCATCCGGCCCGCTGGTTGGGAGTGGCAATATTACAAAGTCACACTGAAGTCTGCTCATTGGCTCGGCCATTGAGCATTCGACCGCTGTTTACAGCTGCCCATTTTAAGGGTCGACACACGAATCTTGTTCTGCCGCTGCGGCTTTTTTCATCCTGGTAAATCAGCAGGAATACCCCCGGGGGAAACCTGCCTCCTATTCAGCAACCAGTCCTTATGCCTCAGAGCCTCGAAAAAGTCCATGCCTGAACGCTCAACGAGATTGGATTGGAGCCGGGGAAGGGGATCGAACCCCCGACCTTTGGTTTGCGAGAAACTAAACAGCGGCGGGCTGCGGTTCTTCCGACCTTTGCCCGAAACTGATATGGAAAGAGAAGCAGGAAGAGATTGAGGTAATTTCTGACCAGTCCACCTTCCCAGAGTAAATAGACCCTGGTACCGTACTCTGGCGTTGGGACATCGACCTCAGGCGGTGAGCCCCAGGTTCTTGCGGGCATCGCGGAGCGATGCGACGACTTTTTCAATCTCGGCTTTCCGGCGCGCAGCAGGGTCACGAACCGGCACAATTGCCAGTCGATCGCCTATTGCCGCCTCATCGGGATAGAGGCGGAACGCGCGTTGACGTGCGGCTTGTAATCAACCAGCTCGTCGACCGGATGCCTGGCCGCCCAGGCGATGCCGCGAACCAGCATGTTCTGGACCACCGGCTTCGAGAAATTCCCGTAAATGTGCCCCTGCATCCAGACAAACGCCCGGGCCGACTGACCGCCTGGAAGAGTGTGCTCATAGGTCCAGATTTGCGGAACCACCTCTCCCACGCCTCCGCCCCGTACGGCGGACGGAGTGTCCGGAATCTTCACGGTCGCCAGAACGTGAATCTTGGGATCAGTTGCCCACGCGATGCGGTAGAAAGCCTCATCATCAATCGTGAATCTGTTGGGGAACCCTTCCATGATTGGAGAAGATGGATCCACCACCTCATAGCTCAGGCGTGCCCCGAGAGTGTAATTGACCTGGCCGTGCTTTTTGCCACCGCCGACGAACATGGCCATATCTTTGGGGTCCGGTCCGCAGAGGGAATCGTGGATACTCACCAGGCCGCCGCCGCGCTTGACGTAGGCCAGCAATGCCGCATGTTCCTTCGGAGTCATAAAACCGGCATCGCCCTTAAAGATCACAACAACGTCCGTGTGGGCCAGTTCCTCCGCCGATGGTGCGTGCAGCGCTCCGTCGACAACCGCGCCGCGCGCCGTGAGAAATTTGCTCCAATCGGCCAGGAACTGTGGATAATCGTGCTGGCCGGGCTCATGCGATTTCAGACCCGCAAAGATGAAAATGCGGATGCCATTCGGATTCTGCCCTTGCGCTGGAGGCGGCTGGTAGATGCAGCAATTGTCGGGCGACTTCGCGCTGTATGGGAGTAAATTGCCGCCGGGCGTTGAAACCGACTGCGCAAACATGAAGGCCCGGAACGGAAAAAGCGCCGCGGCCACCGCCGCTCCAACCGCGGCGGTCGTTTTCAAAAAGTCTCTGCGGCTCATAGATGAAAACTCCTCAGCACGCCGTCCCACGGCTTTCGATAGGGTCGCTCGAGCCACGCGGCGGCTTCGGCATCACCCACGATTTCCTCACGCCCGGCATCCCACTCGATCTTGCGCCCCAACCGTAACGAGATGTTTGCCAGGTGGCAGGCAGTGACGACGCGATGGCCGTCTTCCACTGGTGCAATGGGCTGGCGGCGCGTCTTGATGCAATCCAGAAAATTGCGGGCGTGCGCGGCCAGGAGATCGTTCGACACCTTCTCCTGGATCGCTTCGGTCCACGGCACGGGCTTCACGTTCGGGATTGGTCGCACGCCGCCGACGGGTTGCCCGACGAATTGCGGGATATGGTTTTCAGGCGGTATTTGGGGATCGGGATAAATCTTGAAGCCGGCTCGCGAAAGGGTCATGCTGCCTTTTGTTCCGAAGAATTCGAGCCCGCTTCCCGCGCCCCTTCCCAGGCTGGCTTCGCGGTGCGACCAGAGCACGGTCATGCCCGGATGCTCGAAGAGCGCGTCCTGCGTATCCGGCGTCTCGCCGTTATCCAAAAGAGCAAGACGGCCGCCGCTCGACGATACCGCTTTTGGCCCCTGATAGCCCATCGCCCAATAGATCACGTCCATCTCGTGCGCGCCGAGGTTCGTCATCTGCCCGCCGGAATAGTCCCAGAACCAGCGGAAATGATAGAGCGAACGGTTGTGGTTGTAAGGCAGCTGGGGGGCTGGACCGAGCCACAGGTCGTAATTCATTCCTGGCGGCGGGCTGGAATCCCGCGGGGATCCGAATCCAGGCATTACATTCCGATACGCGCCCATCCTCACGCTGTGAACCTTGCCAATGTGCCCCTCGCGCAGAAGCTTGAGCGCGTGGGCGTAATGCGTACCGCTGCGCTGTTGAGTCCCGACCTGCACGATGCGCTTGTAGCGGCGCGCGGCTGTGGCCATCCAGCGCCCTTCACGCACGAACAGCGTCATGGGCTTTTCGACGTACACGTCTTTGCCGGCGGCGCAAGCCATGATCGTCAAGAGAGCGTGCCAGTGGTCGGGAGTGGAGACAACGATCGCCTGAACATCCTTGTCGTCGAGCAGCCGTCGAAAATCGCCGTAACCTTTTGCCCGGGGGCCGCAGTCGGCAAGGCCCTCGCGCAGGCGCGGTTCGTAGACCTCGCACATGGCGGCGCAGTCAACGTCTGGCTGGTTCTTGAAATCGTGAACGTGCTGGTGGCCGATGAGTCCATAGCCGATAAAGCCGACCTGGACGCGGTCGTTCGCGCCAGGCACTCTTGATGAGGAAAGCGCGGTAGCTGCCATTGCGCTCGTTGAGGTCAGAAAATCTCGTCGTGTCGGAGCCATAGTCAGATCAGATTCCAGGGCTTGCGCGCCTTTCTCGCGAAATAGGCCGATGCCGCCGGGTCGTCGACGATTTCGGCGCGGGAAGAATCCCACCGCAATTTGTGCCCGCTGCGAATGGCGATGTTGCCGAGCAGAGGTACGGTGGTGGAGTGAAACCCGGTCTCAACGTCAGCCACAGGTTTTGTGCGGCTGCGAACGCAGTCAATAAAGTTGCGAACGTGCGCGGCAGTGGCGTCTGATCCAGCCACCTGCTTGCGCTCCATTCGAAAACCTTCCGAGGCGCCAGGTCCGGCTGCGCCCGGTCCCGACTCGCCGCGCGGCTCGGGATAAATCTCAAACCCGATGCGGTCGGCGTAGAGAGTGCCGTTGGCGCCGTAAAATGCCATGCCGTGTGGGCGGTCCTCCCGCGTCCGGGTCAGGTAGTATTTCATGCCCTCGGTTCGCCCACCCACGCCATGGTCATTCACCATTGACGCTTCGTAGCTGAGGATGAAGTTGGGATACTCGTAGGTGATTTGCAGCGTGTCCGGCGTATCCGCGCCAT
>OBIZ01000018.1_pt1 | contig 29977 bp, 26 predicted proteins | sample 1519801 | NCBI WGS metagenome assembly OBIZ01 (sample SAMN01911456, study PRJEB22533) | soil metagenome | biome: Soil | place: Malaysia | collected 2012-04-30 | depth DG_metagenome m | reverse complement strand
CCCCGGAACCCAGCCTCGCCCGCAGCTGGTCCACCATCTGCCTCATGGCGGGGCGCGAAACGCCCTCGACGCGCGCGGAAACCACCCGCACGCCCTTCACGTCGCGGGCCTGGTCCAGCAGATCGCCGGCCTGCGCCGCGGCGCGCTTCATCTGCTGCGCGTCCAGCTCCTTGCGCAGTTTCTTTTCGGTCTCGGCCAGTTTTTGCGCTGCTTCCAGCACTTCATCGGGCTTGGCGCGAAGCGTTTCACCCACCATCCCGAGCGTCTCATCGGCCTTACGAAGGTGCTCCAGAACGCCCAGGCCAGTAATGGCTTCAATGCGCCGGGTGCCTGCCGCCACGCTGCCCTCGCTCACAATTTTGAAGAGCCCGATGTCGCCCGTGCGGCCCACGTGCGTGCCGCCGCAAAGCTCCCGCGAAAAGCTGCCGTCATCCACCGAGAGCACCCGCACGCGGTCGCCATACTTTTCGCCGAACAGAGCCATGGCGCCTGAGTTCACGGCCGCCTCGGTGTCCATGATGTCGGTCCGCACCTCTTCGTTCTTCAGGATGTGCTGGTTGACGAGGTCTTCGATGTCCAGCAGATCCTGCTCGCCCAGCTCGGCGTAGTGCGAAAAGTCGAAACGCAGCCGGTCGGGCGCCACCAGCGATCCCGCCTGCTTCACGTGCGTCCCCAGCGTCGTCCGCAGCGCCGCGTGCAGCAGGTGGGTCGCCGTGTGATTGCGCTTGATGGCGTCGCGGCGTTCGCCATCCACAACGGCCGTCACCACGTCGCCCACGCGCAGCGTATCGCGCACCGTCGCCTTATGGGCGGTCACGCCGCTTACAGGGCGGTAGGTGTCTGTGACGTGCGCAACCTCGTGGTCGCTGTCCGGGGCAAAGAACCGGCCCGTATCGCCCACCTGGCCGCCCGCTTCGGCATAAAACGGCGTGTGGTCAAGCACGATTTCGATTTGCTGCCCGGCCTTCGCTTCCTTGACCGCTTGCCCCTTCTGGACCAGCGCAACAATCTTGCAGTCGGATGACTTTACCTGTGCGTAGCCGTCAAAAACTGTCTGCTGCTTTTCGGCCAGGTCCTGGTAGACCGGAGCTGCGATCTTTTTTAGCCCACCCTTCCAACTTGCGCGCGCCAAGGCGCGTTGCGCCTCCATCGCAATGTTGTACCCCTCCCAATCGACCCCGATCCCGTAGCTTCCGACGATGTCACTGACAAAATCGGGGCGCAAACCAAAGGTATCATGGAGTTCGAACATGTCGTCTCCAGCTATCCACCATTGCCCAGGAGGAGGCGTGGGGAATAATGAATCCTTCTCGGCCGGGTGCCCAGTAAAGTGGGAGGGAGGCCATTTGGACGTATCGGTTCCAAGACTCCCACGATAGGCTTTCCAGTCCATGAACGTGTAACCGTAGCCGTCATGTCCGACGACTTCGACTTCCTCCAACCGCTGCAGGCCGACCCTTACGGTATGAACATACCGCTCCTCCTCAATCTTGATGGCCTTTGCCACGTGGTGCGCAGTTTCAGCGAGTTCGGGATAGGCATCCTTCATCATGTCGACAACATGGCTCGACATCTTATAAAGGAACGGCTCATTCGTGCCGAGCGTCTGGCCGTGGTAAAGCGCACGCCGCATGATGAGGCGCAGCACGTAGCCGCGCCCTTCGTTTGACGGCAGCACGCCGTCGGAGATCAGGAACGTCGATGCCCGCGCGTGGTCGGCGATGATGCGCAGTGAAACGTCGGTGTCGTGGTTGTCGCCGTACTCGGTGTTTGCGAGCGTGGCGGCTTCATCAATCAGCGGCCTGAAGGCATCGGTGTCAAAATTTGAAAGTTTACCCTGCAGTACCGCAGTCATACGCTCGAGGCCGGCGCCCGTATCGATGGAAGGGCGGGGAAGCGGCGCCATCCGGCCCTGCTCGTCGCGGTCGAACTGCATAAAGACCAGATTCCAGATTTCGACAAAACGACCGCAATCGCACGGAAACTTGCAGTCGGCGTGGCCCAGGTCGCTCGCTTCCGGGCCCATGTCATAGTGAATTTCAGAACAGGGGCCGCAAGGACCGGTATCGCCCATCTGCCAGAAATTATCCTTCATGCCCAGCGCGAAAATGCGGTCTTTGGGGACACCGACGGAGAGCCACAAATCGTACGCTTCAGAGTCGCGCGGGATGTCCGCCTTCGCATCCTTCAAGCCTTCAAAAATCGTGACGTAGAGTTTCTCCTTCGGGATCGCAAAGTCTTGTGTTACCAGTTCCCATGCCCACGGAATGGCCTCGGCCTTGAAGTAGTCGCCAAAGCTGAAGTTGCCCAGCATCTCGAAGAAGGTGTGGTGCCGTCGCGTGCGGCCCACCTGTTCAAGGTCATTATGCTTGCCGCCCGCGCGCACGCACTTCTGCGAACTGCAGGCGCGCGCATAGTCGCGCTTCTCGCGACCCAGGAAAACATCCTTGAACTGGTTCATCCCGGCGTTGGTGAACAGCAGGGTGGGATCGTTTGCCGGCACCAGCGACGATGAGCGCACGATCTTGTGGTTACGGTCTTCGAAGAACTTCAAAAATCGTGCTCTAATTTCGTTTGAGGTCATAAGCAATTTGACATCATAAATTACGAATTACTAATTACGAATTACCAAGACGTGCCGGTCAATTAGTGCCCCTGGTTTTCAGAATGATGGCTGTGATGACATTGAGCAGTTCCTTGGTTTCCTTCATCAGCGGTGCGATCCGCCCGGAGGAAACAAGTCCTGATTTCCCCATCAGGGTAAGCCAATAAAGGCTTTCGCGTGTTTCCTTCCTTGCAATCCCCATTTTGTGAATGAAGTCACCGCGGCTCTCTGCTGCTTGGGCTTCTTCAATGCTAGCTCCGATCGAGGTAGCAGCCCGCAAGTATTGTTTGCCGACAATCCAACTTGCTCCGTCCTTCTGTTTCTGGAGATGCTGGTAGAGATTAATTGCCCGCAGTGCATATTGCAGTGACCTGGCTCGGATATCTTTGGGGCCTGTCTTCTGCGTCTTAGAACCATCTTTGATTGATTCGACCATCGACCTTGTTGCCTGGTAATTCGTAACTCGTAATTCGTAATTTGTTACTCTTCTTCCATCTCCACCAGATTAACGTCGTAAGGAATGTTGCTGAGTTCGGGCCGTGAGCGTATCGTTTTCATAATATCATCAGCGCGGAAGCCGCGGCGGATGAGGCTCTGGCAGAGGGAGGCGAGTTTGGCGCGGGTCATGGGCTTGCGGAGGGTGCGGATTTTCTTGTCGAGAGTACGTTCCAGCAGTTCGCGTTCGTTGACCGATGTAAAGGCGTTATCCACCGCGCGGTCGATCACGCGGTAATCCACCAGTTTGCTTTTCAGTTCGCGGCGGACGCGGTGCCGGCCGTAGTTGCGCACTCGCGCGAGCGAGGATGCGTAAGCTTCGGCGAACTTCGCGTCGTCGAGATACCCGAGCTGGCGCAGGCGTGCGAGGACGCCGGGAACGTCGCTTGAACCGGGAAACTTTTTTTCGAGAGCACGGCGAAGTTCCGCCACTGAATAAGGGCGCCGTGAAAGCATGGCCACGGCGGTTTCAAAGGGAGTTTTTGGGGGTGCGGACTTACCTCGCAAAGCGATCCACCTGGGTTGCTCTCTCCATTTCGTCTCGCGCGGCGTCCGTCGTGGACCGGATTCCCTGGATGCGCAGCTTGAATTCGTCTGCGTTGGACGCGTAAAGCAGAGCTTCTTCCAGCGAGATCAGTTCCTTAGTGTACAGATCGTAGATGGACTGGTCAAAGGTCTGCATGCCGTATTGCGAGACGCCTGAAGCAATGGCTTCGCGAATCAGGCGGGTCTTTTCCGGATTGATGATGCAATCGCGGATGTATTCCGTGGCGATCATGATTTCGGCGGCGGGCACGCGGCCGATGCCGTCGGACTTGCGAACCAGCCGCTGGGAGATAATGGCCCGCAGGGTGCTGGCCAGCAGCAGGCGGATCTGTTTCTGCTCGGGAGGGGGAAAGACGGCGATGATGCGCTGGATGGTTTCCGTGGCGTCCAGCGTGTGCAGTGTGGAAAGCACCAGGTGGCCGGTTTCCGCGGCCAGCAGCGCGGTGTGGATGGTTTCAAGGTCGCGCATTTCGCCCACAAGGATAACGTCAGGATCCTGGCGAAGGGCGGCGCGCAGCGCGATGCCGAAACCGGAAGTGTCCACTTCCACCTCGCGCTGGTTTACAAATCCTTTCTTATCGCGGTGCAGAAATTCGATGGGGTCTTCAATGGTGATGATGTGGTCGGTGCTGGTGGAGTTAATGCGGTCCACAATGGCGGCCAGCGTGGTGGTCTTGCCGCTTCCCGTGGTTCCGGTCACGAGAATCAGGCCGCGGCTCTCCTGGCAGATCTTGTCCAGCACCCGCGGCAGTGCAAGCTCCTCAAGAGTGCGGATCCTGGTGGGAATCACGCGCAGCACCATGCCCACGTTGCCGCGCTGCTGGAAAAGGTTCACGCGGAAGCGCCCCAGGCCGCCCACCGTAGGCCATATCGAGTTCGGTGTTTTCCTTGAATTTCTGTTTCTGGCGGTTGGTCATCATGCTGAAGGCCATGGTAACCATTTCTTCAGCGGAGATTCGGGAATACTGGGTGAGCGCCTGGAGTTCGCCGTCCACGCGGATGTAAGGATAATTGCCCACCTTCAGATGAAGGTCCGATGCCTTGCTTTCGCACGCCGTTCGCAACAGCTCGTCAACAGTCACGGTAGAATCCGCCAGTCAGTTTGTTAGAGGCCGGCCCGGTCGCCTGCCGCTCCTGCCAGGCGGAGCCAAAAGCAATGGCGGGCCACAATGCCGGCAGGAATAGTTATCGGCTTGTGATGGATTACCCTTGAGTGTGGCGAACGGACAGCTGCGACTCCGGCCTGGAATGGCAGCCATCGCCGGCTTCAAAACACAGCAAGCGATAGCTGCCATCGAGTGGACGCAAGTGGAAACTACTTCAGGGCGATGGGTTCGGTAAAGCCTCCGTCACCCGCGGAATCCCACACGGCAAAACGCACCCACTTTTTGCCTGTTGCGTCAAACGGCACACGAAACCTGTGGCTGCCGAAAGGCTGCATGTCCTTTGCGGGAATGATCTTGCGGTGCACCGTGCTGCCGTCGCTCCAGACGAGCTCGCCAAAATCCAGAGGGAAGGTCCATTCCACGTCCGCCGTATAAACGCTCTGCGCGCCCGCGCCTTCAACTCCCCAGTTGTGGAACAATACTTCTCCGCTGGTGACGAAATAGTTGCCGTCATGGAGCGCGCTTACCACAGGCCTCCAGCCCTGGTCGAAACCCGGCACGTGGTCAAGCCTGACGTAGTTCACTGCCAGTTGAGGATAGGTTTCGTCGCTCGGATATTTCTGGTAGGTGTCGCCCTCGGCGATCATGAATTTCGGTTTGGGCGCCCAGTTGCTCATGTCATCCATGGTGCCCAGGCAGCGCTCCGGGCAAAGTCGTTTTTCTGAAAGATCAACCGGAAGCGACTCGAACGAGCCGCCGATGAAGCGGTCGCTCAGGAAATAGTCGCGGGTGTGGATGGCATCGGGAAAGCCCGCTGAACCTTTGGTGCGGGGATGGGCCTGCCACACCAGTCCGTCTTCGTCCTTCAGCAGTTGCACGATGTCCCCTGCCGACGCCGTGTGATAGACCTTGCCGTAGGGCGCCTGGGTCTGTTCCAACGATTGGCCCTCCAGCCGCGCCTTCGCGTGCGACCAGTAGACCGGGTGGGACAGCAGCATCATGTAATGGCCGCCGAGCCAGGCATTGGGCTCTTCGCCCGGTATCAGCAGGAAGTTGCGATCGCTCATCCGCTCGCAGCTTTCGAAATAAACCTTCTGATCTTTGAAGCGCAGCGGGCCGGGATCGCCGGGGTGGGCGTCACCGTGGAAATCAGCGAGGATGACGATGTTGATACCCAGGGCGCGAAACACCTGCACAAACGGCGGACGAAAATCGATGGTCTCCTGGTCGCCGAGCATATCGATCAGGTGAAAGTGGAAGTGGCTGACCAGCACTTTAAACCCCGGCAGCGGTTTGAAAACGTCGCCGTGAGTGTAAGCCATCACCTCACGCTGGGTGGCGCGGCCGCTTTCCGGGCTCAGATAGAAGTAGACGGCCATGCGCTGCCAGGTGCCCGGCGGCGCGTTGTAGAGAGCATAGTTGCCCGTGTGGTGCCACGCCTCATGCGAACTCCGTTCCCATGTTGCCATGTGCTTGCCGTAGGGCGTGTAGCCGATGGTGTGGTCCGGCTGGCGGGCGCCGATGGCAAAGGAATCCGCGCCGTCCTTGCGGTAATAGACGTAGCCCGGATCGACCTCGTTCTCGCGGGCAAAGAAAAATTTATGCGGGGGAGGGAAGAAGGCGAGCGAGCCGCCGTCGGTTTCAACGATGCCCAGCCGGTTGCGCGCCTGGACGCCTACCGGTTGCTGGTTCGGCGCGCCGCCAAAATCGTATTCCTGCCAGGCCCGCGCCGGGTCGCGCCAGATGAGCCGGGTGTTTTCACCGGTGCGGAAGCCTTTCAGCCCGCCCGTGTATTTGTAGGCGACTGACGGTTCTTCCGTGCGCGCAATCATTTCCTGCCGCAGCAGGTTCGAGCCGCGATAGACGGTGTATTGCAGCCGTCCTCTAAAGATGCCTGCATCCGCGCCCGGAAAGCTGATTTCGAGACGCGCCCCCTCAGTCTTCACCTCACAACCGGTCGAGTGGAAGCTGGCCCATGCTCGGCGGATTTCATCCGGGCTGCGCGGCAGGTCCACCGACGAGTCACCACCTTCAGTTTCGGGAACATTGAGCGGCGCATCCCAGAAGGTGTTCCACTTCTGCTTATCGATCATGGCCTGCGTCACGTTGCCGTAGGCCTCTTTCATGGCGGAGATCTGCGTCTTGTCAATGCGGCGCTTGCCGCTGGTTACGTGAAACTCCGGCTGCAGATCGCGGCCCAGTACCACCCAATCGGCGCCCGGCTTGCGCGTGGCAAGCTCATGCAGGGTGGGTACGCCGTCGCGCAGGGAGAACCCTGCGCGCAGCATTTCGCCGCGCTCACCCTGCCAGGTGACTTCCAGGGCGTTACCGCGAACTTCCGCTTTCAGTCCATCGAGCGGCTTGTAATTTTGAAAATCGCACCGGAGCGTTTGCCCGCCCACGAGCCCCGGGAAGAGTGCAATTGACAACAGCAGTCCGCAAAGCTTCACCGTGCCCTCCTCGAAGCGTAGATTTGATGGGTAAAATATACGCTCAGAAGGGCGTAGCGACGCAAAGAATTTTTGGTGGTATGGGCGTCCTGCCCATGGAGAAGCACGGGCGAGACGCCCGTGCCACGCTGCGTGGGGTGCCCTACCTTGAAGTGGCCACCGGCTGGTGACAGTAGGTCAGCCAGCCGAACTTGTCATCCGCACGGCCTTCGACGATGTCAAGGTAGCGTTCCTGAAGCCGCTTGGTGACAGGGCCGGGCTGGCCCTTGCCCACCGGGATGCGGTCAACGGAGCGCACTGGCGTCACTTCCGCAGCAGTCCCGGTAAAGAAGACTTCATCGGCAATGTAGAGGATTTCGCGCGCCAGCACCTGCTCCACCACAGGGATTCCGGCTTCTTCGGCAAGCTGGATGATGGAAGCGCGCGTGATGCCCGGCAGCACGGAGGAACCAAGCGGCGGAGTGTAAATCTTCCCGCCGCGTACGACAAAAATGTTTTCGCCGCTGCCTTCACTGATGTTGCCCGCGTGGTCGAGGGCAATGCCTTCCACGTAGCCGTTGGTGATGGCTTCCATCTTGATCAGCTGGGCATTCATGTAATTGGCCGCGGCCTTGGCCATGGCCGGCAAGGTGTTCGGCGCAATGCGGTTCCAGGAGCTGACGCAGACGTCCACGCCCTGCTTCAGCGCCTCATCGCCCAGGTACTTGCCCCACTTCCATGCCAGCAGGTAAATCTCCACCGGGTTCTTCAGAGGATTCACGCCCAAGCCCCCGTAGCCACGGAAAATCAGCGGGCGGATATAGCACGAGCTGACGTTGTTCACGCGGACCAGGTCAATCATGGCCTGGCGAAGCTGCTCGCGGGTGAATCCGGGCTCCGTGCGGTAGATCTTGGAAGAATCAACCAGGCGGCCGACGTGCGCATCCAGGTGGAGGATGGCCGCGCCCTGCGGCGTCTCATAGGTGCGGATGCCTTCAAACAGGCAGGAGCCGTAGCTGACCACGTGAGAGGCTACATGAATAGTTGCCTCGTTCCAGGAGATGAACTTGCCGTTGTGCCAGACTTTCTCATAAAAGTCCAATGCCATAAACAGGTCTCCTTCCACCCCAGCCGGCCGCAGGCAATCTTTCGTTGTCTATGCCAACGGCGCCAGCATCTTCAAAATTATTATATCATGGCCGCCAACCCGCCTTAGCTGTCTCACCCGGCATGTGGCTGGCTTGATTTCTCTTCTAGTGGCTTGGACTGCACATTTGCCCATCGATCGCGGGCGCTGCGCACACTTGCTCCGCCGTGTGTTTGATCGCTCCGGCCGCGTTGGCGGTTCACTCTGCCATGTTCTGCGAGAGGTAATTCGCCAGGCCGATCTGCTGGATCAGGCTCAACTGGGTTTCCAGGTAGTCGGCGTGCCGTTCCTCGTCCTGGAGGTTCGCCTTCAGCAGTTCCGCCGATCCGTCGTCGCCGGCTTTCCTGCAGGTGGCGATTCCCTCGTTGTAGCTCACGATGGCCGACTGTTCGCTCTTAAGGTCCGCCTGGAACTGGTCTTCCACGTCCTGGCCTGCCACGATTTTCGGCATGGTTTCCACGTCGGGCGCGCCATTCAGGAAAAGGATGCGCTCCATCAGCTTCTCGGCGTGTTTCATTTCTTCTATGGCCCGGCGGGTTGTCATCGCCGCCAGCGCCTTGTAACCCCAGTTGTCGCACATCTCGGCGTGGAGAATGTAGCCGTGCACTGCGCCGAGTTCATCAGTGAGGGCCTCCTGCAGAACCTTCAGCACCTCTGGTTTCCCTTTCATGGTCAGCTCCTTTTAGATGCGCCGCGTCTGGTTCCATGCTGCAACGCGAACCACGCAGGGCAGGAATTGGCGGCGGGAAGTTCCTGACAGCATCATACACCCGTTGGCGCGGCGTTGTAATTCCGCTGCTTGTTTGGGCCGTTGTTGCTGGCCTTTCGCGCGGGGTGGAGGCCGATACGCTGCCACGCCAACTTCGAAGGATTCATGGCGCGCTTATGTGAAGAGAGGCTGGCCGTGGCACGAGCAACCGCCTGAGGGGGGCGGATACTGGTTTTCCCCTGTATCGATCGGATTCAGATGAATGATTTAGGGCTACTTCCCGACCGGTAGGTTTGTCCGGAAATAGAACTTCCTGTGAGGAGTTTTGGTACCAAAGTCACATTGTCAGATGTCCGTCTAACGTTGACAATAGGTTGCAGGCAACGGGTACAACTGCGTTGCCCTTGGGGGGGGACAATGATGATGTCAGTTGTGGTGCTGGTGACGGCCAGCGCCCTTTACTTGTTTTATGTTCAAACCATCTGCAAGAAGGCCCTGCGGCGGGAGTTCGGCCGGGCGTACTTCAAGCAGGTTATCGAAGCCTTTCGGTTGGAGTACCCTCAGCTTCGCGATTCCATTGCCTCTAATGGCCCGTTCAATTACGCACAGGCCCGCCTCGCGCTCAAGTGGGATTTCTTCACCCTGCGATACTTGCTGAAGAAGGGAGTACCCTCTTGGCGGCATCTCACCCGTGTCGAGAGATTCCTGGGCCTCTATTTTCGTTTTCTGCTCTTCAGCCTGGCCATCCGCCATGTTTTTAATCTCAATGAGCGGGAGGCCATGGTGAAATTGGCCTCTATCCTCCAGTACCTTGCCAATTCACTGGGAGAGAGGCTGATTTTCACTTCGTTCACCACAGGGGATTGGGAACTCCTGAACCCGGCTCGAATTTGAAAGGCGCTTTGCATGGTACCTGAATCGCTCCACCGTAAGGTTCTGGTTCTCAATGACCAGCCGTCCATCCGCAACCTTCTTTGCTTGCTGAAGAACTTTGACAGTGAAAATACTTTAGCCGTAAGCGGCGGGTTCTTGGTGGCCTCGCTGAATGAAAAGCAGTTTGACGCCGTCGTTCTTGATATGCGGCGTCCGGACTGGAACGCTACCAAGGAGATGCGTGGCATCGGTGAAATCCGGGCAGGATTCGTGGGAAAGTTGCTGGTTGTCGTGGCCGAGGTGAACGGTCCGAAAACTCTCGACCTGTTCGAGCGATACATACTCAACGGCCTTCCCGGAGCGCTCCTCTGGCTGATCAGCCACCGCTACCAATCCCCCCAGCCTAACCCTTCCCTTTGACGGAAGCCCCAGTACTGAAGTTCTTCTGTTGGTTAGGGACCTTCCTCGCCACAGGCTTCTGTCTTCAAATTTCATATCGGCAAATCTGACCCGGGGTATCCCTCACGGATTTCCGTAATGCGCATGACTTTCTTGTCGCCGGCGTTTCTCCTTGGTGGCCTGATGGGGAAGAAAAATACCAATTTGACCTGTATCAAAGGTCCGGGCCGCCCGTAGTGGGTATTAGCACTAAAGTTACATTGTCTTACAGGGCACGGTTGCTTAGAATGGGCTCCGATGCAGGAGGGAGGGGGACTTGAACGCAGAGAGAGCGTCGCGAATGAGGATGTCCGACCTAGTACAGGTGATGTCCAGCGCGTTCCCGGCGGGCAAAACACTGCATCCGAGGTTGCCAGCCTCCAGCTTTTTGGTGGCTGGCGGGAGGAAGTTGAACGCCGGTTCGCTTGTGCGGACCGGCCTTCAATCCTGAATCCAAACTGGATTTGAAAGGAATTTCTCATGGCTTCAACACCGCTTACCCGCGAAGTTCTGGTTCTGATCGATGACGTGTCCATCCGAAACCTCTTTTATCTCATGAGGAGGCTTGCTGCTGAGGACCCGGCGAACGGAGGTGAGATGGCCATGGCTGCCATTGTAGAGCGAGAGCAGTACGACGCCGTCATTCTTGACATGCGGTGCCCAGAGGAGCAGCCCAGCGACGACGTTCACGGGGTCGGTAAAATCCAGGCCACCATGATGGGAAGGATGCTGACGATTGTCGCCGAGGTGGATGGTCCTCAAACGCCGCCTCTGGTTGAGCGATATCTTTTCAGCGGGCTTCCGGGAGCTCACTATGGGCTTTTTGCCCCACGTTTCCCATCCCCGCGGGAATCACGGCCCTGCTAGTTGCCGAGCGCAAGGCGAGCCGGCCTTTCAGCTGCCGGCTGCCGACCTTCAGTCCTCACCTAGCCTGAAAATCTTACTGAACTGAAACCGCCACGCGGGCTGTTTCGAGACGCGCTAACCGTGTGCCACCGCGTTTTGCTTGACAGCGAGGCGCGGAATCAGCTCACTAGTCTAGCCTATTAAAGGGGCCGTCCCCCCGCCGCCAGTCTGCACGACAGGAAGAACGCGAAATCCTCAAACTCCTGGCCCCGGTCTCCTTTGAAATGCTCCTCTGGGACGTTGCCGGCCAGTCCATGGCATGGGCCGAAATTCATTTGACAGTCAACGACAACGTGTGACAAAGTGGCTACCATTCCCGGAGGAGCCAGGTGACTTTGACTTTCACACTCCCGTGAGTGCGTTTGTGATTGCCCTCGGCCCCTCCGGCCAGATCAAGTACCCTATCCAGCCGCGAAAATGGTATTAGACTCTCAGCAGCAGGGATCCTTCAGCACCGGGTTCTGGACAGCGGCCCTTCGCGTAATCTCCAGCTAACTCAAGACCGATCAACGACTTGAGCCGCCGGGAGTGACAGGAGACAGGATGAACAATCGTGAATTTGTCGAAGAGAACAACTCTTCGCGACTCGAATTGGGTGAATTGATCGGCCGCCTCGGCGAGCATTCCTACGAAATTGACGTCGGTCCTGGCTGGACGGTGTCAACCGTACTCTGCCACCTTGCGTTCTGGGACCAGCGCGTACTTTTTGTGCTGAAGAAATGGAAAATCGCCGGGTTTGAACCCTCCCGGCTTACACCTCTTTCCGTCGATTCAATCAACCATGCCGCCATTACCCTTGCCCGGGCTGTACCGGGCCCCGTGGCAGCCAGGCTCGCCATTGAGAGCGCTGCGGAGGTGGATTCACAGGTGGCGGAGACCAGCGACGAATTGGCCAGCCAGATGCTTTCCGCCGGGTTTGAGCGGTTCCTCAGGCGGTCCCTGCATCGCCGCGAGCATCTCCAGAAAATCGAAAGGGCGCTGGCCGCGCAAACGTCATAAGTGCGGGTGCCGCCCCGCCACGTCCCCCCGCGCTATTCGGGTGAGATGGGGCCGTGCCAGGCGAGACCGAAGTAACCTTTGTGCATTTCCACCGTAGCGGTTTTCCCAACCTGGGCGCGGTCATATGCGGACTCGCCGACGCCGAAGTATTCAAAATTTCTTCCGGGCCGCCACGAGGTGACTACCAGGTTGTAGCTGGTCCCGTGCCTTCCACGATAGACGTTTTTGCGGACGACAGTGGTGGACACTTGGCTCGCCTGTGACCGGTCCATTCTTCCATTCAGGAAAAGAAAAGCGGAGAACATCACCAGCACCAGGCACGCTGAAATATAAACCTTTCGCCACGGCCTGGCAGCCATACTTGCCGGCATGAGTATCCAGGTCAGCAGATGCACGGCCACGGGCAGAAGATAAACGCCCAACATGAATGCCCAGGGCATGCGTGGGTCCAGCGGAGGGTACATGTGCAGGGCGACCAGGCAGACAAGAAGTCCCGGCATCATGAAAAACATATTCAGCATCAGCAGTCCGCTGCCGGATGAAGAGATCGAGTAGGCCGGGGAAAACCTGTTGTTGAGTTGGAGTTCAAATCTGTCGGGCAATCTTCCCTCCAGCAGTTTTTGCTGCGGCTACTGCTTACCCGCCAGCGGAGCTCCCCCTGGCGTCACGACTCCCATGACAAACATCATCGGCGAATACCAGTGCATTCAACATGCCTGGTGCAGTCAGTGCACTTTTTTTCGACTGGTCATTATCAAGGGCCAACCACAGGGACCTCAATGTGGGTCGGGTAGCGGCTGGTGTGGTAGACGCGCTCGGTGGCTTTCTGGAAATCAGCCGCTGTAGCGTTAAAGATGTTGGGAACCCAGGTCTGAGGGTTCCGGTCGATCACCGGGAACCACGTGCTCTGCACCTGCACCATGATGCGGTGGCCTTTCAGAAAGCGGTGGTTGTTGGTGTGGAGATCGATGGTAATGGGCGTCACATGGTTGGGCGTCATGGGTTCCGGATGCACGAAGCTGTTGCGGAAGCGCGCCCGGAAAACGTCATTGGCGATCATCAATTGATACCCGCTCATTTTGGGGTCCTGCGGGTAATCTTCCGGATACACGTCGATCAGCTTGGCGACATAGTCGCTGTCGGCGCCCGTGGTGGAGACGTACAAGTGCGCCACAATGCCTCCCGCGACGGAAACATCATTGGTGAGCGGGTGTGTTTCCCAGGTGAGAGTGTCGGGGCGGTAGCTGGCAAAACGCTGGTCCTGCAGCAGCCAGGTGCACCAGTCGCCGCAGGGGTAGGTGGGATCCATGGGGCGGTCGCGATAGGGGACCGGATTCGCGGGATCAGAGACGTAGCTGTCGTACCCGGGCTTCTCGTCCCCGGCAGTCGGCGGGTCGAATGAAAGTTCTCTCCCGGCATGGACGTACAGCTTGCGGTCCGTGACGTTCTGGCGTGGCGGCCACTCGTCGTAGGTCTGCCACTGGTTGGAGCCGGTCTGGAAGGTCAGCGCTTCCTTGAAGGGAAGGGGGCCTTTGTCCTTCAGCCAATGAGCGAACCACGCCGTCTCAACTTTTTCCCGAAAATACTGGCTGGTGTCGCTATCGAAGTCAATGGGCCCGAGTGTTCGGCCGGTACCGTGCGCCCAGCCACCGTGGTTCCAGGGGCCTGCCACCAGGTAGTTCAGGTGATCGGGATCGTGCTTTTCGAGCGCCTCGTAAATGGTGACAGGACCGTAGAAATCTTCCTGGTCCCACCAGCCGGCCACGTTCAAATTAGGAACCGTCAGGTTCAGTTTGGTGACGTAAGGCGTCACGGCCTGCTTCTGCCAGAACTCGTCGTAATTAGGATGGGCGACGTAGTCGTTCCAGGTGGGAATGTCGCCGTGCAAGTACTTGGCGTTGACATTTGATAGCGGCCCGAGGTTCAGCAGGTACCACTCATAGACGTCGTGGCGGTCGAAGTTGAAGTGGAAATTGGTCTTCCCCGTTTCCATCATGGTGGCGTAGAAAAATCCGTAACTCAGCCGGAAGGCGCCGTTGTGGTGGAAATCGTCGCCCAGGAACATGTCCGCTGGCGAAGCCTGTTCGGAGACGGCCTTCAACGCCGGGTGCGGGTCGATCAGCGCCATGGTGGTGAGCCATCCGCCGTAGGAAATGCCCAGAATGCCCACGCGGCCGTTGTTGTTGGAAACGTGCTTCAGCAGCCAGTCGATGGTGTCGTAGGTGTCCGTGCTTTCGTCAATCGCCTTGGGATTGCTCCGGTCGCGCGGCGGGCGCATCATCACGAATTTTCCTTCGGACTTGTACCGCCCGCGAATGTCCTGGAACACAAAAATGTAGCCTTCGCGAATGAGGTCCTTATAGCCCTCCAGCTTTCGGCTGTATCCCTGGTCATCGTCATTCAGCCCATAGGGTGTGCGCTCATAAATGAACGGAAGTGGGAACATTGTGTTCTTCGGGACGTAGATTTCTGTGTGCAGCCGCACGCCGTCCCGCATGGGGATCATCATATCCATCCTGGTGAAAATCTGATGAACGTCCGGCTCGTCCGCGGAGGCGCGGGTAAAGGTATGGGGCAGCGTGAACCAGAGAAAGATGGCGAGACTCAGTGCGCAAATTGCGGTCCGAAATGGGTTCGCGGTCATACGGTTTCCTCTCTACGATCCTTCCGTTGGTATGGACGATCCTCACTTATGTGCAGACGGTATCGCCCCCTGGCGCAAACGCTCGCATTGTAGCATCGTCCAGCTCGTGAAAGAACGACAACGCGATTCTTTCGTTGCCCGTGGCTATTTGCCAGAATCCAACGCTCGTCGAGCGCCACTTTGCTTTCCGCTACTATTGCTGCGGTGCGGATACCTGTTGTTCCAGCGTTGCACCTTCAGGGGCGGAATTGGATTTGATGGCGAACACAAGATAGCCCATGGCGATCAGGAAACAGATAGGCCCCCAGAGCGGCGTATGAAGACTCAGCACCGAGTGGAGCGTATCCAAGATGATGGCCGGGGTGACGGCGACAATGGCCAGGCGGAGCAGGGTGAGATAGTCCAGCGTTACCTTTAACATCTTCGCAAAGACCATGCCAAACAGGGCGTAGATCAGCGCCTGGACGGCCCGGTAGATAAAAGAGAAGACAAGCGCAAACGGATAGAGCACGAGGGCAAACCATCCCTGGACGAGCTTGAGCCATCCCTGCGCCCTGGACTGGTCCATGTGAAAAGACCGGACGTTTTTCAGATTAATGTCTCTGGTCTCGCTGCGGCTGCTGGCGACGAGAAAATGGTTCCTGGTCAGCAACATTTTGGCCGTCGTGTTTTCGAGTGACGTGTATTGCCCTGTCAGATCGATGATCGCAACAACATCGCCTTTCTCGTCCTTGATAAAGTAAGGTGTTTGGACGTCGGTGGAAACCTCTCCGTCGGAAATCGTAATGTCCGGAATCTGCTTCACCAGGTTGGTGCCTTCCTGCCCGGCGAAATGAGTAATCCCGAACTGAACTTTTATGATCTGGACCGCCCAGCAAATGGCCAGCAGAAGGACCAGGTAGAGCAGGCCCGTTCCCTTCCATTTTCTTGCAACGTCTCGATAAAGCTCTTTTGAGTGGAATGAAAGGGCTATCGCGCGAAGCATGGAAGACACTTCCATAAGGGTTCCTCCTTTTCCAGGCGAGCAGAGCACACGAATTGAGCTAGTTCAGCAGATGGCTACGCGACTTGTTCTTCTCGAGTGCCGCGAATGCCCGCATTGTATCGCCCGCGGCCGTCTGAAGCGAGAGTTAATTGCAGGGGCAGTGATGAATGGACATGGCCAGCGGCGTGGCCCACGCGTCTCCCTATAATATCGGAGGCCCTGGCCAAGTTCACCAACACGGCGGCGGGTTTCTGAAAACGAGAAGCGCAGGATATCGGGGATGGTTTATGCCGCCGCTTTGCGCTTCTGCCATTGCAGCCAGCCCAGGATGCCCAGCAGCACCACCAGAAGTGGAATTCCGACTGCTTCCGCCACCCCGGGAGCGAGTTGCATGACAGTTTTTGCAGCTAACACGGCGATGTGGCGCAATGAGTCGAACATTTCCCCGATCTCAAAGGTCCAGCAGAAAAGGATTGCATACAGGTAAGGCGGGTAGCGGTCGAGGAAATCAAGACAAGTGCGTGCTGCATTTCTCAAGACTGAATTCCCTGACAAGAACCCTAGCCCCATGCCTAGCAGCGCGCCAGCGATGAAGTCCGTGGGGTAATGTGCCCCGGTATAGATCCGCGGAACGTTGGTGACAAATGCGTAAGTGATGGCAAAGGCGCCCATCCGTCTGGAAACCAGCCAGAGCCCTGCGGCAATGCAAAAAGCCAGGACCGCATGGTCGCTTGGAAATGAACTCCAGTGAATCAATTCATTGGGATTCGCGGTAAAAGGGATTCGGAAATGCAGCAGCAGATTACGCACCGGCCTCTCCCGATAGGGAAGGCTCAAGGCCAGGAATCTGGCCAGAACCACTGCGAAGGCGGTGACAAAAAGATTGGCAGCAAGGATTTCTCTCTTTTCAGGGTGCTCTTTCTCATACTTGATCCAGGCCCACCAGAACATGGCCATCAGAACTCCCGCATCGATCAAGACGTTGCTGGCGATCAGGGTCAATATGCCGTCGGCGATCCACGAGCGTTGCGCGAAAGAGTTGATAAACCCGATCATCCATTGGTCGAACCAATTCATCGGCTCCTTACCCCTTTCAATTTAAATGTTCAAATCTCAGTCCTGTGACAGGTAGGTATCTTATTCCGCGCGGCCGCCCATGACCACGCACTCGACGCATCACCTATATACACCCAGATTCACGAATTGGGAAGAGTAATTAGCTAAGGGAGGCCCCCGAAGTGTGGTCATAGTTTCTTCTGGACGGGGCCTGCCGTGCGTGCTTGAATGGAAAAGTCTTGCTGCGCTTGTCCATCAGGATTGATTTCATCACTTGAATGTAACTGTTTGCTCCGTGCCGGTCTGCGCGAAGTTGGACGGATCGCTCACCGGACGGAGACACCACAAAAGGGGGTTCATCTCATGTTTCGATACATGTTTTGTCGGCGGAGCGTTGGGCTGCTGGCACTTCTTGCATTCATATTATCTTCGACCTGCGCGCTCAACGCGCAGAACAAGCCTCTCGTTGGATCGCCGAACGTCGCCATCGCTGATCCGCGCCTGCCGGCGCCATCTACCAAACTCTGCACCGTGCAATTGTTTCCCAAACAGGATTTCGGACCGGTCGGCGAAAATACGCGCATGGACTCCGTGCCGCACACCTTCAGCTACCGGCCGCCCTCCGGCTGCAAGGGGCCGTGGGCCAAAGTTGTGCTCCAGGCCGATTTCTCCGTCGACCACGGCCACCAGTATGACCGCACTGCGTCCATCTGGCTCGAGGGCGTCAACATTTACTTTGGCACTACGGAAGAGCCGTCGCCGGACTTTGGCCCAAGCTGGCAGATCGAGCGCGACCTCACGGACTACTCCAGCCTGCTGCGTTCGCCCGGCAAAGGCGCGGCACTTATCAACAACTGGGTTGATTCCAGGCGTGCCAGCATGATCCATGCAAGCGCTCGGATCCTTTTTTATCCTGCCGACTCCGCCCATCCCGCACCCCGGACACCCGACGCCGTCTACGCGCTGAATTCCACGAACGAGGCGGCGAACCTGCAAACCGGCAAAGATCAGCTTGTGCGCAAAATCACCTTCCCCCGTAACACCGAGCGCATCTATCTTGACGAGTTCGCGCAAAGCCAGTTCCACGACGAGTTCTGGTACACCTGCCTGCCAGACAAGTACATCCAGGAGACCATGGCCTTCGCCATGCGGTGCGGCTACAAGGGCGCGCCCAGGCGTCCGCGCGCATGCAGCGGTGGCAGCTACCGCGAGGTGGAGGTATTGGTGGACGGCCAGCCGGCGGGCCTGGCTCCCATTTTCCCCTGGGTTTACACGGGTGGCATCGATCCCTATCTGTGGCGGCCAACGCCAGGCGTCGAGACGCTGAACTTCGTTCCTTACCGGCTAGACCTCACTCCATTTGCCGGCCTCGTGAGCGATGGAGGGGAGCATTCTGTGGCCGTGCGCGTGCTCGGATCAAACCATTACTTCTCGGTGGGTGCAGCGCTGCTTGTCTATCGCGAGGCGAATGCCGGGCACACCGAGGGAGCCGTCACGCGCAACACACTGATCGGCGCGTCGCTTGAGCCCACCATCACCAGCTCGCTGGGCCCGGACCCCAGCAAGGTGAACGGCAACGTGGTGACGCGCGCCGACCAGAGTTACTCGATTGAAGGCTACGTCAACACGCCCGCGGGAAGGGTGAGCACGCGCGTTAAGCAAAGCCTCACTTTCAATAACAACCAGGCGTTCTCCACCGTCGACGCGCAAACCACGCGGCACATCACCGAACAGTCGGGCCGCGTCTCGGGTTCGAGTACAAGTACTCGTAGAGGTACCACCGGGCGCGCGTTCACGCGGTCACTCAAATATTCGCTCACGTCCAACGTGCTGCGGCGGGCCAATACCGGCCACAGTCGCAGCCAGACTGTGCATCTGCACCAGGTCTACGACAAGCAAATCGAGCAGCGTGAAGCCGGGCTCGCGCCCTACACCGCCGTTGTGAACAATGTTCGCGATGCGGCGGATGAGGTGAATTTCAATTTCAATGCCGGGCATGCGGGGCTTTCCGGAAACCGCGATCAGACCAGTACCCAGACCTTCGCTTTCACCGACTCGCTGGGCGACTGCTACAAGGCGGAACTGGAAGCGAAGGGTGGCAAAGTCACCAGCTTTACTGAAGGAAAGAGTTGCAGCGCGAAGCCGATGCACTGGTTTGTGCATCCCACCGGAGCGCCGGATAGCTTTGGCTGGCGGAAGAATGTGAAGCGCTGACGGCGACTGGAACCGGTGGGTGGTGTGCTAAACAGCGGCTTGTTCTATCAGCGTTCTGCTCTCACCAGACCCGGGGAATGAAAAGTGGCAATCCGTCGCCCGGGCTACGAAAAAGCCGATACGAAACCTGCGCCTTGGCTACCGGGCTCAGGATTTCTTCAGAAGAGCAGAATGGCTACGGCGGATGGCGGGGCTATCCACAACCTTCAGGCCAACCTGCGCCGCCAAAGAAATCTCCGCCTCGAATTCCGGGGGCTTCACATGCCCAGCCGGTTCCGCCAGCAGCAATGTGCCGCCCGGTTTCAATGCTGCCGCCGTTTCCGTGAAGAAGCGGGCAGCGTCCGGCATTTCATGTACCACGGCATAGACCAGTGCGAAGTCTACCCTGCCCGCGAGGTCGTCTACGCCCAACGTGTCCGGCGGGACCACACGAGCATCGATGCGGTCCGTAAGCCCGGCCCGTACCGCACGCCTTTTGAGACCGGCTACCATGCGATGTTGCAGTTCTGGAGCCACCACGCGCCCCTGCGGACCAACCAGGCGCGCGAGTTCCATTGTAAAGAATCCCATGCCTGGACCCGGCTCGAGCACCGTCATACCTGACCGGACGTAGGGCGCCAGGAGCTCAGCGGGATCTTCAAGCCAGCGGCGCAGCGGACTGGCTAGCAGATACCCCAGCCACCACGGGCACACTCGTCCCGGCATCGTCATCCTCCGTCCAATTTGCGGAACAGCAGCGAGGAATCAGGAAATTCGGCGCCTGCAGTGTTTCAAGGCAGGGAAGCAATAATCTTGTCAGCCTCTTCTTCTGTAAAGGCGCGCATAGTTTCAGTCTGGATGAATCCCTGCGAGGCGCCGGTCAGGGCCATTCTGGCCATGGTCGCATCATCCGGAGCTTCCGCAATCACCACGGCGTCGTATCTTCCCATGGTGATGTAAACGTGCTTCAGGTTCGCTCCGGCCGATGCGAACAATTTCCTTGCCGCTTCGCGGCGAGCCGGACTTTCCTTGATTGCCTCCCTGGCTTTCTGGGTGTAGCGCAAAAACGCGATGTAAGTTGCCATGGTCGTACCGCTCCTTTAGAAAGTTAACGACATTTTAGCAGAGCCGGTCGTGAGGGTGCCGACGAAGTGATTTGTAGACAGGGCGTGCCCGAAAAAGTTTGAAAAACCTCTTGACTTAGAGACCTCTGTAATATAGAGTACTCTGAGAATGCAAAAGGAGGTTGTTATGTCCGTAACGAATTCCAATGCGGCTCAATCCCTGGACGAGGTGAAGCGTTCCCAGCGCCGCAGCGCCGTTGCCTACGGCTATCAGAAGGCTTCACCCCATCTCATCCTCTGGGGTTTCATCTGGGTGGTCGGGTATTCCACCACTTACTTTCGGCCACAAGCGAACGCAGCGGTATGGCTGCTCCTGGTTCTGCTTGGCATCACAGCAGGGTTCTGGATTGGCCGGCGCACGGCTGCTGAAGGCTCTCGCACTCACGACTGGCGTCTTGCTGCGAGCATACTGGCCACGTTTCTGTTTTTTGTGGCGCTCTTCACGATCATGCCGCCCCGGTCGGGCTTACAGGTGGGCGCGATTATTCCCATCTTCTTCAGTCTTTGCTATGCGATAGGCGGCATCTGGAAGGGCGGTGCAAGATTTGTCTTGCTTGGGCTGGCAGTGGGTGCGCTAACCGTCGCTGGATATTTCTGGGTGACGCCGTATTTCCTGCTGTGGATGGCTGCTATCGGTGGCGGCGCTCTGATTACGGGCGGCCTCTGGCTGAGAAGGGTCTGACCAATGGAACAGCCCAACACTGCCATCCACCAGCCAATTCGGCTCAAGATCATGGCCGCTTTGAAGGCCCTGCCCACGTCTGAGCTACTGGAATTTACACGCCTGAAGACCATTATTGGGGCTACCGATGGTAACCTCGGTGCCCACCTTGCCACGCTGGAAGAATCAGGATACGTGGAAGTCCAGAAAGATTTCGTACGGAAGAAGCCCCGCACGCGAGTCCGCCTCACAAGGGCTGGCCGGAGGGCTTTTGATGACTACGTTGCCTATCTGCGCGAAATTGTGGAGCAAGCTGGATAGTCCCGTCGGGGGCTGGCCTATTGCAAAGCCCATCGCCCCCGCAAAGGGCTGGCCACTTCGGGAAGAAAGTGCCAATTGTCCGGAGCGTTTCACTTGTTCCTTACTCCGACGTGGTGGGGTCAATCATGCGGGTGACTTCTGAAACGCAATTGGCGGGAAACCCTCCCTGCCCGGCATGCTCCTGGATGGTCTTGGTGTCCGGAGCGAAATAGACGCAGTAGATCTTGTCGCCGGTTACATAGCTTTCAACCCACTGAATTTCCGGACCCATCTTGCGGAGCGCGGAACAAGACTTTTGCGAGATGGCCTTTAGCTCGTCCGGCGTCAGTTTCCCGGCGCCGGGAATTTCGCGTTCAACGACGTACTTTGGCATCTTTTCCTCATTGGGAAGTGTTTCCCACGGCATGTCAACGGCGCCGTGGGCATGTGACATTCCACCCCGTATAAACCAAAGGTGTCACTATCAGCATGCAGCCGCATCTTTTCGACGCATGCCGCGCGGCCCGCAACGCCGCCGTCAGAGAGTTGCCATTTCCACTTGCTCGATAATCCTAGTGGCGGGTTCCCCGTGAACGACAGCACCCTTCACCTGTCCCCATAACACGCGCAGCGCGGCCAGCAGAGCTTCCGCCTCTTTCTCCGTGTCAAAAGAAAGATCGACCATCACGTAGTTTGGATTGTCCACCGGGCGCATGATCTGGTAGCCCCGCATGCCGGAATTCTTCCGGCCGAGCGGATCGGCGTCAAAGGCCTTCTTCCAGCCGTTGAAGTCAGCAACCGGGTGCTCGATTCTCAAGATGTACATTTCGCCTGTTGTCCTTTCATGAAACGCAGGTTGCGCAGACCTCTGACGCTGAGGTCCACGGTGCGGTAAGCGATGTCGAATTCTAACGCCGATCAACGGCCCGGAGGAGTCTTTCTTTCCGCCCGATATTTCTATGTGCCCGGAGCGCCGGACCGCATTCCGGAACAATCCACTTTCCTGGTAAAGTGTCTTCACCTGTGCCGAAGGCTCCGCCGCAGGACAGGGTAGAGTTCGCCGATGGAGTAGACAAACCCCATCACAAACCTCTTGCGAAACGGAGCGTTGGATGTCACAGCCGTGTCCATTCCCACGTCCACTACCAGGCGTGGCGTCACCGTATAAGTCAGCGCCCACAGTGTGGAAGTGTACCCGGGGACGGAATCGTTCAAGCGCGTGTCACCGTAGACCTCTCCGGTTATTGCCAGTTCGTTCCACAAAGGGTGCGAAAAAGAAAGATCAATCTCAGCGGCAGAATCGCGTCCGCTCCCTGATGGACGCCCAATGACGAGCGCGCTGGCGTTGAAGTCGAAGTGCGTGGGCCCCACGTCCTTGCTGGCGAGGAACTTAATCTGGTGGTCCACCCGCCCCGTACCAAGGCCCCGGTCAGAACTGGCGCTGGGTATCTTCACCACATAGCTAGCCGCCATTGTGGGCATATTGTGACTTTGGTGATAGAAACGATACTGCGCGCCGATCCAGTTGTCCCCGAAACCTCTCTGGCCGCCCTTGCTGACCACCGTGTCGGGGCTCCAGCGGATTTCGAGGTCGCAGAGGGCCGCGAATTTCAGCAGAGCGCCGAAATCGTTCTCGTGCGTCGCCCGGCCCAGCCATGCGTGGTTCCAGCCGTACTCGACTTCCAGGACTCCGTATTCGGTGATATCAGCAGGGTCTGCCACAGTGGGACGGCCCGGGTTGGCGCGAATTTCTCCCTGTGGCGCACTTGTACATTGAGCAGCAAGATTCGCGGGTGCCGCAAGGCACAGCAACAGGATGGTCGTGCTTGGACAGAACTCAATGCTTACTCTCATCAATATTATTGGTCAGGAGGTTCAGACGCCCGCCTTTTGGTGTCTGCGGCCTTGCGGAGCCCTAGTCCCTTGCGGCGCGAACTGCGCAACGCGTTTCCCCTTTGCATTCCGCGGATCAGTAGCCAAGCGCATCGACGGCTGCGATCCACTGGTTCTTGCCAACCTGATGAGCGTCCACATGGTGCATCGTCTCGGCATTCCAGCCCTGCCCACTGGCCTTCACTACTGGTGTTTCTATCATCCTTTCCGCGTAGGTTTTGGTGCTGATGTCGGTGACTTCGAACGCATGCACCTGGTACCCGTAGACCGGGAGACAGTCCATACCCAGCCGGTAGAGCTTTCCGTTCAGGATAAACGGCCTGCCTGCCGGCCGCGCAGTGTGAAGGTCGTTTTTGATGAGGGGACTCGAGGGGTGCTCGGTCCATGGACCCTTGAAATCCGGCGCGTAGAACAGGCGAAGTGAGGCGTTACCCGGCACGCCCGTGAACATCCACCACATGTTCTTATACCGTACCAGCGTGGGAGAGATGAAATGGTCGCCCGTGAGCAGGTCTTTCTGGTATTCCCACTTGTCGGGAAACGCCGTCGCCTTGTAGAGGCGGACGAAGGTCTGCGTATGGGATTCCACAACCATGTAATACTCGTTGTCCCATTTGAAAACATCCGGATAAGCAAGCGTATACGGCTCCTTGATGACAAGTTGCTTGTAGTGCCACACCCGGCCGTTGTCGCTTTCCCCCAGCCCGATGCCGCTCTCATCCGTCTTCAGGTACTTGGTGGTGAAGAACATGTAGTAATGTGAGCCCTCGATCACCATGAAGGGATGCGCAAGCGTGTCAGCATTCTTCAGGTCATGGACCTCGTCTGCAGTAATTACCGGATTGATCGCCCTCTTCTGGGGTGAAAGCTGCAGCGGAGACGGTCCCGTGTAAATACCGATTGCCCAGTGGCTTTCGGCATTGCTTGGATTGTCCCCGGAAGGCTGTTGAGCGTGGCCGCTCAGCAGAAGCCCGCAGGTGCAGAGGGCAATACCCAGGGTGAGTTGAAACCCGCGCTTCATGTTTGCTCTCCTCTCCGCTTCGGCTTCACGGGGTGAATCTCTTTGGATTGGTGTTTGTCGAACCGGTTGCAGCAAGCGCGGTTGATGCCACCTGGCCTAAAACCTGTTTCTAGGCCATCCCCGCTAATTTGGGGCGGTGGGCTACGGCAACGAGGTGGGCGCTTGCTCCACGTATCGAGGGTTCCTGTTCGACCATAGCCAGGAACTCCATAAGGGTCTTGCGCTGGTTTTCGTCTTGCCACGCCTCTTTGAATCGAGCCGCGCTCCACACGGGACCTTCGACAGCGAGCACTCTGACATTCTGAAAGCCTGCTTCGACGACTTCCGCTTCCAATCCCTCTGGGCGATGGAAATACGAAGTTGTGAAATAGGCTGGATTGCCTGTGGGGTTACGATGCTGGCCGGAGTCAAGGTCTGTCGCAACGATCTTGCGAAATTCGGGGTCCCGGAAAAAACCCTCCACTGAACCGTCAATCAGAGAGGCGAAACGGGAAATTGCGGCGGCGAACATGATCCCGCCGGGCTTCAGAATGCGGTACGATTCGCGAAGCGCCTCAAGCCGCTCGGATCCCACGACGAGATGGTAGAGCGGCCCAAAGAGGAGAACGGCGTCGGCCGTCAGGGCAGGGGCGCCAAGCAGTAGCGCATCGCCTAAATTGATCGATGCCAGCGCCACGCCTGAGGATGCAGCACGGGACCGCGCCTGTTCGAGGTGCAACTCGACCGGGTCGATCAAATGGACGGTGTATCCCCGTTCCGCCAGCGGAAACGCATACACACCGGCCGCGCCGCCCACGTCGTAGATTACGGCAGGCGGTGGCGGCAGGTGCGCCGCCAGGATCGCTTCGGTGCGAAGCCGTTCCAGCTCGCCAACACCTGAAGCCAGCCGGTCCGACTCCTGCACTTCCGAATAGTGTCTCTCGATCTCTTTGCGAACGAAACTCATTCGATGGTCCCGCAGATCACGCGTGGGCGCATCCCGCTGGCCCAGTGGGTTGCATTATAACGCCAGCCGCCTCAATGAGCTAGTCGCAGTTCAATCTCTTGCCAGTATCGACGGGAGGGCGGCGGAACGCCCGGCGATAAGACTGTCCAGTTCTTCCCTTGAGCTGTTTCCTTCCATCGGCCCGCGCCTCAGCACGGCCATGGCTCCCGCGGCGTTGGCGCGGCCGCACTCACGAAACGATGAAGAAACAGATTACCATGTGACTCGGCACGCAACTAATGTGGATTTTGGAGGATTTGAAGATCCACGCGGGGCGAGATAACTGCCTTGGAGTAAAGACAGATCCAAGGGGATCCAATCTCCCGGAGGCTGCCCGATTGGGCTTTCGGAAATACGGGACAGCCTTGCCTTCAGTGAAGGAAGAATGCCGCTTCGCAGGGGCTACACCTTCAAGGCTTCCTGAAGGTGCGGACGCGCACAACCACTCTGTGCTCCGGTCTCGGAAATAGCAGCTCGCAGGGATGAAAAAGGGCCAGGGCGTTGCCTGGGTCCACCTTGCTTAGGGTTTCTATCGGCAACGCCCTGCCTTCGGTCACTTCGCCCTAGAAGTAGAACTTCAACGCAAACTGCATGATGCGCGGATCGCCGGACAGGCTGGTAATCTGCCCGAACCCGCCACTGGTAACGTCTGAATTCGGGAGCGCAAAATGGCTGGTATTGAAGGCATTCAGCATGTCCCAGCGGACTTCCAGCCGACGCCCTTCGCCAAAGTACTCGAAGCTCCTGGTCAGGTTGAAGTCGAATTGAACGAGGTCCGGACCGAACAGGGTGTTCCGGCCGCAGGTTCCCAGCCGGATGGGATTGTTGGGCCGGACAAAGTCCGAGGGGTTGAACCACATGTCGACTGTTTGCTGGCCTGAAGACAGAGCCCCGCTCCCGAGGCAATCAGCGTAAAATCCGGACCCTCCGGATAGGTTTCCTCGATCTCCCAGCGTTCCAGCGTTGGCGCCAGCCTTGATGGTGAAAGGTCGGCCGCTCCGCGCCGTAGTGAATCCGGCAACGCGCCAATCGCGAAGAATTTGACGCAACGCCTGCGCACCACTTCCTGCTGAACTGTTGCGAAGGGCCTGAATCTCCGGAATCTGGTATACGTAACTGATCGCAAGCGAGTGCCGGAGATCGAATTCACTGTTACCGCGGTTTCTGCCGACCACGTCGTAGGCATCACCCACGATCGAAGCGCTGGACCCTCCGAAAAGGTTGTCCCGGACATCGTCGATGGAGTGGGAGTAGGTATAGGCGGCCCGCAACACCAGCCCATGGCTGAACTGTTTGCTCAGGGTTGCTTCCAGGCCGTGGTAAACGGAGTTCCCCATGTTGTCACGGTATTCGATGGGGCCATAATTGGGATAAGGAATCACATGTGTTGGTGTTCCGTCGGGGTTAAAGAACTGCTGGTTGAGGTTTCGCAGAATCGAAAGATGAGATCCCTTCGTCCCCACGTAATCAACGGTCAGGATGGAATTGGCAGGCAAGAGGTACTGGAAACCCGCGTTCCACTGGTCAATGCTTGGCATCACCGATTCCGGATTCACGGCCCGCAAACGCACCGAGGTGAGACTGACGGCGCTTGGATCGAGTGAAAGATTGAATCCCGTAGCCACCCGCATGTCGTTCACAGGCACCGTTGTGCTTGACGTACTGACGTTGTTGTTGACCAGCCAGGGTAGATTCAGGTCCATCTGGTCTTCGCTTCCCACACGCTCGAAGAGCTGGTAGAAGCGGCCGTAACCGGCGCGCAGGACCCATTTGGAGCCGAGTTGGTAAGCAAGTCCGAGTCTTGGCGCCCAATTGTTCTTATCCGGATTGATAAGGGTGTTGCCAACGGGGGAGTTGGCCGGCGTGAAAAGCTGCCCGGTGGCCGGGTCGAGGTTGGTCATCTGACCCTGCGCGTCGTGCGGCCAGGTTGCATAGTCGTAGCGGATTCCGTAGTTCACGGTGAGATTGCGCGTTGCTTTCCAAGCGTCTTCAAAGAAGAACGAGGTCATCCAAATGCGCTGGTCCGCTTGAAAAAGATTGGTGAGCTGAGCTGATTGTGGGTATCCGAGCAGGAAATCGGCCCATGGGATTCCGGTAAAGCGCCCGTCAAAGCCCCAACTCCCCCTAAGGCCTGGCACGTCCAGATATATATTCCGCATGGGAAAGTGGATGTCCGGCCCGAACCTGAACTGGTGCTTGCCTGTCACCCAGCTCAGCGTATCGCTCCACTCAAACTGATTGGTCTTCTGGAATTTGGGCAGGAAGTCCGGTGAGCCGAGCCGGCCAAGACCTCCGCCCGCCGCCGGCTGGGGCACGCCCCCGCCGCCGTTGATCGAAAGACCCGGCAGGCCGCCGTCATAAATCGGATTGTCGGGCACACCGAGAATTCCAACCTCAGAAAGCGTGTTCTGCCCAAAAGGGTCCTGGGCAGCGAACGAATCGTCGCGGCCCCAGCCCAGGCGGAATTCATTCAGCAGCCGAGGGCTGATGACCCAGTCGTAGCCCAATGAGGCGGAGTGTGCCTTTAGCCATTGCCTCCCAAAAGCTGACGTTCCCGTGCCGTCAATGATCCCGCCGAAAGCGCCCGGAACAAAACGGAAGCGGTTTGAGTAGATGTAGCGAAGGAAGAAATGCTGTTTGTCGTTGATCTGGGCGTCTCCTCGAGCCGTGTAGGAGTTGTTGTTGTCAATCAGGGACGGAGACCGTATGAAGTTGTTGAGGTTCAGCGCTCCCGATGCTGGCGTGAGATTTGGGGTGGGCAGATAGCCAATGATCTTCTGAACTTCAGGATCCAGACAGTCGGCTGGAATCTGGTTGTTGGCAAAGTGGGTTGGTCCCAGTGGATCGCTGGCGTTGAAGGCGCCCGGGTCCTTGGCCACGCAGTCGCCCACGTTGTCAAAGATGGGAGCGTAAGTTGTATTGTTAGCTGCTCCGGCGGCATCGGAAAAATCTCCGATCCGTTCATTTGCGGTGGGAGTGTTGGTCAAACGCGTCTGTCCGCGCACGATGCGGGTGCCTTCATAGTTAAAGAAGAAGAAGGCACGGTCCTTCACGATGGGGCCCCCCAGGTTGCCGCCAAACTGGTTCTGGCGGTTCTTGGCTTTCAGTTGACCGGCGCGGTTCAGAAAGAAGTCGGCTGCGTCAAACTTGTCGTTCCGCACGAATTCCCAACCTGTGCCGTGGAACTTGTTGGTTCCGCTTTTGGTTGCCACAATGATGGCGGCACCGGGGCTGCGGCCATATTCGGCAGAATAGGGATCGGTGATCACCTTGAACTCCTGCACGGCGTCCACCGATTCGTGGACCACTTCCGTGCTCAGTTCCTGGACGTTTTCCGAGATCGTGTTATTGTCTACCCCATCCAGCAAGAAGTTGTTTTGGAGCGAGCGCACACCGTGAATGTTCACGCCGCCTGTGCGCCCCGCAGCCGTGGATCCGCCCTGCTCTGTGTAGCGGTCTCCGGACACGCCGGCAACCGTCAACAACAGATCGTCCCAGTTGCGCAAGCTCAGAGGAATGTCCAGGATTAGTTGGTTTTGCACGACCGCGCCCGGTGACGCCTGTTGGGTGTCGAGTTGTGTCGCGGCCGCTTTCACTTGCACAACCTGAGTTTGAGCTCCGAGATCGAGGCGGAAATCGTTCCGCGCCCTCTCGCCAATCTCCAGCTGGATGCCGTCATGAACAGCCTTCTTAAAGCCCGGGGCTTCCGCTGAAACCGTATAGTTCCCGATAGGGAGGGAAGGGAACAGGTAGTACCCTGCCGAACCGGTGGTGGTTTGTTGTGAAACATTAGTGGCTTGGTTGACAGCCGTCACCGTGGCGTTTGCCACAACCGCCCCGGATGGATCGATCACAACCCCTGTCAAACTGGCGTTTTGTACCTGCGCCGATACTCTGGGCCCGAGCCCCAGTAGCGCCAGGGCACCCAAGAGAATGTAAACTCTTCGAATTCCGCCCATAAAACCTCCCTTATGCCGACGATTGAAATATTTGCCCCTCAGACACGGATCGATATGATGCCAGTCAAAATAATAGACATGTAGAGTGCTCGAAACGCCATAAACCCACAGCAAGGAAAACTAAACAGCACCCCCCCAAAAGAGTTTGGATAGAAGATTTCCGGAGAAAGATAATCTGACGCGAATTTGTTACGTGCGTATTACATGAGGGTTAAGAATGGTGGAAATTCTGCTTCTACTTCGGAGGGTGATTGGGGGCCGATGGCCCGGCTGGAGGATCTATCCAGACAGAACTTAGCTGTCAATTGTAACCTGGGAGGTGGAGGCTTACCCTATTCGTCGTTGGAACGGCGGAAGCTTGGAATTGCCAGGACGGGGACGCGCGTCCTTTTCAGGAATCAACTGAATCACTATTTCCAAGTGAGTTAGCAGGAATGCTCTGGCACATTGTGGAAAGCACCGCCCTTCGTTTCACGAGGCTCCCTCACAAGGACCGACGGACGGCCACGGAACGCCCGGCGATAAAACGGTCCAGTTCTTCCCTTGAGCTGTTTCCTTCCATCGGCCCGCGCTTGAGCACGGCCATGGCTCCCGCGGCGTTGGCGCGCACCAGCGCCTGCTCAGCGGGCAGTCCGCGCGCTATGCACGCGAGATAAGTGCCGCAGAAACAGTCGCCGGCGCCCGTCGGGTCGACTTCGGTAACTTCAAAAGCACGAACTTCGATACGCTGCTCGCGGTTGATGTACGTGCTTCCCGCAGCCCCGCGCTTCAATACTACGGCTTCCAGCGACTGCCGTTCGAGCATCATCGGGATGACCTCATCGCCTGTGACGGCCGGATGGAAAAACCGTAGATCGGATTCGCTGGGCAGAAAGAGGTCGCAGATTTCGAGCGTTTCCCACA
>OBIZ01000017.1_pt1 | contig 30073 bp, 21 predicted proteins | sample 1519801 | NCBI WGS metagenome assembly OBIZ01 (sample SAMN01911456, study PRJEB22533) | soil metagenome | biome: Soil | place: Malaysia | collected 2012-04-30 | depth DG_metagenome m | reverse complement strand
ATCGTGCCACGTTGCGCTGGTGTTCTGCAAGTGTTCTGGCAAATCGATGGCCGCCGTGGTTGTTGCTGACAAAGTAGAGGTAGTCCGTGGAAGCAGGATGGAGAGCCGCAAGAATGGAAGCTTTTCCGGGATTGCAGATCGGGCCTGGAGGCAGTCCGGTATGGACATAAGTGTTATAGGGAGATTTCAGATTCAATTCACTTTCAGTGATCGGCGCTGATGGCAATTGAGCCATTTCGGCAGCATAAGCCACCGTGGGATCACACTGGAGAGGCATTCCTTTCTGCAAACGCAACTCAAAAACCTGGGCGATGATACGGCGTTCCTCAGGGTTCGGCGTTTCTCTTTCGATCAGGGACGCCAGCGTCATCACCTGGTGGATGTTCTTGGATGACTGATTGAGATCCTGTTGAAGATCCTGGCGCAAAACTTCCCGGAAGCGTGCCAGCATGGTCATGACGATGTGCGCTGTTGTGGGGTGGAATTCGAACCGATAAGTATCCGGAAACAGGAACCCCTCGAGCGATGGGGCCTGTGGATCGAGATCATGGATGGGAGAGGCTTCCCGAGTGACTCGCAGAAAATCCTCGGGATCGATTCCAAGCCTCCTTTGCAGGGTTCGCGCGATATCAAAGCGGCTTGAGCCCTCAGGTATGACAACAGAGCGGAAATACACTTCACCGCGGATAAGCTTTCGGTATACGTCCAGCGGCCGCATGGGGCGGTCGAAGAGGTACTCGCCGGCTTTCAAATGATGGCGCCACCTGTCGGCCCCATAGATCAAAAGGAAAAGCCACCGATGGGCGATAACGCCTTTTTCTACCAGTCGTGTCGCAACTTCAGGCGCCTGAGTACCAGGAGGAATATCAACAATGATCTGCCCGGCATAGCCGCGATAAGGGCGCAGAAATTCACTGGCGGCCAAGCCAAGGCCCGCGATGCATGCAAGGACAGCCAGTGCGAGGACTTTTTTCTTCACAGGCTGCCCCCGCCGGCGTCAGCCCGGTCGAACCGGCTGGCATGGTGATCCAGGTAGTTCTGGAGGAGCAATACGGCCGCCACTCGGTCAACAGCCTGCTGGCGTTTGTTGATACTGAGCCCTGCCGTTTTCAGCATGCGGGTGGCTTCAACGCTGGTCAACCGTTCATCCCACAACTCCACGGAACAGGTCAATCGGCCTCGCAACTTCCGGGCAAATTCCTCTGCCTGGCGTGACATCGTGGTTACTTTGCCAGCATGGCCGATGGGATTGCCCACGATGACTTTTTCGACGGAATATTCTTCGGCAACAACGCGGATGTACTCAATATCTTTGCGAATGGCGGATCGCTGAAGGGTTGGGAGCCCTTGTGCGGTGATGCCCAGTGCATCGGAAACGGCCAGCCCGATGCGCCTGAGTCCAAAATCGATGGCCAATATCCTTGCTGGCAAGCTTTCTTCCTGTCGGGCGGTTACGAATCCGGTAGATCGATTCCTTGCTGCCCCTCTAGTATTCACTTCCCTTTATGATACACCGCGCTGCGCGATGCCTCGATGGCCCTTGAAGGATGAGGGAAACGCGATGAAAGGTTCGAGCGTTCCCGGTTGGTCCGGGGACCGCGACTTTGGGAGCTGTCGCCTATCCTGCCGTTCTGGTTACTACTGATGATCACTGAACATTGCGGAAGAAACTCCGCTTCCTGCCGGTGCAAAATACTTGAACCCCTGGCAGGTGACAAAAAGGCTTGTTGCCAGGACCAGAGCGCCGACCGCGGCATGAGTTACATTCATGACCAAAAGTCCCGGCTGGGGACCGGGAATAGCGCGGGCGTTGAGATTCATGCTGTAGGAGATGATCCCGAAAAAGAGCTGCAAGCCCACCACTTCGGCGAGGAAAACCGTTGAAATCTTAAAAGCGCGAAGATGAGGAAACTTAGTCAGCGCCATTTCCATGACCCACAGTGAGCAGACCACCACGGCAATTCCCAGCACCAGATGTGGTGCAATCCCAAGACCTTTTTCCCGGAAACCTATTCCCAGGAAAGGCTCTACGAAAACCGCTGTCGTTGTGAAAATCAGAATTTGCCGCATTGAGGGGGACGCGAGGTCCGGCGCTTTGGGTTCATCCCATTGCCAGTCGGTCCGTGTAAACAGGGCCAGGCACACGGTGAGGCAGAAGAGGACCTGAATCCCGAATGTGTAACCAAGTGAAACCGCTGCAGGAAATAGACTGTGGGCGGGGCTTAGTGCTACAAGCGCCATTGAAAGAAGAACCCCAACCGTTATGATTCCCAGATTTTTCAGGTACCGGCGCGAATTGCTCTTCCAAAGCCACACTGCAAAAATGACTGTCAAAGCGCTTAACGTTATGGCCAGAATCATGAAGGCGTGTGTGTACTTACCTGGGGAAGCAATGGAGGAGTGGCCAATGCCTCCCACACGGGGCATGAATAAGGTTGAACCGGTGGTCGACGAGGCGAGCACTCCGGTCATGTAGAGGAGAAACGTCATCACGGCAACGAGACTTCCGAACCTGTGCAGCCAGGAGACGCCGTTTTCCTTTTCACTCATGATGGTGATCCTCAGTCAATACACCGATATGCGGAAGGCAAGATTAACACTGCAATAGCACGGCAGTGTACAAAAATTACTAGGATGTGACACCTTGTGATACGAAGTGGACCGCTTTCGGTCAGGGTTTGCTCATCCTGGCCAGGAGCTTTGCGACAGTTTCGCGAGGCAAGAACCGTTGTGAAAAAACGCTGGCTTTATTCACAAAACGCGGCACAACCAGTCCGCCTCCACGCTGGAGCTGCTTGAGCGCGTCATTCACGACTTCCTCAGGTGGTTGTGGGCCACCCGGAAACTTGTGCCGCCCCTCGCGCGCGCCGATATTCACAAAATTGGTTTGCGTACCTCCCGGGCAGAGCGTTACCACAGCTACCTTATAAGGCTTCAATTCCTCCCGAAGTCCCATCGAGAAACTGGTCATAAAAGCTTTTGTAGCGGCATACGCTGTTGCATAAGGGATCGGCTGAAAACCTGTCATCGACGAAACATTGATGATTCCGCCCTGCCGCCGCTCAATCATTCCCGGCAGGAGATGAAAAGTTAACTCCATCAGCGCCTCGATTTGCAGGCGCATCAAGGCCGTTTGTCTAACGAGAGGCAGTTCCCAGAACTTCCCACGCGCGCCGAAGCCGGCGTTGTTAATGAGGAGGTTGATTCCGAATCCTCGCTGGCCAACCTGCCGCGAAAGGTGATCGCCTGCCCCTGGCTCACTCAAATCCATTGGCAAAGGTTCGGCAAGAATTCCGTGCGTGGTTTTGAGTTCGCCCGCCAGAGCTCCCAGTTTGTCGGCTGAGCGGGCTACCAGAAGCAGGTTTTTCCCGCGCACAGCGAGCTCGCGTGCAAAACATTCCCCGATGCCACTGGATGCACCTGTAATCAGCGAATAGAAGTTGGGGCTCATGTCTGAAGCCCGCTGGCTGCGCTCTGTGTGTTCTTAACGTAGGTATCAATTGCATGTGACCGCTTCCGACTATAAAGAGCTTCGCGCACAGAAGCTGGATAGCGTGTCTTGAAGATGATATCCCAGAAGCCGTTTGTGAGGCCGTAGCCCTTCTCTATTCCTTTTGGGCTGTGGTGGTAGAAATGGTGCCGCTTGATGTAGCGGAAGTAAGGGCTTCGGAAATTGTAAAAATGGACGGAGTGATGTACCCATTCCTCAACTACGTAGCACTGCACCACTCCCGCCAGCAGGATGGGAAGTGTGTAGACCGGGGCAATAAAGCTCAACGGCGCGGCAACGAAAAACAAGGGAAGCAGGTCACTCAGCTCTCCGTTGATGTGGCGCCCGTCAAAGGGGCGTGCATGGTGTTCCCAGTGGAGCGGGTCCAGGCGTTCGTGCAGGAACTTGCGGATGATTCCCTTGCCCGCAGCGAAACGTCCGTGCAGGACAAAACGATGGAATAGATATTCCACGAGGGTCCAGACCGGCAGCCCGCAAGCATAGAAGATGATTGCGGCCAAAGGGTGTGATGAACGCAGCGCGAAAAAAAGTACTGCCAGAGCATAGAGCGTGTAAAAAACTGTCATCGGGTAGAGCCGATGGCGCGAGATGCGGGCTTGCTGGCGCTTGTAGACGCCGAACGGGACATCTGAATCCGCCAATCGATGTTCGGTTTGCTCACCCTTTACGGTTCCACCTGAAACTTTCTTGCCCATTTATACCCTCAGCATGCAAAGTACCGGCATCTCCATGAGTAGATGCGCAAGCGAGTTCGCGGTTACACTCTTACATCCGTTTGCGATTTTAGTGGTGCGACGCGGTTGTTCAGTTGTCAGACAATAGATTTTAACTCGGGGTCACCACATCATCAATACAGTTGTTTTTCCCAATTTAGGACGATTCGGGACCGATGCGTGCTCACAGGTGTCGATGGCCAAACTTTCGCCAAAGGACACTGTTTCACGGACTTTGTAACGGACTCTTCAAATTGTTTTTCCTGTCTCATTAAAGAGCCGGGCACAACCCATCGTGCTGCGCCTTCCACCGGCTCTAATTCCAGGCTGATGATATCGAATTCACAGGCTGGGTTAATGTCCGACCTTGTGCAGGAGGTCAAGTTGTATTTGAATATCTTTGCAATCCGAGCCTTCGGCTGGAAGGGTGCCCGCGTGCTGTGGAGAAGAATCCACTAGATGCCATCACGACTGGGTTTGTGAAATGGCAGCGGGAAACATCTCTAGCGACGGTGAATGTCGCGGGCAGCAACCAGGTGGTGAAATCAATCAAGGGATCAGTCTGCATAGCTTTTCGCTGATGATTGGATAAAATAGATGCGGTGGACCTGATGGCTTTGTCCTGAGCTGATCTTAGCCCGCCAGGGGCCGAGCGGTAGGGCTAAAAAACAAGAAAGAGCCGGTGCGATCTCTCCATGAATTTGTCTGGTGCGGGCGGGGAAAATTAAATGTCTGACCTCAAGCAAAACCTGGCAGTTGAAGTCAGTTGCAATACGACATGTGCCTTGATTGCTTTGTTGTGCCTAGTATTCAGTTTGTGGGCAAATCCCGTTTCTGCCTGGCCACAGGAATTTGACACTTCGGGATTGGTTAAGATGCACGAACGGGCGCCTGAATTTCCGCAGACAACCACCTCCGCTACGCAGTTTTCCTCACTTCCATCCCTTCCTCCAACCCCGGCAGGTTCTCCCAGGGGGATGCCGGACGTTCAAGTGTCACAGTCTCCGGGTGCATCAGCGCCTCAAATGGCGCCGGTTCCGATAGATGTGCAGTGGGTTAATTCGCCGGCCCTGACGATGGCGGGGCTGAGGGGCAAGGTTGTTCTCATCGACTTCTGGGAATACACATGCATCAACTGCATCCGCACCTTTGATGAAAACAAGAAGTGGTATGAGCGGTACCACAAGTACGGTCTGGAAATCGTCGGCGTCCATTGTCCGGAGTTCGACATTGCCTATCGTGTGACGAACGTGAAGGAAGCTGTCAAGCGGTTTGGGCTTCCCTATCCGGTTGTAGTCGACGACAAATTCATGATCTGGAACGCCTATCACAATTCAACCTGGCCAAACCGGTTCCTGATCGATGCCAAAGGTTTCATTCGTTATAACCGTTCCGGGGAAGGCGGTGACAGCGTTCTGGAGCACGCTATTCAGCAGCTCTTGAAGGAGGCTGATCCGGGGTTGGAATTCCCGTCGAGTTACACGATCCCTCCGGAGAAGAACGCCTTCGCACCCTCCTGTGGCATGACGACCCCCGAGATGTACGTGGGCCAATGGGGAGACCGTGGGATCCTTTCCAACAAGCAGGGATATCGCAAAGGGAAGACGATCAGTTACGTCCTCCCAGCCAGCGTAGAGGATGGGCACGCAGCTGTCTCAGGCCGTTGGGAAACCGACCGGGGAAATAAACCTGGACAGGGCAACGGCATGGTTTACCGGGGAAAGAAAAATGGGGACGCTCCTTCAGGCGACGAATTGGTCATGCGCTATCACGCACGGGAACTGTACTCTGTGATGAATGTGGAGCATGGCCGCCCATCGCGCGTTTACATTCGCCAGGACGGCAAAGACCTGACCCGGCAGAACAAAGGTGTTGACGTTCAGTTCGATGCTGAAGGGCACTCGTACATCGAAGTGCGTGAACCCCGCATGTACTACCTGACTGCCAACCCTAAGTCCGGCAGTCACAAGGTGGAACTGTTTCCCACCCGCTCCAGGTTAACCATCAATTCGTTCACGTTTGGCAACGATTGCCAGACGGATTTTTCCCACCTGTAAAGTGATATGTCGGGCCGAGCCTCAGAAGCCTGCGTTGAAGCCATTGGCCTTACCTTTACTCCGTTCTCACTCGGTCACGGAAGTAATCTGCAAGTCATCGACCCAGACTTTTCCCGTGATGGCAGTTTCATCGTCCGCCTCGCTGGGCGGGCGAACCAGAAGGACCAGGAGGATCTGCGTCTTGGGCCCAGTCTTGAACCTCATGCTCAACGGATTCCAGCCGCCGCTTGTTCCTGTCATGCCAGGAGTAAATTCGTCGAGTGCTTGAGGATTATATGCATCGACAACCTCAAGACGGGGTCCGCTGTCGCTGGTAATGTCCTGTGTTTTCATGAAGGCAACCAGTTCGTAGGCGTGATTGCGAGTTACCCTGACAAACTGGAAGAGCTGGTGATAATTCAGGTTTTGCTTGCCGGTGAATTGCACGAAGAGGGAATGTCCGGGTGAATGAAACGTAGCAGTGTCCAAACCTGCGTACACACCTGCAACATCCTGAATCCTCCAACCGAAGCCCATGTTCAGCAGAGGATCTTCAAAGTTTCCATTGGTAATCAGGTTCTGGTTGGGCCCGCCCGGAGAAGTCCGGATCATTCCCTTTCCCTGGAGGCCTGTCCATACCTGGTAGGCTGCGTCCACCTGGCCTGTCTTGATCAACGCATCGATGTAACCTGAGGCCTCGTGGGGGTTGAATGTCTCCGGCGTTGCCGCAATCCGCTTCCAAACCGCCTCGGCCGCTGAAAAACGTTGCTCGGTAGTCAGATAATTCAGGTAACTGAACTCAGCTGGAAGGCTATTGGGGATGAGCTTCTGTAGAATCTGTTCGGCGTTGCCGGAAGCTTTCCAGGCAACGTTGAAAACAGTGCGGTCATACTGCCGGGAGCCGGCCAAGACCACTTTCAGATGCTGGAAGGCTTCCTCCGTATTTCCATGCAGCAAAAAATAGTTTCCAATCGTCCACTGGAACTGGGGCAGGTTGGGCGCAAGTGTGGATGCATGCCGCAAGTCTTCTTCGGCGCTGGAAGGGTCTCCCCGGAATTCGTGCGCCGCGGCCAGGTTGATCCAGGCTTGCGGATCGTAGGGGTTGGCCCTTACGGCTTGCTGGAACTGTTGAATGGCTTCGGCTGGCTTTGGGTCGGTGATGCTGTATTGATACAAACGACCCAGTTGAACGTGGTATGTGGAGTTTCCCGGATCCAGCCGCGTGGCCATTCGAAGGCTGTCGATGGTCAGCGTGTGACCGGCGCGGTCAGCAAAGTAAGTTTTTACAATCCATCCGGTTGCCAGCACAAATCCCGCCGTCAGCGAAATCATCAGGATTCTCTGCGCAGGTTGGCTCTCCACTTGTATCCGCATACAACCTCGTTTGCCGTTCCATTGCTATTCCGCAGAAGGTAAGGACGGCTTTCTTTCTTCCGGCAGCACTGCCGGACTTCCTGCTATATGACCGCGACAGCAGGCAGCGGCAACGCCGAAGTATATCAAATTCTGCCTGGAAATTAAGGCATGCGGGAGGGAATGTTTCGGCTTTCCATGCCGGCTAGTTTGGCTGTAAGGAGTTTGTTTCCACGCTCCCAGCGGTCTTCATTAGGACAAACTATAGGTTTCCCGAGGAAAGAGTGCAGGGGCAGGCGCTTGGCCCACCCCTGCAACTCAACTCAGAGTTTTGAATGTTACTCGTCGTACTCCGAGGTCTGACTTTCGAGGGGTTAACGCCTCCTGGTGATCAGAAATAAAAACGCAGTGAGAGCTGAATATTGCGCTCACTCCCCTTGGTTGTGACCTCTCCAAACGTGGAACTGGTGGGATTGAAATTCACTCCGCCGCCGCTCGACCCGCCCCAGTTCGGGTGGTTCAGAAAGTTGAATGCTTCGGCGCGGAACTGCAGTCCCATGCTTTCGCGGATGGGGAACGATTTGAAGAGCCCGAAGTTCCAATTGTTGAAACCCGGCTGGTAGATGATGTCGCGAACGTACTGATTGTTGAAAGTTCCCGCCGGGGGTGCTGTGAAGATGGGCGACCCGTCCGGGTTAGTGGTTGTGAACCACTTGCCTGATCCGAAGTTGCCAAGAATCTTTGGGTCACCATTCTTAACCCAGTATTGGCCGTTTACGCCGCAGCCGAAGTTCGAGTCAAGACCCACGCCGGCGTAGTCGCTCGATCCAGCTACGCCGCAAGGTGTCCCGCTCTGGAATTGCAGGAGGCTTGAGACCTCCCAGCCGCCCAGCACCTGGCCGGCGAAACCCTTCTGAGTGTTGAAGAACGGGAGCTTATACAGAACGCTGGCGACCGCATTGTCGCGGGCATCGAACTCTGATGGTCCCCAAAGGTACCTGGTGTCGTAAGTGTTCGGGACCACATCTCGGACATTCGAGCCACTATCCATGCTCTTGGCTAGAGTATATGCAAAACTGAACAGGAGGCCTTTGGTGAAAGGGCGGGTCAAGCCAATTTGCAGCGACTTGTACTGGGAGGTTGCCACACCGTTCGATTGGCGGATGGACCCAAAACCTTTGTAAGGACGCAGCGCGTTGAGGTTGACGCCGGGATTGGCAGCAACCGTGGCCAGAGTAGGTTGGTTGATATCCGCCTGGCGCTGCAAATGCAGGCCATGGCTGCCAACATAGGCTACGCTAAGAAGGGTGTGCCAGGGCATTTGCCGTTCGACAGTAAAGTTCCAGGTCCATGCCTCCGGGCTCTTGGTGTCCCTGGCTGCCGTGGTCACTACAAGGGGAACGGGGTTGACTCCGGTCCCTCCGGGGTTATCAACAATGCCAAACGACGTGCTGGCGTTCGGCTGGAAAGGTGGGTTGCCGCCCAGAAAGATTGAGTCGCTGTCGCCCAGGCGAGTGATGAAACGGCCGATCCCGGCGCGCAGAACGGTCTTGTCATCGAGGCGATAGGCGACGCCGGCGCGCGGCTGAAACGCATTTTTCTGGACATAACCGTAATAATTGGGTAGCCCGTGAAACAGATCGTTATACAGACCCGAAGATGCTTCGGGGACCCGCCCCTGTGCGGAAGAGGGGAATCCGCTGCCGGGAATGACCATGCCGTTGTAAAGCTGATTGATGGTCGGAGACCCGGTGATCAAGCCCGTCTGAGGATCGACCGTGACGGCGCTGGACGGGTCATAATAGTTAGGATCGAAAACGATCATATTCCCCCAATCGGCGTGATAGGGGTAGATAAGCGAATAACGAACGCCGTAATCCACATGAAGCTTGCTCGTGACGGACCAGGCGTCCTGCGCGAAGAAGTCGTACATATTGCCGCGGAAGATGGTGTAGGCGCGGTGGCCGATTTCTGAATACGAGTCAAAAAGGCCAAGCGCCGCGTTGGCGATTGCGGCCCCGGAAGAGGCGTCTACGTAACCCGGCCGGACGAATTTTCCCCCATTGTCACTGAAGAGGAACTGGCCATTCTGGGTATTGGTGCAGGTGTTGCAGGCGGAGACGTTGATTTCATCGTTGTTGTTCTCGCCCTGCCATTCCCACACGCCGCCAAACTTGATGGTGTGATTGCTCTTCACCCATGAGAAGTTGTCCGAGAGATCCACGATGGGACCCGCGGAATGCGACGGATACGGCCCGCCGTTCAATCTTGAGAATTCCGACATATTTATTGTAGAGATACGAGTTGGGATGAGTTTTTCCGAGATCGGATAGATGTAAGGGAAATTGAGGCCGACCGTGGTCTTGTCAAAGAAATGGGCTTGATCGACCGGAATCAAAACGCGGTCATGACTGACCGAGAACAAAAGCTCATTAACCTTGGTTGGGCTGAGCACCCAGGTGTAATCGAGTGAGTTGGTAAAGTTGGGCCGGTCAAAATATTTCGGCGTTTCACCGCTGCCGCCATCGAGCGGTTGGTACTCCCAAAAGCTGTAGTAAATGCCACGGTAGCGGAGCCGCTGATTCGGCGTTACGTTCACATCCACTGAGATGGTTTTTTTCTGCTGGCGCTGTGGGTGACTCGCGTAAGCGGTCCAGTTGTCACTGCCGAGAGGTACCACAAGATTCGGCTGTGGATACGTCTTGAGGAGTGCAAGCCCGTTGGGACTGATCGTCGATCCACCCGCAGTGACGGGTCCCGTGGTAGACATCACGTTGCCCGGAATGTCTTGTCCAGTCTTCGGGTCCACCAGCTGCACTGAATGGCCATAAAAAATGTTGTTCGGATCCAGCAGTTCGCTGAAGTTACCGTTCCGCATCAACATCGTCGGAACGGTCATGCTGGACGTGTCCGTATAGTAGTTCCGTGTAAATTCATGCCCCCAGTACCAGAACACTTTGTCTTTGTTGGTATTAAAATGTCCCGGGATGTAGAAAGGCCCGCCGATATTGTATCCAAAATCGTTGTAGTGGTCGGGCGCCGTGAAGGCAGTGTTAGGGTTCGTATTTCTCTGCCAGGTATTCGCGTTCAACATGGTGTTCCGAACGTATTCGTAGGCGGCACCATGGAAATGAGGCCCGCCGCTCTTGGTGACAATGCGGATCTGCCCACCTGAAGTTCGCCCGTATTCAGCGGAGTAGTTTGCACCCAAGACCTGGACCTCTTCGGTCGAGTCTTCGTCGGCGGACCCCAGACTGGTGCCGTTGGCGCGCGTGCGGGTGGCAGGCGCGCCGTCATAAGTTATCAGGTTGTTCCAGTTGCGGGAGCCGTTGAAGTGCGACGGGCCCTGCCCAAAATTGAAATTCAAGCCCGATAGATTGCCGCCCTGAGCCCCGGGCGCGAGTTGCGCCAGGTTGACCGGGTTGCGTCCGTTGAGTTCCAGCGAGTCAATTTGCTGCCTTGTAACCAGTTTTTGCACGGCCGCAGATTGGGTCTGCAGAGTTGCAATCTGGGCCGTCACTTCCACCGTTTGCGTCGTTGCGCCTACTTTCAACTGGACATTTAATGCCAGACGACCGCTCGGATCGAGCTTGTTATTATTTGACAAGAACTTCTGGAAACCGGTCGCCTGGGCCGTCATGGTGTAGTAGCCGGGTGGGAGGTTGGGAATGGAGAAAAAGCCGCTGGCATCAGTCCTGGCTTGGCGTCGAAGGCCGCTCTGATTGCTCACTGTGACTGCGGCCCCCGGGACAGTTGCACCCGAGGGGTCTTTGATATATCCAGATATAGTTCCGAAATCCGACTGGGCCCAAAGTGCTCCAGATAATAGGATACTAGAAAGAACTGCGATAATAGCTTTCCTTTGAACATTCCGCATTCTGTGCTCCTTTCATGAAGTCCTAGAAGTTTGTTGAAGTGAAATAAGTAAACGTCAATTAACGTGGCCGAGCAGTCGACTCGGCTTATGAAACACCCATTGGGGAAATGGTAAGGTGAGCGCCCCTGGGGAACATCGGTCATCGCCCGGTCAAAGTTTTCTCGAGGCGAGTGAGAGAATAGACCGGAAGCGTTACACTGTTGTTACGCCTAAGTGTATTTCAGGTTAAGAATATCGGACAGACGTAATCGTGAACTGACAAAGAGTCCTTTGTCCAGGGTAAACGAGCCCCTGGCAAATGGCTTGCCATGCTTAGATCAGGTTTCGAGATTGTGCTAAGCCCCAAATTCGCTTTCGACGACCATGTTTTCGAAAGACCCAAGTAGTTCGACGCAACCAACAATGCCATTACGGCAGGTTTTCAGTTGATGACTTACTGTATATGACAACTTTGGTCCAGTGTCAAGGCTTTGCCCGGATTCCCAACCGGACTTTTTGAGCCTAAGGTTATATTCAAGTAATTACGAAGGACAAGTTTTCTTAAAACGGCCCAGAACTAACCGGCAGGAATTTCTGGCGGAACGGCTTTAGACATTCGTAGTCACACGCTGTTGAGTGTCGTACAAGAATCAGATTTGGATAGGGAAGTGCCACCCGGTATAGGCCATGGCCTGAGTGGTCCACGATTTTGCGAAGGGGCGGGCGTCGAGCAGGGACAACGCTTATATTATGTACGCATCTTGCGCCTCCGGTGTTGGCGCCGCTCATGACAGGCTCTACTCTGGTCATACGGATCTTCGGTTCTGTGGTGGCGGGATGTCGGAAGAATTCTTAGACCGCCCTTAGTTGCTGGACCGCAAACGCAATCAACAGTCCCGGTCCTGATCAGGTGACCGGGATCCTTGACACTTGACCATTCTTTTGGGGAGGACACGGCTAATGAAGAAAATAGAAGGAAGTTCTCTGCAACGGCGCGACTTGCTCATGTTCGGGGCTGCTTCAGCGGGACTTCTCGGGTTGGGCGGTAAGACCGCACTTGCAGCTGCCCCAGAAATGAACGGAGAAGCTTTTCCGCAGGAATTGAACCTTGCCCTGCTTCGCAACTACCGGACTGCCAAGGCCTCAAGCTATGACCGAACGGGCGGTAATCGGGATGCTCGTCCCGTTGAGCCCGGTGAGACCATGACGTTGCTGAGTTCACAGGGCCCGGGCATGGTGAGCCACATCTGGTTCACAATTGCCAGCGACGACCCTGCGCACCTGAAGAAATTGATCCTCCGCATGTATTGGGACGGCGAAGCCGAGCCGAGCGTCGAGGTTCCGGTCGGCGACTTCTTTGGTCTGAATCTGGGTGAGTATTTCCTCTATAAGTCGGCGCTCCTCACTGTTTCTCCTGTCAAAGCGCTGAACGCATACTTCCCCATGCCCTTCCGAAAATCCGCGTTGATCACCGTTACCAGCGAGTGTGAAAAACCTGTGCACGCGTACTACTGGAACATCGACTATCAGCTCTTGTCGAGCCTGCCTGAAAATGCTTCGTATTTCCACGCTCAATACCGGCAGTCAACCCCCTGTCCCGGCTGGAAAACGAAGGAGGAGAAGAACCCGCTGGGAACAAACAATTACGTATTTATGGAAGCCGAGGGACGGGGGCATCTGGTGGGTGTCACCCAAGGGATTGTCTTGAACCAGAATGGCTGGTGGGGCGAGGGCGACGACATGCTGTTTGTTGGCGGTAGCAAAGAACCCGTGACCACGGGTACCGGATCTGAGGACTACTACAACGGCGCATGGGGTTTTGAGGGCCAGGCCTTTGACTACCCTCATAATGGAGTTCCCTATGTGGTAAATCCGTTTTCAATTGGAGGCCGGTGGTGCCTGTACCGCTGGCACGTGGACGCTCCGCTTGCATTCGAGAAGTCCATTCGCTTCACGCTCGAACATGGCACAGGGAACGACCGGTCCGATGACTTCTATTCTGTTGCTTACTGGTACCAGGCCGAGCCCCATGCCAAGTTTCCGCCTCTGCCGCCGGCAGCGGACCGAATGCCGAAGGTCTTTGCGGTCCCGGACGGCGCAAATCCGGTGAGGGGCTAAAGACCAGCGTCATCTGTCTTGGCCAAATTCAGTATGGGCGGCGGGCTCAATTTGCGGTGGGAGCCGCGTGTAACAGCGGAGGAATATGGAAACCAACCTCAAACGGCGCTATAAAACACCGTTAATTGACACCTTCAATCCCGCCGGATATTCTGATAAAAGGTTCTGGTTCGCGTACCAATCCAGCACGACCCTCCGGGGAAATCGAGCAGGACGAGAGTGGGCTGGAGTTTAAAGCACTCTTGTGCGGGGGGTTTGTGCGGGAAGGAACGCGGCGGCCACGGGCAAGGTTTCTGAAATGCATTTTCTAGCCAGACTGGAAGAGATCGAGAAACGCTACGAGGACCTGACGGTGGCGCTGAGCGACCCCCAGGTGCTGGGGGACACGTCTGCTTATCAAAAGACCGCCAAGAGCCACGCAGAACTCCAGGAGCTCGTCGATCGCTTTCGGGAATGGAAGGATGTTCAGAAGGCGCTGGTGGGAACCAAGTCGCTGCTGGAGGACTCATCCTCGGATTCAGAAATGCGCGCGCTTGCACAGGAAGAGTTGACAGTACTTGAGAAGCGGCAGGAGACGGTTGAGGGCCAATTGAAGGTTCTGCTGCTGCCGAAGGACCCGAATGACGAGAAGAACATCGTCCTTGAGATCCGCGCCGGCACGGGCGGCGATGAAGCGACGCTCTTCGCACAGGAGATTTTCCGCATGTACGGGCGTTACGCGGAAGAGCAAGGCTGGAGGGTTGATGTGCTTTCTACCTCCCTCTCAGGCGTTGGCGGGCTGAAGGAAGTGATTGCGGTGATCGAGGGTAAGAACGTTTACAGCCGCCTGAAATACGAAAGCGGCGTCCACCGCGTGCAGCGCGTTCCAGCCACTGAACAGCAGGGCCGGATTCACACCTCTGCAATCACGGTCGCGGTGCTTCCCGAAGCTGATGAAGTGGACGTGCAAATCGATCCCAAGGAAATCCGCATTGATACTTTTTGTTCTTCAGGGCCCGGCGGCCAGTCGGTGAACACCACTTATTCCGCGGTCCGAATCACGCACCTGCCCACGGGAATGGTCGTCTCGTGCCAGGATGAGAAATCGCAGATCAAGAACCGGGCCAAGGCCATGCGCGTGCTGCGTTCGCGGCTTTACGAGCAGCGGCTCGAAGAGCAGCAGAAGCAGATTTCTGAAGAGCGCCGCACGATGGTGGGCACCGGCGACCGCAGTGAAAAGATTAGAACATACAATTTCCCGCAAAACCGCGTGACCGACCACCGGATTGGCCTCACGCTCCACCAGCTTGACCGCATCATGGACGGAAGGCTGGACGAAATCATCGAGGCCCTGATCACTCACTACCAGACCGAAAAACTCAAGCAGGCGACGGTCGCTGCCTGACTGTCTCCGACGTTGGTTCTGGGTTCTGCAATGCATCTTCGTGACGCGCTCCGGGCCGGCCTGAAACGCCTCCTGGAACATGACGTGGCTTCCGCACACCTGGCTGCGGAGCTGCTGCTTATGCACGCCCTTCACCAGGACCGCTCCTTCCTCCACATGCATCCCGACCAGGACCTCCCGGCCGAACAGTTCGACCGCTACATGGAATTGATCGACGAGCGATGCACAGGGAAACCCACCCAGTACATCACGGGCCATCAGGAGTTCTGGGGCCTGGATTTTGAAGTAACGCCGGCGGTGTTGATTCCACGCCCTGAAACCGAGCACATTATCGAGGCCGTCCTCGACCTGATCAAGCGGGAGGGCCGTTCGAAGCAGAATCCTTTTCGGATTGCAGACGTGGGAACCGGCTCCGGATGCATTCCCATAGCCCTGGCCAAAGAATTGCCGGCCGCCCAATTGTATGCCACGGACATCTCAGCCGATGCTCTTGCAGTTGCGACACGGAACGCGCGGCGCCTGGGAACTGCAGGTCAAATCAAATTCATTGAATGCGACTTGCTATCCTGTCTGCTTACCCCGGAATTTCTGGGCACTTTCGATTTTGTCGTCTCCAACCCTCCCTACGTGGGACACGACGAACTGGCCGACGTGCAGCGCGAGGTGCGCGTATTTGAGCCGCGCCTGGCCTGGGGCGACCTGGCTCAGGGTGAGGAGATCTATGCCCGACTGTTTCCGCAGGTGCAACAGCTTTTGAAGTCCGGCGGCTCGGTGGTGGTGGAGATTGGCTACAATAAGCAGGACCCTGTCCTGTCCCTTCTGGACGAGGGTTGGCAGGAGCGGGAAGTTCGTCCGGACCTCGCCGGCATTCCACGCGTGATCACCGCGCGCAAGACGGGCTGATTCGTTATGCTTCGTCAAATCCTTCATGTTGATATGGATGCCTTCTTTGTCTCGGTAGAGGAACTCGCCAACCCATCACTCAAAGGCAAGGCGGTTGTGGTCGGCGCTGATCCGGATGGAAGGGGCGTTGTGGCAGCTGCCAGTTATGAGGCGCGCAGATTCGGCGTCCATTCGGCCATGCCGATCGGGAGGGCGAAGAAGCTTTGTCCCCATGCCATTTTCCTGCGCGGCCACCACGCAAAGTACCGGGAGTATTCGCAGAAGATCTTCGAGGTTTTCCAGGAATTCACCCCCGTGATAGAGATGGTTTCAATCGACGAAGCCTACCTTGACCTGACGGGTTCCGAGCGTCTGCATGGCGGAATGCTGAGCGCCGCAGACCGTCTGATCCGGACCGTCAAGAAGCGGACAGGGCTGAACTGCTCGGTGGGAGCGTCCACCTCGCACCTGGTGTCGAAGATCGCTTCCGATCAGGCCAAGCCCCATGGTTTGCTCTATGTGTTTCCGGGATGTGAAGCATCCTTCCTTGCGCCGTTGCCGGTTCGCCGCATGCCGGGCATTGGAAAAGTGACCGAGCCGGAGCTTCATTCGCTGGGTATCGCAACCATAGGAGATCTGCAGACGTATGGGGCCGAGCGTCTGAAGAAAAGATTTGGCAAGTACGGGGAATGGCTCTACACGAAATCGATGGGGAAGGATATTGAAGCTTACGCCTATGAGGAGGAGCCGAAATCGATCAGCCATGAAACCACTTTTCCTGTAGACACGGCGGACAGCGAGGAACTGGAGCGGACGCTCTCATACCTTTCCCAACTCGTTGCAAGACGCCTGCGGGAACACCGGCTGTTTGCACGCACAGTCGGATTGAAGCTGCGCAATCACCGCTTCAAAACGATTACGCGTGACATAACACTGGAAGAGCCGACCCATCTGGACTCGGTCGTCTTTGACCACGTTCTGCGGATGTTCAACGCCGCCTGGGACGGGCAGGAAAAGATTCGACTGGTGGGGGTGCGTGCGTCGAAGCTGGAGAGCTCAACTTTCCAACGCGACCTGTTTGATTCAGCGAAGCACGAAAAGCTCGACCGCGTCCTGCGCGCGGCCGACCAGGTCCGGGGGCGTTACGGTTTCAACGCAGTCCAGCTGGCGCGTTCTCTGGACCGTGAAAAGAAATAGTTTGTGTTACGGTGGTCGTAGGAAAAGGTCCGCACGCCGTATGATGCGTGGACGGCTAGCAAGACTTGCAGCACCAAAAGAAGATTTATGGAACCAAAACGCAAGGCTGCAACTGACATTGTACGGCGATTGCGTGGCGCAGGGTTCGAAGCCTATCTTGTGGGCGGATGCGTGCGTGACATCGTGATGGGCCAGAAGCCGAAGGATTACGACATTGCGACTTCAGCTCAGCCTGCCCAGGTAGTTGGGATGTTTCCCGACAGCCTGACGGTGGGGGCGCATTATGGAGTTGTGATTGTTCCGTGCGAAGAAGGGAATGTGGAGGTCGCAACTTTCAGGAGCGACGGCGTCTATGCGAACGGCCGGCACCCCGTTCATGTCGAGTACGCGAAGTCTGCCGAGGAGGACGTCCGCCGGCGTGACTTTACGATCAACGGCCTGCTCTACGATCCCGTAGAGAACAAAGTGCTCGATTATGTTGGCGGACAGGAAGACATTCGCGGGCGCAGGATCCGCACCATCGGTGACCCTTACAAACGCCTCAGTGAAGACCGCCTTCGCATGCTTCGTGCCGTGCGTTTTGCGGCCCGGTTCGGATTTGACCTTGATCCCGCGGCGGCAGATGCCATCAGGGACTTGGCCGGTGAAATCCGGCTGGTCAGTGCTGAGCGGATTCGCGACGAAATCCTGAAGATACTTATGGAGGGGCATGCACGCCGGGGCTTCGAACTGCTGGACAGAACCAACCTGCTCGCACAGGTGTTGCCGGAGGTAAAGGCCATGCAGGGGGTTGAGCAACCGCCGGAGTTTCACCCTGAAGGCGATGTGTGGATCCACACTCTGATGATGCTGGACGGGCTCAAAGAGCCAACGCAAACTTTGGCCCTTGGCGTTTTGCTGCACGATGTGGGGAAGCCTCGTACCCTTGTCGTGCGCGATCGCATCCGCTTTGACAACCACGTTGAAGTGGGTGCCAAAATGGCGGAAGAAATCTGCAAAAAGCTCCGGCTTTCGCTTCGGGATACAGAACGGGTCGTTGAACTGGTGCGCCACCACCTGCGATTTAAGGACTTTCCGCGGATGAAGCGATCAACACAGATTCGTTTTCTGCGGATGGATGGTTTTAAGGAACATTTGGAACTTCATCGGCTGGATTGTCTGGCGAGTCACGGGAAACTTGAAAACTACCAACTGGCCCGGAAAATGTTTGGTGAGATTCCGGAACAGGAAATCCGGCCTCCTCGCCTTCTGAGCGGGAATGATCTTATCCGTGACGGCTACAAGCCAGGGCCGGTTTTCAAGCAGATCCTTCAGGCTGTGGAGGATGCACAATTAGAAGGGGAGATTCGCACGCATGAGGACGCACTCCACCTCGTGCATCGGCGATTCCCTATGCCTCATTCGTAATCACTTCCCGTATGGTGTCATTGCAAAGAAGTAGACTACCCCGCACAGAGCGGCAAACAGAACAATGGTTAGCCCAATCTTAACCCATAGCATCTTTCGGTCTTCAGCGGTGGGCTTTTCTTCATTGATCATTTGAAACATGGGACCCTCCTCATACCGTCGGATCCAGCAGACGGAGACATCGACTGCAAGAGTAGATTTGCGGCCCTATGGTTCGGTTAGAAAAGTAGCTAGCAGCTAGAGCTGTTGTGGCTTCACACCGGGACCCTGTTCTCCGAACCGGCGTACAGCACATTAACCTCTGTGCCTCCTGCTACTAATTTAGTCTTTCGAATACAAAAGTCAAGCTGAATGCGAATACCAGATTTTGATTGGATGGCGGTCATTAAAAGGGTTCGTTTCCCTTCCACCACCCGGCTGGAAAAAATAATGGCCGATGGAGCAACCCCATAGATGGTGTAGAATCTTTCTATCCTGGACAGGAGCGCTAAATGACGAACAACAAAAGAGTTGGTTATGCGGTTGTGGGGCTGGGCCGAATCTCGCAGATGGCCGTCCTGCCGGCCTTTAGCCATAGCAAGAAGGCAAAACTTGTCGCCGTGGTAAGCGGCGATCTGAAGAAAGCCGAAAGGCTGTGTGCCGGCTTTGGCGCCAGCGCTTCATACACCTACAAGGATTATGACCGGTGCCTTGAGAATCCTGATGTCGATGCGGTCTTCATCGCCACGGACAACGGGACGCACGCCCAATATTCTGTGCGAGCGGCGGAAGCCGGCCGCCACGTGTTATGCGAAAAGCCGATGGCCAGAACCACAGACGAGTGCCTGCAGATGATCCGAGCGTGCCGGGAGAAGAAGGTCAGGCTGATGATTGCCTACCGGAAATATTTTGAGCCCGCGAGCCTTGCTCTTAAGAAGCTGGTTACGACCGGCAAGCTCGGCAGACTGAAGCTCATCCACTCTGCGTTCACCATCTTTTTGGCGCCAAGAAGGAACGTGCCGGCCTGGCATTTCGATCCAGCGGCGTCGGGGGGAGGATCGCTGGTGGACGTGGGCGTTTATTGCGTGAATACAATCCGATGGCTGACAGGTGAGGAGCCGGTTGAAGCCAGCGCCTATAGCTGGAGCACGGACCCTTCGCGTTTCAGGGGCGTCGAGGAAAGTATTGGTTTTCAGCTCAAATTCCCTGACGCTCTTCTTGTCCAGGCCAGCGCAAGTTTTGGAGCCGCGCAGGCTAACTTTATCAAAGTCTTTGGAGAAAAAGGCTGGGCGGCACTCGACCCTGCGTTTGCGTTTGATGAGGAAAGGCGCCTGTTCGGCAAGATCGGAGGGCGCTGGTTTGAAAAACGCTTTAGAGTCATCGATGAGTTCGCGTTGGAACTGGATGCTTTTGCTGATTCCATCCAGAAAAGGCGGGATCCGGAGCCTGACGGGTGGGAAGGGCTCCGCGATGTCGTAACCATGCAGGCGATTTATCAGGCAGCCCGCGAGGGTGGCTGGGTCCCAATCAGCTTTCCGGAAGACGCCTCGTGATTTTCTCATTCGTTGGCCACAACCGAACGACCAGTGCGCGGTCCCCAAAGATCGGGGTGACGGGGTGATCTTCCAGGGAAGTATGTAGCGGAAAGATCGTCTGAACGTCGCCACTAAAAGGGCGAGGGGCCACCTTTGTTTCAAGACCCGCTCTGTACTATGGAAATTTTCCACCTTCTGAGAAAACTGTTCTCATTCGGCTTGTCCCTAATCTTTCATCCATCCACTTAACATCCTGCTTTTAAACCGGTTAGCAAATTGCACCGATGGCATGACACTTGCTCATCGATTATATGGCGCTTTGTGTTGAAAAATGACACAAGCGACTCCTGATTCATGTGGTTGCTGGGAAATGCCTGGCTCAGATTCTTCAGGGGTGCGCTCCGGGGAAGGAAGACCTTTTCCGTCGATAACTCCATGAAGGCAGATACTTTCCTGATAGCAGGAATTCAACGTTGCCGCAGATTTTCAGCAACCCGACTGAGAGATTAAAACATGGACCAAAATGCCAACCAGCATGCGTATGGGGCCGTCCCCGAGCAGCCCCGCAGAACTTTGAATCCACTATGGGTGGCTGTAGTGCTATTCCTGTGTGTTGTCGCCGTGGCTGTGGGGTTCATTGTGCAGCAGCAAAAAGTGGCAAACCAGCTGTCTGCCCGCAATGAGGAATTGACGGCCTCCTTGACGCAGACGAAAGGGCAGGTTCAAACCCTCTCCTCTGAGTTGAACACACTGCAGACGCAGCAGGCAGAACGCGCGAAGGCCGAAGAGCAAGCCCGCCAGGCGGCTGCGCTCCGGCGGGAACGCATACGCCGCCAGGCTGCTTCGAAAAAAGTGGTGAACAAGGATGACCCGCGATGGAAACAGGTACAGGCCGAACTCGCTGCGCATCAGAAAGCCATCGCATCCACCCAGGAGGACATTGCGAAGACCAGGTCCGATCTCCAAGGAAATCTGGACTCGACGCGGACTGAGCTGAACGGCTCCATCGCCAAGACCCACGCCGAGCTTGTCGAACTGCAAAAGAAGGGCGAGCGCAACTACTTCGAATTTGACATGTTAAGAGCCAAAAATTTTCAGCGCGTTGGCCCAATCGAAGTGTCACTCCGCAAAACGAACGCCCGGCACCAGTTTTGTGATCTTCACTTGATTGTGAACGACCGGGAAGTGGTCAAAAAACATATCAACGTTTATGAACCGGTGGTTTTTTACACTGAGGAAGACGGGCAGCCGTTGCAGCTTGTGGTTAACAGCATCAGCAAGAATCACATGCACGGATACGTGAGCGCGCCGAAATACCAGGGAAACCGGGTTTCTGCGGCGAATACGCGGGAGACCCCGGCTCCAAGTGTGAACTCGACTGCGGCGCCAGCTACGCAGCCTGCTGTGGTTGATCTGCGCCACAGCACAGTGGCTGCGAACGGCCAATAATTTCCCAGATGGGGACAAGGCGTTCCGCGGATCGACAAGTTTTTTGAGGCCTTGAAACTTGACGGCCATCAGAAAGTTCTTGGAAGGTGATGATCCGAGAAGCAGTTCGCTCAACGGGGCGTGGTGTCTTACCGGATCCTCAAGAGTGCTTGAAAGTTTTGTGCGGGTTCCGCTTGACCTGGCTAACGCACTCCGTATGTCTTTTCCATAAGGGTTTTCAGACCAATGTGCAAAGCTTTGCACATTAACTAGTCTGCAGCTGGCTGAACTGCTATTGCGGATTCCTCCGCCGGGATGATATTAACAATTTCTACGGGGGGATGCTGACATCGGGTTTTGCTCTGAGCCGGCTGGCTTAGAGGTGGAGGTGTCTTGATTCCACGTCTCGATCAGCGGCTGGCACAGCTCGAATCCTCGGTAATTACTGGCGTATCGTTCTGTGGGAATATTCGAAGTTGTTCAACATTTCCGGCGAAGGCCGTGGGAAGTTACCCAGTACCAGGCCGGGGAATTTGAGGGAAGGATATTAGACCCGGGCATCAGAGTTGAAGCTCAACATGTCCAGACACAGGGAGGAACCATGAAGACCAGATCGATTCACATCCGTGCCTACACGCCGCTTGCGCTTTCATTGGCCTTATCATTAGTAGTTGCTGCCTTGACCAGTTGCGGCGGCAATACCACATCTTCAAGCAATCCGACAACCGGCACAGTCAGAACTTTTCTCAGCGACCCACCGACATGTTCGCTGGATTTCGAACATGTCTATGTGACGATTACCAAGGTTGAGGCAAATATCAGTGACACAGATAACAGCGGATGGCAGCCGCTAGTTGACCTGACCGGCAATCCCCAACAGGTGGACTTGCTGTCATTGAATCCCACCGCAACGCCGGGTTTCTGCGGCACACTTTTCATGCTGGGAAGCAAATCCCTCCCACCGGGCAAATACCAGCAGATTCGGCTGATTTTGCTGGCAAACGACGCCTCCTCCGGTCCGTCCAGCAACGCCTGTGGCACCGGTAACGGCTGGAACTGCGTAGTTCCAACGAATGGTGGCGCAGCAGAACTGCAGTTGAGCAGCCAGGCCCAGACTGGCATCAAGATTCCGGGTTCGCAGATCGCGAATGGAGGGCTGACAGTCACGGCGGGCCAGAGCACGGATTTCAATATTGACTTTCAAACTTGTACCTCAATCCTAAGGCAAGGGAACGGGAAATATCGATTCAAACCGGTTTTGCATGCCGGCGAGGTGAGCACAAACACCAACAGCATTACCGGCAAAGTTGTTGAAGGTCCAGGCTCACCAAATCCCGGGATGGGCATCCCGAACGCCATCGTCCTTCTGGAACAGCCCGACAGCGGCTCTCCTACGCCAACCGACCGCGTAATCCTCTCTGGATTGACGGCCTCTGACGGGTCATTTGGGTTCTGCCCGATTGCATCGAATGCTTCCGGCAGCTTCGACATAGTCGTTGCCGGCACTACGACCGAGGGCGCGACGACGACGACTTACAATCCCAGCGTAGTGTTTGGTGTTCCCGTCGGCGGCAGTCCGGGTAGCATCCCCCTATTTGCGGAAACCAACAACGGCGGGTCACCGGACCCGGCAGTGATCTCCGGGCAGATTACGACTCAGGGAACAGGCAGCACGCCTGTTGCAGGCGACGTGCAGGTTACTGCTATTCAATCCGTGACGAACGGCAGCGACACGGTCAATTTGACCATCCCTATGCTCGAGAAAACTTCTACGCCAGACGGCAATGTGACGGACTCCCAGCCGCCGGTCTATACCACCGTTGTCACACCGACGAGCGCCTGCGCTACAGCTTCGCTGGATTGCGTAGCCTATTCGCTGACGGTTCCCGCCAGCGCCGTTGCGGTCGGAACTTGGGATAGTAACTCCGGCAACAACGTGACGGCGCCCAGTTCGACAAACTCCGCAACTTACAAGATCGAGGGGCTTGCCGACGGATCAATGAATACCTCCCTGAATACGACGTTGCTGACGTGTTCGTCGTCGCCTGCGATCAGTGGGGACATTAATGTCGCCCCCGGGAGCAGTGTAGACCAAGTTGCCCAGAGCTCTCTGATCCTCGCTCTTACGGGCTGTACGGCCCCTTAGCATCGGCTCCTGACGGCAAGGCCCCCTGCAGTATTCCTTGGGGCCTTGCGGCAAGTTGTTTGGAGACCTCAACATTGGTCCTGCGGAAAGCTAATTCGGCGTGAGGGCAGCATGATCAGAATGCTTCTCTCGCCGAATTGCTTTTATGAAATCTTTCGCGCTCCAGGATGAGGCTGCGGTGGTCCGGTTCGGCCTTTTGCTAACGTTGAATTTGCGGCCTCTGGATAAGCGCCTGTGGCGAGGCAGGCGTCTGAGGCGCGCAACCCGCATCGCTTGAGTTTATCTTCAGGTCGGTAAAGTCACCGGTTTCGTCAAACGATCCCAGCCCGATTTGTCCACAGGCGAAATGGTGGTCCACCACGGAGAACAACGGCTTCTGTTGAACGTCTGAGTAAACCTCGATCAGTCCCGTCTTGACATTCCGAACCACGCGGATGGTGTGCCACTTGGTGTCCGGCAGGGCAGGCTGCGCTTCGGTGCCGGCAATCCTCACTCGCGGGCTACCGTTCACGAGAAAGATGCCATTGTGGACCGGCTGGAAGGTTCCGCGGTCATGTGAGACGTGCGTGTAATAGAAATGCAGGGTGTCAACATAATTAAAGACAATGATCATAGACCGGCCTTCTCGCCGAACCTTAACGCTGAGGTCAAAGCTGCCCACGTTCACGTTCTTGATCCGCGCGAATTGCAGTGGCCGGCGGGGCACTCCGGGATCACGCGGGCGCAGCATATGCAGATAAGTCTGCCCATCTTCGGTCTTGCTCACCCAGTCTTCGGCATGCGGAAAGATCCACTCGTTGAGTTCCTTCGGGCTGAAATTGCAGTTGAGACTCAGCTTGTGCAATGCGGCAAGCGCGCTGCTTGAGTAGCCGAGACCGAACATGACGAAGCCCGCACCGAGAAAAGCGCAAAGCGCAATGTGCGGCCACCGGGGGCGATGTCCAATTCTTTCAATGACTTTCATTCGGGATACCTCCATCCTTTTTTCCACAATATTCAGCTGCCAACCTGTGTTCTCGGGTGAAACCAAAGACAACGGCGCCGCGGGCACAGGCCGCCCCGGGGAAACTTTTTCGATATCAATCTGCCTGGGCTGTAACGATAACGTGATGGGCCAAAAACCTGGTGCCGAAGAGAGGACTCGAACCTCCACGCCCTGACGGGCACTACACCCTGAATGTAGCGCGTCTGCCAATTCCGCCACTTCGGCGCAAACTTTCGCGGGAGCCGCCACCGATCAACAACCTCCCATGGAGGCGGCGTTGATGTTGACAGCATTTTTCATGTTGCCATCGGCCTCAAATCGTGTCAAGCAGAGCGAATTGTCCCTGGCAGCTTTGGATACGCGAAGGCCCGGTTTTTCGGCTCTTTCTTCAGTTCCCACCTTACGGTTCTCAGCGCGCTACATTTGTCGAAATCAGAAAGTGTCTTGGAGCCTGGCTTCAGCCCATTGTGGCCGGCCTGCCTTACCGAAACGCAATCAACCGGAACAGTAGAAAGATTCCGCCCATCAGCTTTGCGCCGTCCAGCCCCGTGAACATCATGTGCAGCTTCCAGAAGCGCTGATACCCGGGCGGCGGCGGAGTGCGGGGAAGAAAGTCGATGTTTCTGCCCAGCGCAATGATCTGCGGCATCACTCCCAGCGTCAGGATGATCACGATGAAGAGCATGATGGCGGCAATGGCCGGATCCAAACCGTTCCGCGGCGTCCTCCATGCCAGCAGGAACAGGAGTGCCGTACCCAACACCAGTTGTCCCCAGCCATAGGCCCGGAAATACGTGCGGTTGATTTCCGACGCGAGATAACGCAGGACCTCGCGGGTCTGCTCCGGCTTCAAGCCCTGCACGTCGCTCGAGAGCTGGGCCGGGGGTGACTTGAGCACCTCGTCAACAGTCCGAAAACTTCGTGTGGCCGCGAACCACATGAAGAGGGTCCATCCTATCCACAGGCTGAGAACTGTGATCGACAAAGCCTGAATTCGTGTCACCTTCTTTAACTCACTTTCGGGACGCTGGCTGGCATCCGCCCCCTGATTTCGCCAAGAAGCATACTACAGCGGCCTGCAAGCTCAAACCCTGAAGTCGTTCGGCCGGGAGAGCCGGACTGCTTGACGGCCGCGGAATCTTCTATCCGACCGTTTCACGTCAGGATGAGATCTCGAGATAAAGACGCCTTACGCAAAAAGCGTCGTACTCAACACCGGCATGCTCCCTTCCGGAGAAGACCAGCGCCATATTTTTCCCACCGTCGGCGATCCATCTGGACGGGAGGCGGTAGTCGTGGGTCTGTCCAAGTCCCCAGTCGTGCGTTAAGAAGGCCGTGCTCCAGGGCCCCCAGGGTTCCGGCGCGTCAAAGATTCCCCAGCCCCCCGAATGGTCAAAGCCCAGAGACAGCAGGTAGCGCCTGCAAAACGGATTGTACACCGCTCCGACTCGCTGGCAATGGCCGGGGAAAGTGAAAACGGGGCCACGCCCGCGAATATCTCTGGCCCACACCGGCGCCCCGGAAGGATCCATATGCGAGAAGAATTCGTAGGCTTCGCGCTGGCGGATCCGCTCCTTCGGGACCCTTGCGAGCACAAGACCGTCCGAAGCCTCATAGGCGCTGGGGCCATCCTGCGAATAGAGATAAACGAACTCGTCGCGCGCTCCCGCGTAGTCTCTCCTGAATTGGAGGAACGCGGGGGAGCCGAAGCTTTGTTCCAGCCGGAACTCCCAGTGCCAGGTCCGGGCGTGATCGTCCGACCACGCAAGCTGAGCATTACCCACGTTTCGTGCCCAAAGGTAAAGGATACCATCCACCATCAGCAGGCCGCTGGCCTTGGCGCCCGCCGGGCCGTCTCCCACACGCTCGCCGCTCGATGTGCGAATGTTGGCTCCCTCAAAATCGTCCGGCGTGCCGGTGACTCGCGCGAAGCCCAGGCTCAGTTTCTTTTCCGTGGGCGGTTCAAATCCCCAGCCATCGCCGTAAGCTGTGTACTGCGCATCGTCGTTCCCCCAGGTGACGGGCCAGATGTCACTGCCCAATGCTTTGCGGACAATCGAAACCGCGGGAGCGAAGGCAACGTTGCGGATGACAGGACTTGCAGGATATGGCGACTTCAGAGGCTCGCTGGAAGCGGCCGCTTCGGGTTGGATGGCATTCATCAACGGTTTGACCAGGTACTCGAACATCGCGCCCCAGTAAGTCGCGGCTTTGGGCTCCAGCACGTTCCCGTTGCGAACTACGACCAGGTCAAGACTCGGAATCACCAGGAGCACCTGGTGCCCGGCGCCGGCCCCGACGAATGCATCACGTGGAACCTGGGGCCAGATTTCATCAAAGTTGGCGTACCAGCCCAGACCGCTTCCAAGAAAAGGACCCTCCTTCCTGCGGTCCGGCAGTGGCATGCCGGCATACTTCACTACGGTTTCGACCCACTTTCGGCTGATCAGTTGGCGGCCGTTCCATTCCCCGTGCTGCAACATCAGTTGTCCAACTCTTGCCGTAGCGCGCGCCGTGTAGTTTGCGCCGCCCCAGGTGGCGTAGACGTTCAGGCCGTCCAGGCCGGTGGGCCCGTCGTAGCCGATCGACCAGTCGTCATCGGGAACTCCAATCGGGTCCATGATGCGCTCTTTCAGCAACGTGCGAATATCGGGCTGCGGCGCCCCGCGCAGGCTGGCCGTGATGGCGTAGGCGAGCGCTGCGAAGCCCGAGTTGCTGTAAGCGAACTTCGTCCCAGGCGGAAAGATCACCGGAGTTTCATGGATTGCAATCCAGAAGGGGCTCGGCTTTCTCTTCCAGAAGTCTCCCTTCCATCCGGTCAATTCCGCGTGCTGCTTGCCGCTCTCTTCTGCATCTTCCAGGCCGGAAGTATGGGTGGCCAGTTGCCGGATGGTGATGCGCGACTTCATTGGGTCGTGCTTCCATTGGGGAATGTATTTCCAGGCGGGGTCGTCCGCGGAGAGGCGGCCGTCGTTGAGCGCCACCAGCAGTGACATCCCGCCCACCAGGGACTTTGCCATCGAGGCCGTGTAGTGGCGACGTTCCGGTCCCCAGCCGGGGGCATACCATTCGTAAACGGTCCGGTTGTGGCGGCGGACCAGCAGGCCGGTGGTTTGCCGTGCCGCAAGCTGATCTTTCACCTTCTCCAGGTTTGAGAGGTTCAAGCCTTCCCGAATGTCGGAGGACTTTAGTATGGCCGGGCTGGCTGAAGCAATCCAGGCGGCTCCAGTTGCGGACAGTGAGCGCCTGATGAAGCCGCGCCGGCTGGTTGGCCTGCTCACGATGTTTTCTCCTTGTTCAATACTCTTCAGGATTCGAAGGTAAACGCCTGCCGCGATACTGGGTCCGTGCTTGACAAGCCCAGGTGATTATCGGTCAGGGGCATGTGGCATCGCAAAGGAATTTCATAATTCTGCCCAGCCAGTGTGGTGTCCCGCATAATTGTTTCCACTTTTAGCGTCATTCCGAGGGTCGGCGTTTCCTGCCGGCCCGAGGAATCTGCTTGTATCGCGGTAGATAACCAGATTCCTCTCCCGCGTTGCGTTATCGGAATGGCGTCCTTCCGAGCACGCAGCGGACACCAAACTGGAAGCCAAATTCCGTTCCTGGGGCTTGAGCGCCCCGCAAGCTGTGATGGGGGCCCGCTGCTTCCTTGCCCCCGCCTGTGATTGCGGATATTCTAGATTGAGCCGGTCATCCGCGAAGTCTGTCAATTCCAGCTGTTGCTTAACATGAGTTGAAGCACAAGACTCTGCGCGATGCTTGCCGGAGGAAGGGACGAGAGTTTGCCTGAACAGGTCTCGCTTGAGCACGGAATTCACACCGCGCAGGGCGCAGCAAAACGTGTGCTGGTTCTGCACTACCATGAGATCTGGCTGAAGGGAGGGAACAAGCGTTTCTTCCAGAGCCGGCTGGTGGCTGCGGTGAAGCGCAGCCTGGAAGACCTGTCGCCCTGCCCACTCGAAGTGGTGCTGGACCGACTGCTGGTTCCTGTGCCGGACGAAAGCCTTCTCCCCCTGATGGTGGAGCGCCTGCAACGGGTTTTTGGCCTCGCCTATATCGGCATGGCGTGGGAAGTTTCTGGAGGAATGCCGGAACTCGCCTGTTGCACCTGCCGCGTGATGGAGCAGATCAATCCCCGCAGCTTTGCGGTGCGTGCCAAGATTGCGGACCACGCTCTCGGAGTGAATTCGATGGAAGTTGAGCGCCAGCTTGGGCGCGAGGTTCTGACCGCCTTGCGGGCGAAAGGGAGCGCCGTCCGGGTGAACCTGTCCGAGCCGGAAGTGACCTGCCAGGTGGAAGTGATTCCGGGCCGTGTGCTGGTCTATGCCGAACGCGCCGAGGGCCCGGGCGGCCTTCCGGCAGCGACCGGCGGGCGCCTCGTGATGCTGCTTTCCGGCGGCTTCGATTCCGGCGTGGCTGCTTACAAGATGATGCGACGTGGCGCCCACCTGGCTTTCGTCCACTTTTTCGGCAGTGCCTCGCCGGCCAGCGGGCCTTCGAGTCCGGTAGCCGAGCGCATGGTGCGAGTGCTGACACCTTATCAATTTACTTCCCGCCTTTACGTGGTTCCTTTCGACGCCGTGCAGCGGCATATTGTGACGGGCGCTCCAGAAAACCTGCGAGTGCTGCTCTACCGGCGCATGATGGCGCGCATCAGCCGCGAGATTTGCCGGGTGGAACATGCCCTGGGCCTGGTGACCGGCGACAGCGTTTCGCAGGTTGCGTCGCAGACCCTCCACAACATGGCTGCCGTTGACCGTGGCATCGACGTGCCCATCTATCGCCCGCTTGCCGGGGACGACAAAGAAGAAATTCTGCGTTTAGCGCGGCGCGTCGGGACCTATGAGATCTCCTGCGAGCCGTTTGAGGATTGCTGCCCGCGCTTCATGCCGCGGTCGCCGGCTATCTTCGCGAGCCCCGAGCAACTTGACCGCGCAGAGCAGGGACTCGACATTCAGGCGCTGGTGACGCTGGGGCTTGAGGGAGCACGCGCCTTTGACTTCAAGTATGAGCGGGGAGAGGTTTCAAGGCGCGAAGGGCTACCGCGGCGGTTTGAGAAGTTCATCAAATATCGAAAATCCCTTGCTGCCGGGACGGTGGAACGGCAGAAATCCTGAGGCCTGGAATGTTATTCCCTGTGCTTGCTGAAACCTGTTCCGGGTACATTTTGGGGAGGGCACTCAACAGATTTTGTCCTCCGGTTCGATTTTTGGCTCCTTTTGTTTTCAACAACATGGCCCGGTTCGTTTTTGGGTTCGTTTTGGGTTCGTTTTTTGGACATTTCACTTTGTTTTCAACAACATCTCGGGTTCGTTTTCAAAAAAAGGTATTCTTTTTGTCCCACAATTTGGATGCCAAATTCACCAACGTATTCTTTTCAATAGGTTAGTGCGAAATCAAGATCCTCTCCAGACTGCCAATATTCGCCGCCCACAGACAATAAAAAGACTACCACGCTAGCCCACAAAAGTCAAGCCAATTCTGCCAGGACTTTCCTCATTTTTTTAACCGTGCCATGCCAGGAAGAGTTGTAAAGGCCA
>OBIZ01000016.1_pt1 | contig 30714 bp, 23 predicted proteins | sample 1519801 | NCBI WGS metagenome assembly OBIZ01 (sample SAMN01911456, study PRJEB22533) | soil metagenome | biome: Soil | place: Malaysia | collected 2012-04-30 | depth DG_metagenome m | reverse complement strand
TTTCACATTCAGCTCAGCAGTCATGTGCGCCACGGTTTCACAGATGGCCTCAGGAACGCCCAACCCCTCCGCCCGACCCCACTCGTCGTGGGATCCCGTTGCGCGCTGTGTACCTTCCGTGACGGAGATAATTCGGGCCATCATTTCCACGGCCTTCACGGGATAGTGCCCTGTGGCGGTCTCTCCCGAAAGCATCAGCGCGTCTGTCCCGTCAATCACAGCGTTGGCTACATCGGAGGTTTCTGCCCGGGTCGGCCGCGGGTGCACAGTCATGGATTCGAGCATCTGCGTCGCGGTAATGACAGGGACTCGCATGGCGGAAGCACGATTGATGATGCTCTTTTGGAGCGCCGGTACCGTCTCTGGCGGCAATTCAACTCCCAGGTCGCCCCTCGCCACCATGACGGCGTCGGTTGCATGCAAGATCCCATCCAGCTGATCAATAGCCTCCGGTTTTTCGAGTTTCGCTATAACGGGAATTGCCCGTCCCGCCCGGGCAAGGATGCGTTTGAGTGAAATGACGTCTTCAGCCCGGCGGACAAAAGAAAGGGCGATGTAATCCATCCGGTTCTGAATCCCGAACGCGAGGTCAATGCGGTCTTTCTTTGTAAGAGCAGAAATCCCCAGCGTGACCCCCGGGAGGTTGATGCCCTGGTGCTCCCCCAGCACCCCACCATTCACTACCCGGCACTGAATCTCAGTCCCTTTTACACTTTCCACTCGAAGTTCGATGAGGCCATCCGAAAGCAGGATGCTGTTGCCGGGACGCACTTCCTGGGGAAGGCTCTGGAAGGTTGTTGAAATGCACCTGGCATTGCCCGGGACAGGCCTTGTGGTAATAGAGATGGAATCGCCGTCCCGAAGTTCGACACGCCCCCCGCCCTCGAGTGAACCGGTACGAATCTTCGGCCCCTGCAGGTCTTGCATGATGGCCACGGTTTTGCCGCTGGCGGCCGCCACCTCTCGAAGTTTTCGTAGTCGCCGGGAGTGTTCCGCGTGCGATCCATGTGAAAAGTTAAGGCGCGCAACATCCATGCCGGCGATCAGTAGCGAAGCAAGGACACCAGGGGCGTCAGTGGCTGGTCCCAGCGTGCAGACGATCTTCGCCCGGCGGGACTGGAAAGTCGCAGTCGAAGGCTTCGAAAGTTTGTTCATCGTTTCAGTATATCGGCTGCTGCCGTTGCCGAAAAGGAAGCGGGGCCTGGCGGGATTTTGCGGTTTCAAATGGACCTCGCATTCGCGATCTTGCGAAACACTGAACCGCCGGTCCACGGAGTGGCCGTGTAAAGTGTCCCTGACACCACTGGTTTAACCGGTCTACGCGCCGTGAGCGAAAAGTTGAACTCACACGTATCCCTGGCATCTGTCAATACATTCACGGGGCTTGCAGGTGACCCGGTTAGAGGGTGAGAAGATAATCGGAGGCGCTGATGTCTCTGAAGCTCGTCGAGCTTACGCGCAGGCCGACAACGTTCCCGAAAAACTGAAGGATCGAAGTGAGCCGGAGGAGCAGTGCCTTCTCGTCAAATTTCAGCAAATGGCGGAGACGCAGCACGAAATAGGTGAGATGGAAGTAGAAGATCAAAAGGCGGTCCTGCGCCGAATAACGGTGGCTATCATTGGCAGCGTTTTTCAGCAGGTAGCTCAAGGCCAGAAAGTCGCACTTTAACATCATGCAAAACCGGGCAAAATCGACGGGAGCGTCAAATTCCTCAACAGCCTTACGGACAGATGGGAACTCCAGGCGATTAGCATTGACAATCGGCAGGAAATAGTCGCGGTCGAATTCCTGCCGGAGGATCTTCAGACAAATCGTCTGCAGATAAAAGAAGAGCATCGCAATCGACAATGTCAGTATCAAGATAGCAAGAATCATGGGAAACCCCAATCAAAAGTGAGAAATGTTCCCTCGCGCAAACGCAGGGGTTCCATCCACCACGCGGCGAGGTGCATTCGCCGGACCGGGTACCCTGGAAATAGCGTAGAACCAAGTCAGGATCATCCCGATGTCACACAGCGGGAAAAAATAAACCCCGATGACATGGGAAATTTCAGCCCCGCCGGACAAGTAAATTAGTGCCAGGCCAGCGGCAGGCCCTGCAAATTCAATGCCCAGGCCGCAGACCAGCATTCCCAGTCGCTCGTCGGCTATATCCATCTTCAGAGTCATAAGATACAAAAGCGTTGTCAGCACAAGACTGGCAAAGTAGAGGTTCTGTGAGAACTCAACGATGAAAAACGAGAAAAACTTGCCGTGGTGATTGGACAATGAGAAATAGGACACTATCGTGATCGCGATAAGGACTGTGCCGAGCAGCAGCCTTACAAAGTGCCACATTTCTTGGTTATGGGAGCAGGCACGTCTGAAAAAGGAGGCCACTAGGACAAAAGCGGCCAGCACGAGCAACAGATCCGTTGTCCAGTAGCAATTGCCGTACTGAGGTGAGGTAAGGCCGTACCTTGCCAGAGTAAAGGTGCGAGCACCAGCCACGCCGAGCGACATGCCGAGATAAAAAGCCAATTCCCAAAGAGGTCGTGCATATCCACGGACGACCAAGTACACCAACAATCCCGCCTCGAGTGTGTACCCGGCGTAGCTTAAAAGGTCGCTCGCTACAACACCGCTCATAAGCAGCCTGTTAGATCACCTAACCTTTCGTGGCCTCGCCGGGCTGCTTATTATTAAGTCAGCCTTGCGTTACTGCCCGCGGGGCGGAATCGGTGCCGGTGACGGACCGATGGCCGCTGTGCCGCGCGGCGGAATCGGCGCCGGTGACGGGCCGATAGCCAGAGTAGCGCGGGGCGGAATGGGTGCCGGTGATGGACCAATCGCGACGAGTGTCGCACTGTTTACATCAACAGCGTTGGCTGTAATCGCTCTCCGCAGGGATACACTTGCCGCCACAACTAGCAGAGCCAACACAAAGGTCAGGATGTAGTTTCGCATCAGACTCTCCTCCAGGTGAATTTTTAGATTCAAAAAATTCCCGCAACGGAAGAGAGCCTATCTAACAATGCCTCCTAAGTCAATGGGTATCTTCTAAACTACCGTTATCAATTGTGCCATAATCCCGTGGCAAGTCAAGAATAAACAAGCCACGGCGCCATTAAAGGCGGTTATTAAACAGCTTGCAAACATACCACGAATGCGTCCCTTTATCACTTGAGGGTATTGTCGGTACAAACTCTGAATGACCTTGAAGCCCCATTTCCGATTTTTATAATATATATTGAAATCTGTGGGTTAAAGGGAATTTTTGAAAGCATCCCGGCAGAGCTGTGGTTCTCTTTAGCCTGAAGATCTGACAACATTCCCGGTACCTCAAAGCGACGATAACCCGGCTCCGTATTCTTCAGACTCTAATAACCTTCTAATATTTGGGGGGTCCCCTCCGACCAGGCTAACCTGCGTGACATTATAATAAATCCAGGACCAGGGAGAGAGTCGTGCACTGATTACGAGTGATGATCGCCGGACTCTTGACATCCTGGGAAACTCGTGAAAAAAACTTCGCCTGTCCATCCCAATTCCTTCATTCCGATTTCCGATGAGTAATAGGCACCGGCAACCCAGCTCTTGATATTCTCAAAGTGGTCACGCAGAGTTATGTGCCGCGGCTCACCTTCCGCGGTCTCACCCGGCTTCGCTGTGGAAGCGGAGGTAAGGATTTCGTTTTGCTGGGTCTCAGAGATTTCTTTATAAGGATGGGAAAAGCGGTTGAGGGACTCGGCCTCAAAGGCGGAGAGCGACGCAAGGAACTTCTTCTGTGCATCCTGGGTGTCTACGGAAAGCAGAAGGTCGATGAAGCGGTTGATTTGGGCCTTGGATGAGCCTGGAATAATCCGCTCGCCCAGAACCTCCAGGGTCTCGCTCTGGTGTTGATCGAGGAATGCCGGCGCCCAACCGGCTTTTGCGGCCTTGGCGCTGGTTTCCACAACTGCGCCTTGGTTGGCAAGATGTCTTGCGATGGGGTGTCCCTCTGCGATGCCCGGCAGCGCAAATCCCGCGCCTCCCGCCAACATCAATCGCCGTACCATCTCACGCCGGTTGATTCCGCTCTCTGGTGTGGAGGGAATTCCGGCAAGGACCGGATCCTGATCTTTGTTCATCCTCATTCCCGCCTTTAGTTCGCCTCAGGCTCCCCCGTTGGGGGCCTTTCCCTGAATTCACAAGGGCCTCATGCTACCACCGAAGCGCATTTAGGCACAACACTTCGTAGGGAAGTCTTGGTTCTTGCCCGGGTTGACGTTTTTACGGCCGGTTGTTACGATCATTCGTCTTCAAGGTTGAATTGCGTGGGGTATGATGGCGGGGTCGTCGCAAGTCCTTCGCTGGGCTGAATCTTACGTTTCGGAGTCGGTTTTTCTTGTGGGCCGCGGAAGCGGCGACTGCGGTGATAATTTTTTCAGCACAAGCGTGAGCCGGACATCGTGGCAGGAGGCATTCCCCAAGCCGGGAGAGGTTTGATGAAAGAAAACACGAAGCAAATCTACGATGCTGTTGTGGTAGGGTCCGGAGCGTCCGGGGGTTGGGCGGCCAAGAAACTTTCTGAGGCCGGCATGAAGGTAGCGATCCTGGATGCGGGCCGACCGCAGAGCGAAGCGAATTTTTCCGAGCACATGCCACGATTCGAACTGAAATACCGGGGTATGGCTAATGAACTGATTCGCAGGACCCGCCCCGTCCAGAAGGACTGCTATGCCTGCACCGAATATAACTACGACTGGTTCTGCAACGACCTCGACGAGCCCTACACCACTGCAGAAGGCATGCCGTTCAGTTGGCAGGGCCGTATGCGTGTGACAGGCGGCCGCACCAACGTCTGGGGCCGGTTGAGCTTGCGCCTGAGCGATCTTGACTTCAAGGCTGCCTCGCAGGACGGTTACGGGCAGGATTGGCCGCTAAGTTTTCAGGACCTGGCGCCTTATTATGATGAGGTGGAAGAGTACGCAGGTATTTGCGGGCAGGCGGAGGGCGTGCCCGAGCTACCGGACGGGAAATTCCAGCCGCCCATGCCGCTCGTGTGCTCGGAGGTAGTGGTCCGTGACCGGCTCAAGAAGCACGGCGGATACGTCCTTACGCCCTGCCGGTGCGCCAATCTGACCAGGCCGCTCAACGGAAGGGCGGCCTGCCATTACTGCGGTCCGTGCGAACGGGGCTGCGTCACGCACTCCTACTTCAATTCGTATTTCACCACTGTTGCTGATGCCCTCCATTCCGGCAAATGTACGCTGATTCCCAATGCCATGGCCTACAAAGTCCTGATGGACACGGATCGCAACAAGGCCAAAGGAGTGGTCTATATTGACCGGGTTACCCGAGAGCCGAAGGAAATCTACGGGCGCGTTGTGGCCCTTTGTGCGCAGTCCCTCGAATCGGTCCGCGTCCTCCTTAATTCGGCGAACCGGCAGTACCCGAACGGTCTGGCCAACTCCAGCGGTGCGCTGGGCCACTACCTGATGGACCACGTTATGGGTGGCGGGGCCGTCGGTTACTTCCCCGAACTGGGCGGAAAGCCCAGCCTGGGAGGGGCGGTCAATCCGGCGGGCAGTTACGTGATCCGCTTCCGAAATGTTCCAGGCAGACCGCGCTCCAAGGATTTCATCCGGGGCTACGGTTTCCAGACCGGCGCGGGAGTTGATTTCAATTGGAAGGCTCCCGGCTTTGGCGAGGCGTACAAGAAGGCACTGCTTGATCCGCTCCAGGCTTTTTCATTGCATGGCTACGGTGAATGCCTGGGCCGGTTTGACAACTATGTGGAAATCAATCGCAATGTTGTGGACACATTCGGAATTCCCGTTCTTAACTTCCACATGAAATATGGCGAGAATGAGTTGGCGCTGGTGAAGGACATGGCCGAGTCGGCCGGTGAATTGCTGGAAGCTGCCGGCGCAAGGAACATTACTACATTTGCGCGGCCTTCGACGCCCGGATGGGCCATTCATGAAGTGGGTGTTGCCCGCATGGGGAATGACCCGAAGAGTTCGGTGCTGAACCAGTTCCAGCAAAGTCACGACATTAAGAACATCTTTGTGTTCGACGGTTCGGCGTTTAGTTCCAGCGCCTGCCAGAATTCAACCTTGACGATCATGGCCCTGTGCGCCCGTTCCAGCGATTATCTGCTTGGGGAGATGAAGCGGGAAAATCTTTAGGAGAAGGTCCTAACCGATAGACCGAAGCAGCTATTAGCGCGGTGTTATGAACCATAAGGGAAGATGGCTTTGTGCTGCGCTGGTCCCAGGTTCCGGAGCAACTGGGGGTAAGCCTGCAAGGGGTTGCGGACGCAGGTCTGAAAGTCGCGCTGGCGGATGCTGGCCGGCGCCAGTCGGATAGGTTCTTCGCAGTCCACTAACCGAGATTCAATTGCGCAGGAATCTATAAGAGCGGCAGCAAGCCATGCGGTGTAACGTTCCTCTCACCGGCAAACTTCCGCCGTTGCCTCCCGCGTGTAACTGTATGCCGGGCGGTAACGTCTAAGGGTACGATATTCAGCCGTTTTCGCCCGAGGGGTGCGGCGGAGCGGGTTCCACACGAAAGGGGCAGACACGATGCAGAGACGGAAAGGTGCGGCTGTGGCCGCAATCGGGCTATCATCGGCTATTTTTCTATTGATATGGACGGTAAATGTGAAGCAGACTCGGGCACAATCGGGGCCGGCGTCTATGGGGCAATCCGCTCAAACGCCGGGGACCAGGACGGCGGCAGAGGCCTACAAGAACATCAAGGTCCTCAAAGACATTCCGGCCAATGAGCTGATCCCAACCATGGAGTTCATTTCAGCATCACTCGGCGTGCGTTGCGATTATTGCCACGTTGAACACCACTTTGATGAGGACACCAAGAAGCCGAAGCAGCGCGCCCGCGAGATGATGCAGATGATGTTCTCTATTAACAAGGACAGCTTCCACGGGAATTTGGAAGTTACATGCAACTCCTGCCACAACGGTTCCGAGCATCCCGCAGCCATGCCCGAGATTGCTGAAGCCGGTGAAACCCCGAGGCAGCCCGCTCAAGGGGAGGAGCATGGTGCACCCACGAATCTCGCCTCCCTTCCGCAGCCTCCCGCCATAGTCGCCAAGTACGTCGAGGCCTTGGGTGGCGCGGATGCCCTTGGAAAGGTCAAGAGCCGCGTGATTACGGGCACAATGGCGGCTTTTGGGCATGCACTGCCGGTCGAGATTTACTCCAAGGCCCCGGACCTTCGGGCCTCTGTGATGAAGTCCCCACGCGGCCAGAGCATAACAACTTTTGACGGGCATGAGGGCTGGGCGTCGATGATGCCCCGGCCGCCGCATCAGCTGGAAGGTAGTGAGCTTGACCGAGCGAGCCTTGAGGCCGATTTCTATTTCCCTCTGGATATCCAGAAGGTTTTCAGATTTCTGCGCGAACGGCCTCCGCAAAAAGTGGGTGATGAAGCGGCCTATGTGGTGCTCGGCATCCGTCCCGGCAAACCGCCGGTACAACTATTCTTCAGTGAGCAATCGGGTTTGCTGCTCCGGATGGTTTACTTCACTCAGACGCCACTTGGCCGGCTGCCGCAGCAGACTGATTATTCCGACTACCGTGAGGTTGATGGGGTGAAAATGCCATTCCAGTGGACGGTTGCCGGCCCGCGGGGCCGGTCAACCGTTCAGGTGGCGCAGGTGCAGCAGAACGTTTCCATCAGTGATTCTAAGTTCGCGATCCCGGCAGCGCAGGGGGCGCCGGGGCAGTAGGCAGGAGCGATAGGTTTCGCATGGGCCGCTGCTTCCGATGCTGCGGTCCATGCTAGTACTTGCGCAGGACTCCAATCACCCGCCCCTGGATCTTTACATCACCGGCGGGCACGACAATGGGATCCATCTGGGCGTTCGCGGGCTGCAGACGGACCCTGTCAGCCCCTTCCAGGAAGAAGCGTTTCAGCGTGGCCTCCATTCCCCCGATCAGCGCTACCACGATTTCGCCGTTTTGCGCCGTCTCGGTGTTTTCCACCAGGATGTAGTCGCCGTTGCAGATGTGATCATCCACCATGGAATCGCCCTTAACACGCAGTACATATATCTTTCCCTTACGGCTGGCAAAATCACCCAGTGAGAAGTTCTCCGGATGCGAAATTGCCTCCACAGGCTGGCCCGCCGCGATGTGGCCGAGCAGTGGGAATTCAAGATTCGGCAAGGGATGGAAGTGGATTGAGTCCGTGGGCATCGGGGCGGCCGTTGGTTGTCCAATTCCTGGTTGCGCCCCTTCCGAGTGCGTGATGTCTTTCCCGTAGGGCACCGACCCGGGAATGGCAACCACTTCCACCGAGCGGCTCTGATTGTACCGGCGGCGGATGAACCCCTTCTTCTCCAGGACTTGCAGGTGCTTGTGCACGGTTGCAAGCGAGGAAAGATGGAGCCCTGCCGCCATCTCTTCGAAGCTCGGCGAATATCCGTGCTGGTTGATAAAATGGATCAGGAAATCCAGGACCTGCTTTTGCCGCCGCGTCAGTGCCATCAGATTCCTCCTGCTGTGACTATAGGAGCCACACGGCTCTTGGTTGTCGTTATTATAGGCGAATAAAAAGCGAACAATCAAGTGGAAATCAAGAATTTGTTTCTTCAACTGCAGGAACTCACATCGGCTCCTTTTTCATTGGGTCCCTGGGAAAAAGTCAGACCGCGTAGCAAGTAGGACGAAATCCCAGCTGTCTCCGTCGCGAATTCAATCGTTGAGGTTACTGAAAAGTACAGTAAGAGTTGTGTGGTTGTATTTTTATTGACAGTGTATCCGTCGTAAAGGTATTCTGCCTGCAACCAATTCATTGATCGAACGGACGGCTTGCCTATTCGGGAGGGGGTAGCAAGTCAGCGTGAAGAATGCCGCAACTGTAGTCGCTCTTTTTACATTGTTTCTCACCGGCTGCGGGGGCGGTGCAAGCGCCCCCGTCTCGACAAGCCCGATAACTCCACAACTATCCGTCGCAATATCACCCGGAACGCAGCAAAGTATTGACCAGGGGCAGACGGTAAAGTTCACCGCCAGCGTCTCCAACGATGCCAACGGCCAGGGTGTTTCCTGGAGTCTGGCCGGGAGCGGTTGCGGTGGCAGTGGTTGCGGAACACTAACCAACACTTCGAAGGCGGGGGCAACATACAACGCCCCGGGCAGCGTTTCTTCGGCGATGAACGTGTCGGTGAAGGCCACGTCGGTGGCGAAAAATACCGCTTTCGCTTCAGCTATGGTTTTGGTGAATCCACCCCCGGCTATTTCCACAACTTCGTTGCCCGGCGGTATTGTGGGAACTTCCTACAACACCACATTGCACGCAAGCGGGGGAACGGGAGCTCTTTTGTGGTCGATTACAGGTGGGAACCTTCCCGCTGGGTTTTTTCTGAATGCGACCACCGGGGTCATTTTCGGAACACCTGCTTCGTCCGGAACATCGACTTTCACCGTGCAGGTCACCGATTCAGCCCCCGTGCCGATGTCAGCCAGTCACCAGTTCAGCATCATTGTTGTGAATCACCTCATTATTACAACAACCCTGCTGCCGACCGGCACGGTGAACTTGGCGTACAGCGCGACGCTTGCCGTAAACGGGGGCACCGGACCTTTTTCGTGGTCGATTACGGCCGGAAACCTTCCTGCCGAACTCTCTCTGAATGCAAGCACCGGTGTCATTTCCGGGAGCCCGACCACTTCTGAGAAATCGACCTTTACCGTTCAGGTTGCTGATTCATCCACACAGACGGCGACACAACAGCTCAGCATAACCATCGAGCCGCCTTTGACGATCACGACCACTGCGCTTGCCGACGGCACAGTGAACCTGCCCTACAATGCCACCGTTGAAGCTGCTTATGCAACGTTGCCTGTAACCTGGAGCATCAGTTCTAACACTTTGCCGACAGGGCTCTACATGGATGCCAGCAGCGGGAATATTTCCGGAACGCCCACCGTGGCCGGAACCACCAGCTTTACCGTGATGGTGACAGATTCAAGCATGCCGCCGCAGACAACCACTCAGCCATTCAGCATTACCATCAACGGTTCCGGAGCGAACAACACGGAACTGAGCGGGCGTTACGCCTTTTTGTTGAGCGGCTACGACACCCACGGAAACCGGGTGGGCGTGGCAGGGAGTTTTGTGGCCGATGGCGCCGGAGCGATAACGGGCGGCGTGGAGGACGTGAATGACACGGGTGCAGCTCCACAATCCAGCTTGACCATCATTTCAGGGACCTACGCAGTGGGAGCGGACAACCGGGGTGTCATTACTTTCACCAACTCTGCCGGGTCCACTTACACCATGGCAATCGCGTTGGGAAATCTTACTGGGGGTACCGCTGAGAAGGGTTCCGCCGTGGAGTTTGACTCGAGCGGCTACCTCATGAGCGGCGTCATAGAATGGCAGGACAGCACCGCTTTTCTGAAAGCCGCAGTGGCTGGCGCTTATGCGTTTGGCTTCACCGGCTCGGACATGGCGGGAAGCCGACTCGCTGTTACGGGCCAGTTTACGGCTGACGGCTCAGGCGGCATCACGGGCGGCGTGTTTGACGCCGACGACAGCGGCACTCTCACAGCCAACGGCGCAATCGGAAATGCGGGCACTTACACCGTGGATACGACTACGGGGCGATGCACCGCAACGCTCGACGGCATCTCACCCGCCCCGTCCGACTACGTTTTCTACATTGTTTCAACCAGTAAACTTCTGGCGATCAGCTTGGACACCGCTTCTGCCTCAGGACTCGTTACGGGAGAAATCGATGCGCAAACGGGGGGGCCTTATTCCAACACTTCTCTCAACGCAACGGTGGTGATGGGCGTTGATACGGCCACGGCCAGCGGTTCTCAAGTGAGACTGGGCGCCGTTACGTTTGACGGAAGCGGCAATGCCAGTTTCTCTATGGATGAGAACAGCGCGGGCACACTGACAACGGTGACGGGTAGCGGAGTCTACACGGCACCCGATTCGGGTACGGGGCGTTTCACGTTGACGGCTCCTCAGGGTATGCCTTCCCTGACTGGCTATCTGGTTTCCGCGAACCAGGCGTTTATTCTCGGTACAGACAGCGGCGTCACTGCGGGGACATTTGAGGTGCAATCTGCGGGGCCGTTCACAAATTCGTCACTGAATTTCGCCGGCTTCTTTGGCGACCATGCTTTTGCAACGGCGCCGGTACCGCCCCCGTATGGAGTTTTGCCGGCGACATTGAGCAGCGGTGCCGTCACCTTTGATGGCGCCGGAAACCACTCGATCACCAGAGACGAAAATATGCAGGGCACGCTGCTTTCCGCCCAACCAAGCTCTACCACCTACTCGGTGTCGTCTATCGGAAAAGTGACCCTGGGTTCCGGCACGTCGATTTTTTACATATTGTCTCCGACGAAGTTTGCCACAATGAGCGCAAATCCGGACGATCCGAATCCTGCGCTTGGGTTCGGCCAGAAGTAGCTTGCCGGTGGCCCTTCAGTATCCGGCCCGAGGACGCCCATTTGATTGGGTGGATGAACGGAAAGTAAGCCAGTCGGCCTGCACCTTGTCCCAGCCCTGAATCAGCAGGCCCTGTTCCTCAAAAAAGCTTCGGATGCGTTGCCGGTTCCAGCCGGCGATCTCTTCCAGGATTGGCACCAGAACGCTCAGGGCATCGTCGCTGAGGACGGTTCTCCGGGCAATCTGGGCGATGGTGCGGGCTTCTGACACAGCAAGAGTGAATCCCTCGCGCTGATTTACGTGCAGCATGACGTGGACGTCGGAACTGCCGTCACCCACGTAGACGACGCGATCAGCGCCAATTTGCAGCAAGGTCTGCAGGTCGTCGAGGGTGGTGACTTTTCCGTAGCCCGCATTGACGCGGATGATGCCCTCTACGCGGCCGGAGCGGTCGTAACGCAACTGGGTTCCATGAACGTGGTCAGGAGAGATGATGCCTTCAAGCGCCGATTCCACCACTTCCTGCGGTGCGGCAGAAAGCACATGAAATTCAAACGCGTAGCCCTCGATGGCTCTCCCCAAAAGGTCCCGCAGTTGCTGGATATTTCGCTTGAGCCGGATGTTTTTTCCGGTCCGGATGAGGTGCTCCTTGCGGACTCGGGTGTGCAGGTCAGGGTCGTGGAGCAACAGGTAAGACAGTTCGGCGCCCTGCTGGACAAAGTTTTGTACCGCAAGGATGGTGGTCTTGCGTTCGAATTCTTTGCCCGGAATGCCTACCATCTCGCTCAAGACATACCCCGAATCATGAAAGCTGAGCGTCTGGTCAAAATCGCTGGCAACCAGAAAGCGCTTTAAGACTTGCGCCGGGTTTTGCATAAGCTCCCTCCTTTTCACTTTGGCTGAAATGCGCCAATTCGGGAACGTGTTAAATATTCATTGTGAGTAACGATTATTACGGTGGAGTTAAATTGTGATTAAATCAGCGTGAACGCCTCATTGAGGTTAAGTCCTTGCATACTCGTGGTCTCCTGTTGGTAAACGATGCCACAACATTATCTTGACGGGTTAGGCCTCTCACGTCCAATCGATAAAATTGATGAGGAGCATAAGGGTAGAGCCAGGCCACAAAACCGCGCCCGGGATGTCAATGCACGGGTACTGGAGGTATGTTATAGTGTCTCCTAGGGGTCCCAAGGGGTAACCGCCGAAGGAGTAACAACTCGATGACAAAGCGCGTCCGCCTGGTTGTGATTTTTATATCCTCGCTGCTGGTTTTTTACGTCATCATTGGAGGAGTTCTTGGCCGGGGCAGCACCGACCAGGGTGAGAAATCTTACCGTGACCTGGGTGTTTACAGCCAGGTCCTCTCCAGGATCCAACAGGAGTACGTGACCCAGCCCAACCTGAAGAACGTCACGAAGGGCGCCATCCGAGGGCTGCTGGAAGCGCTTGATCCCTATAGCACGTACTTCACTCCCGAAGAGTATAAGGAATACATGCAGCACCCTGATCCGGGCCCAGCGAGCGTGGGGATCTACCTCTCGAAGAGGATGGGATTTGCCACCGTTGTGTCTGTTTTGCCGGATAGCCCCGCGGAAAAAGCCGGAATTAGTCCAGGTGACCTGATTGATGAAGTGAACGGCGACCGCATTCGGGAATCTTCCGTGGTCCAGATCAACCGGGTACTGGACGGCGCTCCAGGGACTTCCGTTTCAATGTCCGTGATCAAGGGGACGCAGGGGCAGCCTGAAAAACTCACCTTGACCCGCGAGATCCTCAAGAACGCTCCTTTGGTGGCCAAAACGATTGACCCCAATACCGCGTATGTCCGAGTGCCCACGTTTGACCAGGGAAAATCCGATGAAATTGCCGCCCAACTCAAGCAGCTTATTGCCGCCGGAAACAGCAAGATCGTTCTGGATTTAAGAGATTGCGCTGGCGGGATCGAAAATGAAGGCGAAAAGGCGGCCAACCTCTTTCTTGACCACGGGCTGATCACTTATCTCTACGGCCAGCGCTACCCCCGGAAAGAAGTCGTAGCTCAATCTTCTGACCAGGTTACCAAGCTGCCGCTGGTTGTTTTGATTAACCAATCGACAGCAGGGCCGGCGGAAATAGTGGCCGGAGCCATTCTCGACAATAAGCGAGGCGACGTGGTGGGGGTCACAAGCTTTGGGGTAGGCGTTTACCAGAAACTCATCCCTGTGGGTGACGGATCTGCCCTGCTGCTGTCGGTCGCCAAGTACTACACGCCCGACGGCAAGCCCATTCCCGGCAATGGCATCACCCCGAATGTGATGCAGGCTGCTGAAAGTGAAGCCGCCGCTGAGGCCGGAGAAACAGCCGCTCCTAAATTTGGCGGCCCAGACGATAAACAGCTCCAAAAGGCCCTCGAAATCCTCAATGGTAAAAGCGCGCCTGAGAAGGCTGCAAGCCTGAAAGCGCTCAGGCCCGTGGCTTCCAGGGCGCACAGTCCGCTCGAATGGGCATAACCACTGGCCCTTGTTGCTACACGTACGCCCTATCCATCAACATCGTGATCCAATTCTGATTGCGACGGTCTTTTGGGCCTGATTGTGGCCCGCGCTGGCGTGTCTGGGGTTGACCTGGGCTCATTGCGAAGGGCCGGCGCAACGGGGTTGCAAAAGGAACACTTCAAGTCTGGCGCGCTGCCAGGCACCTGTAAGATATTCTCGAATACCGTATGGGAATCTATTTTTTGATTAAGGCCTGGGCGTTGGCGCCGTTTTGCTTTTGTTGCTGAGGCTGAATGGTTATGGTCAGATCTCTATCCAGGCGCATGCCGATCAGAGAACCAGAGGCAAGTTCAGCCTGTTTCCCTTTGGGCAGGAAATAAGCCGCAAGCGCGCCTCCCACACCGGCCGCGATACCGATCCCAACCCCGCCCGCAGCAACGCCAGCCGCCGTAGGGGCACCGAACAGAATAATCCGTTGCGCTTTACCCGGGCCGCCACCCTTGAGGTCGCCTTCGGCGTCCACGCTGGAATTCCCTCCGTTGTTTCCACTGCCGAAAACCTCGGTCAGGGAACCAGTAATCGCCAGCTTTTGGCCGTCAGGAAGAGTGAGAGAGTTGAAAAGTACATATAACTGGCCGCCTTTGCCGCGATGGGCTGCTGCATGGACTTCCTGGACCCGGCCATCCACACGAATGCCCTTGGGCAGGATTACCTCATCATCCTCTGAATAGATGGGATCGAACAACGTGGTCATGACGATGTCGCCCTTTTTGGAGGTCTTGGAGCTGATCTTCGTGTGGAGGACAAGCTTGAACTCGGTTCCCTCAGGGAGCCAGTGCTGGTTCTGTGCTTCTGCGAGGCTCGTCTGAGCCTGGGCGACAATCGGCAGCACCGCAATCGCGAGCGCAAGCGTCAGAACCTTATTTCCAAACCGCACCATAGGATCCCTCCTCTATTTGCCTATGGCCCCCCAGAGTTAATACCCCCAGCGACCAATAATTAATTTGACCACTTAACCTTCTCGCTCGTCAAAGAGAAAATTCGGAGGACCATACACCACTTTATTGAAGTGCTATTTTACCAGATGATTATCCTTCCTGCTCGCGCACAATGGCACTGAAAACCGTTCGCGACTAGCTATAAGAATGTAGAAATTACCCCTGTCCTTCTGCCTCAAACAGGCTAATTGGTTTAGGAACATAGACTTCTCTGAGATACTTACCTCGATAAGATCATAATGTCCCGGATTACATTCATGCTGTCGAGGATCAGCAACTGAGTTCCCAGCATTTTGCGGGAATAACCTTCAGGCAGGGGAGGCAGCCGGCGTTCCAGCCCGATGGGGCAAGGCTGTAACCGCTTCTGCAAGCCGGGAGGAAGAGTGCCGTTTCTCCTCAGTTGTTTCTCCAGCCCCGGCGGCAGGTCGCCACCGCGTTTGGCCAGGCCGGGAGGGAGGTCCGACGGATATTCCCGGAAGTAGCTGTGGACGACCTCCTGGTCGTGAATCGAAAAAGCCACAGTTACGCTTTCTCCCTTCGAGTGGCCCTGGCCGTGCCCTCGGCCATTTTCTTTACCTTCAGTTCCACGCCCCTGGTTGCCACGACCCTGCCCTTGGTTTCCCGCCGCCAATGCAGGGCGGACCGGGTTGGGGCTGGGTGCTGCGAAAGAGGCACCCGGGGCGATAATCAGGCAAAGGGCCAAGCCAGTACAGATTATGCAATATCTCACACTGCCTCCTCTTCTCGATTGCTGTTCCCCGGCTGCAGACCTCATTGGACTGCCATTGAGCAATCCAATATGCTGCGACCTGGTGTTGGCCCCCTCCTCTGAATTGTTGCTCCAGGCAAGCTGGGGCAAAACCACTGCTGCCTCTGCAGAGTCCTACTCAGTATATAGCAGGTTGGCCGCAGACTTGGTCAACCTCCCACAAGGGAGCGGAGAGTGGACGAAAGTGCTCGCGGCACAATTCTACTGAACGGTTCGTTGACGGTGCCCAACCGGCCCTCTATAATGATCGGGAAAGTCAATCAGGAAAACGATGAAGAAGTTCCTCGGGTTGCTACTGATCGGTTTTTTTCTGGCGGGACTGTCCGCCGCACAGACTTCGCAAGAATCAGAATCGAACCAGAGCACAACCGTGAATCAGGAGCAGGAGGCCGCCGCCCAGATTCAGGTCCGGGTGAACCTTGTCAACGTCCTTTTCACCGTAATTGACAAGAAGGGCCGGCTTATTTCGAACCTGTCCAAGGACGACTTCAGTGTTTTTGAGGACGGCAAGCAACAGCAAATCCGTTTCTTTGGCCGCGAAACCAACCTTCCGCTGCGAATTGGAATTCTGATTGACACCAGCAACAGCATTCGTCTGCGATTGCAGTTTGAGCAGGAATCCGCCATCGATTTTCTATATGACACCGTCCGGCCAGATACGGACCAGGCGTTCGTTGTGGGGTTCGACGTTGAGCCGGTGATGATCCAGGACTATACGGATGACCTTGACAAGCTCAAGGAAGGCATCCATTCGCTTCAGGCGGGTGGCGGCACAGGGCTATACGATGCCATCTATTATGCCTGCAAGGAAAAAATGGTTTACAGTCCGCAGCCCGAACCCTACCTTCGCCGCGTACTGATTGTTGTTTCCGACGGACAGGACAATTTTAGCGAGCATTCACGGGAGGAAGCTCTGTCCATGGCGCAGAAGGCCGAAGCGACGATCTATGCCATCAGCACAAACTGGACAGGCATTCAAGCACGCGGTGACAAGGTCCTCAGGTACCTGGCAAAAGAAACGGGAGGCGAGTTCTTTTTCAATACCCAGGAAAGCCAAATGGAATCGGACTTCAAACACATTGCCAATGAGCTGCGCAGCCAGTACAGTCTTGCCTACGTTTCCACGAATGCGGCGCACGATGGTACCTTCCGAAAGATCTCTATCAAGACAGACAAGAAAGATTTCCGCGTGCAGGCAAAGCCCGGTTACTTTGCTCCTCCTCAATAATGCCAGAGCGTGAAAGCCGGCGGGCTGGTGTTCTGGTCCCACTCAAGACCTTGTGGTCCTCAACAATTGATTGGAAAGAGCTGGAGGCCGATGCAGATTGGGACGGCAAACGTCTGTCTCAGCAAAGAGGATATTGTGTGAAGGAGCAGGAAACGGCGCCCGGCTCCATGCCGTGTTTCACGAGTGCGGATAGTATCCGCTGCGAGTCTGGACTTTATAGCCGCCGTGAGTGACACGGACATCGAGCTTGCGAAATCCGGGATCTTTTCTGGGGTTGGATGGCGTGTATCCAAGAAGATACTGCGTCCGCAGTTCGTCGGCGATCCTCTGAAACGCCGCAGCAGTGTTCTGGATTTTCGTTACCTTGATGACATCTCCTCCGGTCTGTTCGCAAAGCTTGCGCAGAACCGCGTCCCCGTTGAAGCCTATACTGCTGAATCTGTAAAAGGCGCGGTCGACAATGTCGACGGCATATATGATGCAATCGGATTTCTGCGCCGCCTCAAGCGCCTGGTTAAGAGTTTCCTGGCTTCCCTGGTCTTCGCCGTCCGTGAGGAGGATCAGCACCTTGCGTCCCACCTCATGGCTCATCAGTTCGTTGGCAGCGAGATAAATGGAGTCGTAAAGATGTGTGCCGCCGATGTTCCTGGCTGGCAGCGGAGAAGGCAACACACCGTGGCCGCCACCGTTGATGACGGTTTCATCAATTGCAGCGTCAAGCGGGCGGAGTTCGGCGGTGAAATCCTGCAGAAGTTCGACTTCCAAATCGAAGTGGATGACGCATGCAAGGTCCTTGGGGCGCAACACCTGGTGCAGGAAATTCTTCGCTTCACGCTGCTCCGTGTCCAGAACTCTTTCCTGGCTCGGGCTGGTGTCGATCATGATTGCGATAGTGAGCGGAGTGTCTGTTTCGCGCGTGAAGTACGTAATCTTTTGAGGAATGTTGTCTTCTTTGATTTCGAAATCATCTTTGGTGAGGTCGGGAATCAGTCGGCGGTGTTTGTCCCGCACGACGGCATAGACGTTGACGGCTTCTGTCGTGACTTTCAGGATCGTTTCGGGCGACTGTGGGACCTCCTGCGCTGCAGGTATCGGGACAATGAGAAAAAACGGTACAAGCACCAGGGCTGCTATTAATGCGGGTCCGAGGCGGTTGGAAAATTTTGTTCGCTGACGTTGACTCATTCTGTTCATCCTCGCTTTCAGTTTACTTGGATGCAGGAAAAAATGCTTGCGCTTTGAAGTTTTCAGATCACAAAAAGTTCAGTAAACGGACGCGAAGTTCACTCAATTCGACAAAAAAAGATGTGATAGGAGAATTTTTTTACTTTCAACTCCGGAACGTCGCTTCACTTTCTTCTTGACAAGATTATCTAGTGTCACTATACATTGTGACTGAGCACGCGCTCCGTCAGTTTTTAGCTGACGCGATCTCACAACGTTTGAGAGGAGAATAAAATGGCAGCAAAGAAGAAAGCAAAGCCGAAGGCAAAAGCCAAAGCGAAGCCGAAGGCAAAAGCGAAAAAGAAGAAGAGGTAACACTCTTCAGTCAGATTGAAAGAGAAGGTTCGGGGATGCAGAGATGCATCCCCGAATTTTTTGTCCCCACTTTCCCCGCCGCAGCTCATCCTTATTCTTCGTGCCTTGCTGCCCATTAAACTTCATTCCGAGGTATCCTGCTCCGGAGCGTTCAGCTCGCGACTGATTTCATCCACCGGTTCAAGTTCCGCAATCGGATCGCCGGTGGCCGCGCCAAGCTCCTTGAATTTGCGCACAGAAGGCAGCACGCGCGATTCAAGTGATCCGACAGCGCGGTTGTAATTTTCCGTAGCCCGTTGCAGAGACGAGCCTACCCCTTCGAAGTGTCCAAGGAAGGTCCGCACCCGGTCGTAGAGATCTTTACCCAGGGCGCTGATCTCCCGCGCATTCTCCGCAATCTGTTCCTGCCGCCATCCGAAAGCTACGGCACGCAGCAGTGCGATCAGAGTCGTGGGTGTTGCAATCACCACGTGCTTCTGCATTCCATCTTCCAGCAGCGTGCGGTCCTGTTCGAGCGCGGCGCTGAAAAATGATTCGCCTGGCAGAAAGAGCACCACGATTTCGGGCGCGGGATCAAACTGATCCCAGTAAGCCTTGGCGGAAAGTTCCTTCATCCGTTCCCGGACAAGCTGCGCGTGCCGGGAGAGTTTTTCTCTGCGTTCATCTTCAGTGGTCGCAGCGGCTCCATCCAGGAAGGCCTGCAGCGGCGCCTTTGCGTCTACAGCAATCTCGCGTCCGTTGGGCAGGTGGACAATCATGTCCGGCCGCTGGCGCCCTGTTGCGGACTCAAAATTCTCCTGCTCCGAAAAATCGCAGTGCTCCGACATGCCCGCAAGTTCCGCCACACGCCTTAGCGTCATCTCTCCCCAGCGCCCCCGCACTGCCGGGCCGCCCTTGAGCGTATTCGCCAGCGTTCCTGCTTCCTTCTGCAACTGCTGGTTCACCATCGCCAGGTTGCGAAGCTGTTCTTCCAGAGAGCCGTAGGCGCTCTGGCGGGTCTTTTCCATCTCCTGGATTTGCGCTTCGTATCGCTTCAGAGTTTCGATCAGCGGACTGACCAGGCCTTTGATTGCCTCCTCTCGTGTTTCGAGTTCACCCTTCGCCTGCGTCTGAATGGTTTCAAAGGTGCTGCGTGCCAGCTGAATGAATGCCTGGTTGTTGCTCTTCAGCGCTTGCGCGGATAGTGCCTGGAATGCGTCTGCAAGTTTCTCTCTCGCTTCTTCCAGTAGTCTCTTCTGGTCCTCGAGGTTGGACTGCGTTTCCGTCAGGCGGGTTTCCGCCGCCACTCGAAAGTTGGCTTCGTTTCGCATCTGCTGCTCGCTGGAAGCCAACTTTGCCTCAAGGTCTGTTACCTGAGAGCGAAGCACGCCCGCCATGCTTTCGGCGCCCTTCGTTTTTCCTTCTGCCTCGATTTGCAGAGCGGACAAGGCGGAGTTCCGGCGCAGGCTGGCGAGCAGCCATCCGATTAATCCCCCAATTGCTATCCCGATAATGAAAAGGGTCCACGAATTCATGATTTCTCCCAACAATTCTTCAATAGTCGAACCGCAACACGGATTATAAGTCCTCTTCGTGGGCAGGGCAGACCGGGACAAATTCACAATACTTGCATGCAAAGCCAGGCGCCGGAGGGAAAATCATCCGGCGGATGTCTTCCGCTACGGTGAGGATCTTCTGCTGCACCGCGTCCAGTTCCTTCTCGGTCCTAACGCTTGCCACGGGCTGGTTGTTGGTGAGGTTGTAGAAAATCAATCCTTCGGGTTCAAGTCTCATTTGGTGGCGAGCGGCGAGAGCGTAGACGGAAAGCTGCAGGCTCTTGTCGGCGTCTTTCTGTGTCCGGGGCCGCCCCGTTTTGTAATCGACCAGTTGCACCAGGCGCGGGTCGCGCGGCTTGACGGGGTTGATCTGGTCGATGCGGCCTTCGAGCACCACGTCCTCCATCGGGAGCTCGAAATGGACTTCCATGCGAACGCTTTCAGCCGCAATCGGCAACGCATTGTGGCGGTCTGTGAATTCGCGAAGCTGGCTTAGCCCGGATTTGCGATAGGTCTCTTCCTGATAAGAATCTTCAAATCCCACGTCTTTCCACGAGCCCAGATAAAACTGGCTCAATTCGTCGAAAGCGACCTTGCCGTCCTTCCGCAGCCTGAAATAGTGGCGCACAGATTGGTGCATGATGTTGCCAAATGTCAGTGCAGCCTGCGGGCCCGTCGGAATGTGGAACAGGTGGCTAAATTTGAATTTCAGCGGGCATTCGAGATAGGTCTCAATTGCCGTTGCACTCAATCGCAGTTTGCCGTCAGAAGCAGCCACAGGAACAGCCTGGGCCCATTCCGCAATCGGTGGGCGGACAGTGTCGGGAGCCGGCGCGGGCTCACCAAAAAGTGCAGGCTGCGAGGGACGGGTGCTCCGCGCGACCTTCTTTGAAGGTGGCTTTGCAGGTTCTTGCTTCTCTGCCGCTTCATTCTTTTCGGTTAATTCTTCAAAGTCGATTCTCGCAATGTCCCTCCCTTGCACCACTGGGTCGGAAAGCAGATCCTCGATGAAGATCGATGCCTTTTTCCCCTTTGCGCCAACGCTTGAAACATAGAGTTGTTCGCAAGCGCGCGTCATGGCGACATAAAACAGCCGGCGTTCTTCCGCCAGGTGAAGATTGACTGGTGGAACAGGCCCTTTGCGAAGCTGATCCGGGAATTCGATGACCGGCCTCTGCTCACCATGGGGGAAACGCCGCGAGGCGACGCTCAGGATGAAGACGACGGGAAATTCAAGGCCCTTCGATGCGTGGACAGTCATCATTTGAACTGCGTTCGCCGGTTCAGGCGGCTCCGGCGCTTCTATTTTTCCACCCGCTTCCAGAAAGTAGCCGAAGTACTCCATGAACTCAGGCAACCTGCCCGTCTCGCTCTTTTCCTCCCATTGGATCAGAAACTTCTTGAAGGCCTCCAGGCAGGCAGCGTCGTTGCTGCCAGGGACAAACTTCAGTTCGAGTAGTTCGGTCATCAGATCCAGAAGGGAAGTCAACGGGACGCTCTCGACTTTCTTTCTGAGTTCTCCGAGAATCGATTTCAATTCCCGCCAGCGAGTGTTCTGCAGGTCTGCCTTGAAAAGCGATTGTTCCGCCTGCCGGACGGCGTCGTAAATCGAACAACGATTCCGCGCAGCCTGCCTGCGCAGGTCGAGCGCCAGTGTTTCAGGGAAATCCCACCGGCGGGCAAGGAGCACGCGCGTCAGGCTGATGTTGTCATGCGGAGAATGTACGAGGCGCAAATAAGCCAGCAAGTCGCGCATGATGGTGGTGGAGAGCAGGGAGAGTCCGCGGATGACAAAAGGAATTCTTCTTCGGCGGAACTCGCGCACCAGCAGGTCACGGTGGCCGTGCGCGCGATAGAGGACGGCAATTTCCCCGATAGCTCGTTTTCCTCGAGTGAGGTCCTGCACCAAGCCCGCAACCCCATCAGCCTCTGCGGCGTAGTTGGGAGAAGAGAGGAGGAAGACACTGGCACCCTCCGGATTTTCAGTGACAAGCGGCGGCTTCTCGGTATCGCGTTGTTCGTTGCAGGCAATCACCACATCCGAGGCTCGGAGGATCGTCCTGGTGGAACGGTAATTGCGGTTGAGGTACACCACTTCGGGCGCGGGAAACACCTGCTTGAACATTTCGAATGTTCCGTGCGCCGCACCACGGAATCGGTAGATGGCCTGGTCGGGATCGCCCACCACGGTGATGTTAAAGGGCGGCGCAACCAGGTGCTTCAGCAGTTGCACCTGGCCGTAATTGCTGTCCTGAAACTCGTCCACAAGAACATAGAGGAACTGCCGGCGGTATTCTTCCAGTGTCTCCGGCTCACGGTCCCAGAGGTGGACTACTTCACTGATGAGGGTGCCGAGGCTCGAACAACCAGCCTCCTCGATCAGTCGCCGGCTGGTGCGGAACACACGCGCCAACTCCTGTTGTTTGCGGAGTTCTTCCTCCTGCAGCAAGCGCTCGGGCGCATCCAGCGACGCCGCACGCCCCTGGAATTCGCTCTCTCGTTTGCAAACGTAAGCTTCAAATTCATCCGGGCCGACAAGTTCATCCTGGCACTGCGAGAAGAAGTTGTTCAGGTCGTGGAGGAAGGCGCCGGGCGCCGCGAGCTTCTGGTAATACTCCAGGCCAAGCTGCTCCATCCTTCGGCGCAGAAAGATCCATATATCGATCTTGTCGAGAAGCTTCCGCTCAAAGTGCCGCTTGCGCAGAACGCCGTAACAGAACGAGTGGAAAGTGGAAATGTGGGGGCTGGTTTCGAGGCCGGGCAGCTCATGGCCCACGCGGCTCTTCATTTCTCCTGCGGCCTTGTCAGTGAAGGTCAGCGCCAGGATGTTTTCCGGCTGAAGCCCGGGCACATTTTCAAGCAGGTAGACGATCCGTTGCGTGATGACTCGCGTTTTGCCGCTTCCGGGGCCGGCGATCACCAGCAGCGGCCCCTCTCCGTGCTCCACTGCATTCCGTTGTTCAGTGTTGAGGTTGTACATGCGGATTCGCAGGACATTATTCCGCCATCCACGATCCCGTGGCAAGGATTGAACTCCCGCTCCCGGCAGTGGACAGTGTGCCCCAGATCACAGTATTCCCAAGTTGCTATGTTACAATGAACAGTTTTGATATTCAGTAAAGGAGAGACCTGAGTGGCTGAAATTGATCTGATTGTTGGCCGTGAGATTCTCGATTCCCGGGGGAACCCGACAGTGGAGGCGGAAGTTCGCCTTCGCGATGGCGCCGCTGCCCGTGCGGCAGTCCCTTCCGGTGCATCCACCGGAGAGCATGAGGCGATAGAATTGCGCGATGGCGACAAGCGCCGCTACCAGGGCAAGGGCGTGCTGCAAGCCGTTGAAAACATCAACACAGTGATTGCGCGCGAACTGGGCGGGCATGAAGCCAGCCGTCAGTCGGAAATCGACGAGCGGCTGATCGAACTCGACGGCACGCCCAATAAGAGCAACCTGGGCGCAAACGCCATCCTCGCCGTTTCCATGGCCGTGTGCAGGGCTGCGGCACGTTCTGCCGGATTGCCGCTCTATCGCTACCTGGGCGGGATTTCAGCCCGCGTGCTGCCGGTGCCCATGATGAATGTGCTGAACGGCGGGGTGCATGCGGACAATACGGTGGACTTCCAGGAATTCATGATTATGCCCGTGGGCGCCGAGACTTTTTCCAGTGCTTTGCGCATGGGTGTCGAGACGTTCCACACGCTGAAGAAGATCCTGAAGGAGCATGGCTATTCAACTGCTGTGGGTGACGAAGGCGGATTCGCTCCCAGCCTGAAGTCGAACGTCGAGGCCGTGGAATTGATCCTTGAGGCTATTGAGGCTGCAGGCTATTCGGCGGGCTCCGACATCGCTCTGGCGCTTGACCCGGCAGCCAGTGAGATGTTCCAGGACGGCAAGTACGTCTTCTACAAGTCGGACAAGTCGAACAAGTCCGCCGACGATATGGTAGAACTTTACGCCGACTGGGTTCAGAAGTATCCGATTATCTCCATCGAAGACGGCCTTGCCCAGGACGACTGGGATGGCTGGAAGAAGCTGACGAAAGAACTGGATGACAAAATTCAGCTTGTGGGCGACGATATTTTCGTCACCAGCACCGAACGGTTGAAGCAGGGGATCGATGAGGGAGTCGCCAATTCCATTCTCATCAAGCTGAACCAGATTGGGACTGTCACAGAAACCATGGCCGCCATCGATCTGGCCAGGCGGAACGGATACACCTCCGTGGTATCGCACCGCTCCGGCGAAACCGAAGACGCCTTCATCGCTGACTTCGTGGTTGGCCTCCAGACCGGGCAGATCAAGACCGGGTCTGCAAGCCGCACGGACCGGATTGCCAAGTACAACCAGCTGCTTCGCATTGAAGAGGAACTTGGCGAATCAGCGGAATTCCTGGGTAAAGCGGCCGTCGCGTGTTCGTAAGATTAGGGGGTTAGGGAATAGAGCGGTGGATTGATGTTTGGCCTTGATCACTATTCTTTGACCACTAGTTTCCAAAGACCTGCCTCAGATAAACAACATGAAAATACCAAAACCGGTAGTACTCATCATCCTGGATGGCTGGGGGTATCGTGCCGAGCGCGAGAACAACGCCATTGCGCTGGCGCATACGCCCAACTACACCGCACTTCTAAAGGAATATCCTTCCACGCTGGTTTATACGTCCGGCAGGCGTGTTGGTTTGCCCAATGGACTTATGGGCAACTCCGAAGTGGGCCATTTGAACATCGGCGCCGGACGCGTTGTCTACCAGGAAATCACCCGCATTGATGCCTCGATCGAGAGCGGCGAATTCTTCCAGAAGCCCGAACTGCTCCAACTGATGGAAGCGGGGCGCAAGACGCGGCTACACTTCATGGGACTGCTCAGCGATGGCGGAGTGCATTCCCATCAGCGGCACCTCTACTCGTTGCTGAAGATGGCACGCGAGAACGAAGTCAGCGAAGTTTTCGTTCACGTTTTCCTTGACGGCCGCGACACGGCGCCAACCAACGGGGCCGGATACGTTGAAGCGCTTCAACAGAAGATGCGCGAGTACAACGTAGGCCGCATCGCCTCGGTCTCAGGCCGTTACTACGCCATGGACCGTGACAACCGCTGGCAGCGCACACAACTGGCTTACGACGCCATCGTCAACGGCGAGGGCGTGAAGGCCGAAGACCTCATTGCAGCAATCAAGGACTCCTACAACCAGGGAGTTACTGACGAATTTGTGGTTCCCATCGTCATTACGGACCCTGAAGGTCGTCCCACGGCCACCGTCCGCAGTGACGATGCCGTAATGTTCTTCAACTTCCGCGCCGACCGCGCCCGGCAGATGACCCGTGCCCTCACTCAGCCCGACTTCGACGGCTTCGAGCGCCGCTGCTATCCAGAGAACCTGCACTACCTCTCGATGACACGCTATGACAAGACGTTCACCAACCCGCACGTCTTCTCCCCCCAGTCGCTCAATCACATACTGGCCGCAGTGATGGCGGAAGCGCAGTTGAAGAATCTGCGCGTGGCGGAAACGGAAAAGTACGCGCACGTCACTTACTTCTTCAACGGCGGAGTAGAAAAAGCTTATCCGGGCGAAGACCGCATCCTGGTGCCGTCGCCCAAAGTGGCCACTTACGATCTGCAGCCCGAGATGAGCGCCCGCGGTGTGATGGAGACGGTTGTAAATGCCGTCAATGAAGGCAGCCGCGACGTCATCATCGTCAATTTCGCTAATGCTGACATGGTGGGGCACAGCGGCAAGCTCGAAGCCGCTGTCAAGGCGGTTGAAACCGTCGACGCATGCTTGGGCGAAATTTACAAAGCTGTCCGTGCCAAGGGTGGAGCGATGGTGATTACGGCCGACCACGGCAACGCTGAAACGATGGTGGATCCTGAGACGGGCGGCCCGCATACGGCCCACACAACCAATCCCGTCCCGCTCATTTTGATTGCAGAACAGGTGCCGCCGAAGCTACGCGATGGTGGAGCGCTGGCCGACATTTCGCCCACGCTTCTGGGCCTGCTGGGCATTCCTTTGCCTCCTGAAATGACCGGCCACGATCTTCGCGATACGGAATACAAAGAGCCTCAGCGTCGAGACCCGTAGCTTTGTCCTTGACACGCTGGGACGCCTTACTGAAACAAAGATTGCCGAATACGAATTGAGCCGCAAGCTCCTTCTGGCGAACACTTCGTCGGGAGGGTTTTTTCGTGTTGGCCCCAAGGACCCCGCGTACCTGCCAGCCACCGGCAATGACTATACGTTTGCCTCCCTACCGGAGACCGGGCCAGGACCTCATCTGCCTATCCTGGGAAACCTGCGCCGGCGCTGCGAGGCATGTCACTTCAGCACCCAAAGGTTCATGACGTTTAGCATAGTGCGCGGTCCGGGCCAGCGCTCTCCCTTGGTACGGCAACTGAGGTCTTCTGATGATTCGCATGGTCACTACGTTGCGCAACAAAAAATGAAAGCATCTGACTTCAATACGCTGTGTGCGAATCATTAGCCAGCAAGTAGGGTACAGGAGGGAGCACAGACCGTCCTTTGCGCTGTCTGCGGCTCTTTTTATTATCCGGGCGGCGGAGGTGGGGCTCCAGCGAAACCCTCGCAGGGTCAACAGCAACATATAACCCGAAGAATTCGCACGCACGGCATAATACGTCATATATGCGCCAGAAGGCGCTCTTTTCGACAATGACCGAACCGCCCCGCGGAGCAGAGAGTAAGCATCCCTTTTGCAACGCCGGCAGATCAATTACCCTCCTGAAAAAACACATTCATTTCTTTGAGGTCCTCGCGAAACCAGCAACGCGGATCATTTTGGGGGAATAAATGGGGAGGCGGCTGGTATTACGAAAATGGAGTGACTCCAAATACCATCTGGCCTGAACGTTTAACTCAGGGTCTGGACGTAGTCCTCCCAATCTCAAAAACGACGGAGTTCCGCGACCATGCGGGTCGGGATCAGCCGATCATGGAGGTCAATCGTAATGTCTTGTGCCAAATCCAGGCGGACACCAATTCACTTTCTTTTTGCGGTAAACGTACTTGCTCTGCTGCTGTTTATGCCTCAGTCATCGCAGGCTGTGGGCCGGTCCGGCAACGTCTACGTGCCGACCAATCAGACAACCGGAAATTCAATTCTAGTTTTTCATCGTGACCCGGCTGGAGTGCTCACATTCGCAGCCAGCTTCCCAACGGGAGGAATCGGCGCCGGGACCGGCGCCGATCCCCTGGCTTCGCAGGGCGCTGTGGTGCTGAGCGGTGATAATCGGCTGCTTTTTGCCGTCAATGCCGGAAGTAACAGCGTTTCCACGTTCGCAATTTCAGGTGACCGGCTCACTCTGCTGGGTGCGGTTCCATCAGGAGGCTCATTCCCAGTCAGCCTGACTGTCCGTGACAACCTGGTTTATGTGCTGAATGCTAGTGGGACGCCTAATATCTCAGGATTCACAATTCAGCCGGCCACAAACCTCTTGATACCCTTGCCTGGTTCGATTCAGAACCTTCCAGGTGGCGCGACGGCGGGGCCAGCGCAGGTAGGATTCAGCCCCGATGGCAGCGTGCTTGTTGTGACTGAGAAGAGCACCAACCTGATTGATACGTTTGTTGTGGACCAGAACGGAGTTACTCAACCGGGGACGTTTTTCTCTTCGAGTGGAACCACACCATTTGGATTCGACTTTGGCCATGACAATGTCGCGATTGTTTCAAATGTCGGCAGCGGTCCCGCAGCTTCCTCCCTTTCCTCTTATACGGTGGGGGAGAATGGAAACCTGAATGTCGTTACTTCAGCGCTCGGCGATACCCAGACAGCCGCCTGCTGGGTGGTGGTGCCCCGCAATGGGCATTTCGCGTACACGGCGAATTCGGGGAGCGGAACAATATCCAGTTATGCTGTGGCGGAAGACGGAAGCCCCGAGTTGCTGAAGGTAGTGGCCGCCTCAACCGCCGGCGGGGCCGTCCCAATCGACATGGCCCTGAGCGACAACAGCCGCTTCCTTTACGTTCGGAACGGCGGCAACGGCACCATCAGCGGGTTTCGCATTGAAGCTGATGGAAGCCTGACGTCGATTGCTACTATCAGTGGGGTGCCGCCTGGCGCTCAGGGGATCGCTTCACGTTAGTCGTCCTAGGCAAATGTTGAGGAGCCACCACCTGAAGATCCTTCGGTGAGATGGCTCCTCACACGCCATTTGAGGCAATGAGGAGGGGGCGGCATCGATGAAAGGCGCGGCGCGAGCACCGTGGGATCTAAAATTGCAGATTCAGGGTTCCAGCATGGAGAATCTGTTCGCGAGATATCCGGCATTACAGGGCGACCGTCTATGCCTTTCGTAAGGACGACTTTGATTACCTCGACGGGACGGCGTGTTCTTTGACGTACGCCGCGACGCGCGGATCGAGATCGGCGCCGGCCGCGCCGGGCGGAATGTAGTGGAACACTTCAGCGTACTCAACACCGTATTTCCCGCCCAGTTCTCGGTTTTCCCTCAAAACAAACTCCTTGATGTAGTTGCGGTCGGCGGTGGTGTCATCATTGCCCAGCAGGGGCAGGCGCAAATGGCGTTTTGCCAATTCTGCCCGCAGTCGTGATCCAAGGTGCCCGCCCGGCCCTTTCGCCCGGTTGGCCCAGTTCGCGTCCACTTTCTTATCGACCTGCCCGCTTATATCCACCACCCGTGTGATTTCCGGCCGCCGCGCGAAATAGTATTTATCCTGGACCTCCTTTAGCTTGAGGCCCGCGGCGAATTGCTCGGGGTAATCGTGCGCACGACCCGCCATCCAACAGGCCGCTTCCGCAGCTTTGGCCAGCATGTAATGGTCGGGATTCTCTTCGTCGTGGCCCCAGGGGTCCCAGCCGATCACGGTATCCGCCCTGACCAGCCTGATTATAAAAATCAGCCGGCAGATCAGTTCGTTCACCGAAATATCGGCCATGCGATGGTTGCCGTAGTTCAAGTCAAAATGCTGATTGCAACCCAGGGCCCGCGCCACTTCCGCAGTGTCGCGCTCATTGCCAAGCACGTTTTCGCCAATCGAGCCGGGAGTGCCGAGCCCGGGAGAATCGCCCATATCGTCATTGGTAGCGCGCACCAGGTAACCCGTGTATCCCTCTGCAATGAGCTTGGCTACGGTACCCGCTGCCATCAATGGGACATCATCCGAATGCGCCTGAAGGGCGAGAAGAACTTTCCCTTTATGCGGCTGGCCCGTCACCGGGCGTTCGAGATAGGGTTCCGGCGTTGCCTGCGGCGGCGAAAGCTGCGCGGCCCCTGCCACGGGAGCCATTGCGCTTCCAACGATCAGGTTGCCAAAGAATTTGCGTCGTAGCATGGGGCCAATTATACTCCCGTCGAGGTAGCTAATTACAAGCGTCAAACTCAATCGAGGAATTGGGAACCGCGATCGACAGGGAAGCCGTTACGAAGCGCACCGGGGACTGTGTTGACTCGGCGCCCGGGAGAACTTGAACGTGGAGTCAAAAGCCGAAAGCACGGCTGACCTGTTCCGCAGCCTCGGGATGCTGGATGCCACCGCGATTATCGTTGGCATTGTGATCGGGTCCGGAATTTTTGTTCTTCCCAACCTGATTGCCAGAAACCTTCCGTCGAGCACCGCCGTCGTCATCACCTGGATCGGCGCTGGTATTCTCTCGCTTTTTGGCGCCCTGGCTTACGCCGAACTGGGAGCGATGATACCTGCCACGGGCGGCCAGTATATTTATCTCCGCGAAGCTTACGGTCCACTGTGCGCGTTTGTGTGCGGCTGGACCTTCATGCTGGCGGTTTTGTCGGGTGGGAGCGCATGGCTGGCAGTGACGTTTTCAATCTATGCTGGCTATTTCGTGCCGCTCACGCCAGCAGCAAGCAAGCTGGTTTCGATTGGACTGATTGCAGTGCTGTCGGCGGTAAACTACCTGGGCGTAAAAGAAGGCGCCTGGGTTCAGCGCGTTTTCACCTCTCTAAAGATTGCGGCGCTGCTGGTTCTTATCGGTGCTGCGTTCTTGATTCCCCATCCATCCGCCGTTGCCAGGGGACCCGATCATCTTCCATTTACTATCGGACACTTTAACGTTGCGCTGGCAGCCTGTCTGATGGTGTACAACGGCTGGAGCTACGTCAGCTTCGTGGCAGGGGAAGTGCGAAATCCTCGACGGAACATTTTGCGCGCCCTGGTGATTGGGATGGCCGCGATCATCATCCTCTATGTGCTCGCAAATCTGGCTTACCTGAGGGTGATGACCATACCCGAAATCGCCTCAACCGAACGCGTGGGAGCAGACCTGGCGACGCGAACCATGGGCCCCATTGGCGGAACCTTTGTGTCCATCACTGTTCTGCTTTCGATCATTGGGGCTGTGAACGGCTGCGTTTTGACGGCTGCGCGCCTCCCGTTTGCCCAGGCTCGGGACCGGCTGTTTTTTGCGCGATTCGGAAAAATCCATCCGCGGTTTCTGACGCCCGCCTCCGCCATTGTGTGGGGAGGGGTCTGGACCGCCGCACTCATCCTCACGGGCTCGTATGAGACGCTGTACTCTTACTCCATCGTTGCGGCGTGGATCTTCTACACCTTGAGCGTGGCGGCTGTCTTTGTGTTAAGACGAAAACAGCCGCATCGAGAGAGGCCCTACAAGATGTGGGGTTACCCTTACACCATGTGGCTCTTCGTGGGCGTGTCTGTCTGGTTCGTGATGGATGCCTTCCTGGCGCAGCCCTGGCCCTCCTTCATGGCCTTTGCCATCATTGCCTCAGGCGTTCTGGCGTACTGGATTTGGCGAACGGTGGTGCC
>OBIZ01000015.1_pt1 | contig 32679 bp, 24 predicted proteins | sample 1519801 | NCBI WGS metagenome assembly OBIZ01 (sample SAMN01911456, study PRJEB22533) | soil metagenome | biome: Soil | place: Malaysia | collected 2012-04-30 | depth DG_metagenome m | reverse complement strand
ATAGGTTTCGTATCCGCTCCAAAGGCAGCGCATCGGCGAGTGGCAATAACAAACGTGCACGGCGTTGGCATCTGTGCGGACACCTTTCATGATCGCCGCGTCAGAACTGATGACCAGTTCATAGCCCCTGAGGTCAAGCCGTCGAGTTGCCACGGGGAATAATGGAAGGTAATAAGGATACCATTGTCTGGAACGTGGAAGATTCTGCAGGAGCGATGTTCGAATCTGCAGCCGGCTCAGGGATGAAGGCAGCATCAACCGATCGCATACAAGAGTGAAGATGTCGGCTGAGGGGAACAATTCCGCCAACGCTTCAAGAACACGTTCGCCGCCTCGCATAGTAACCAGCCAGTGGTGGACGAAAGCGACTCGCACGCTGGAAAGATGCCGACATCCTAAGCGGCGGACTCCTCGCGAATTGCTTTGGGGTTCTCCATTTGTGTCGTGGTGCAAAGTTTCCATATCAGTCCGTGAATGCTTGTCTTAAAGTTTTCAGGCGAAAATCGGTCGTCAAAGCTCAACTGTGCTCTCGCGCGGAGGCGCTCGCGCAACGAGGCGTCCTGGAGGAAGCGATCCAAGGTCCTGGCGAGCGCAACTTCATCCCCCGGGGGGACCAGTAGACCATTCGATCCGTGACGGATGACCTCCGGGATTCCCCCTGTCCATGAAGCAATCACCGGGACCCCGTGCTGCAGGGCTTCCAAAACCGCCAGCGGCATCGATTCACCTGAATTTGACAATGAAGGTTGGACGAGCACATCCATTGCTCGATAGAATGGAGCAACATCCTTCTGGTAACCAATCCACTCGACTCTTGTCTTGAGGCCGAATTGCGTTACGCATTCCTTGAGGCGCTGGTCATACGTCGAGTCCGCACTATTGTCCGGTGAAGGTGCGCCAACAAAGATCACACGAACCTTGGCTTTGTTTTTCGGGTCCAGCCTCCCGAGTGCGTTCAGCAGGACCCTTTGCCCCTTGGGTTTGGTGATGCGCCCCACCACGCCGAGTGTCACAACCGAAGAATCGCTGGCGGGCCGCTGAGGCCGTGCCGAATCTACCGCGGATCCGGCGCTATTGACAATGGGGTTGTAAAGAACATGGGTCTTGCGGGCAAGACCGCGGTTTGTTCTGATAATACCTGCGGCTGCCGCCCGCGAACATGACACGATAGTTGACACGAAGCGCCCCAGGCTGGCAACCAGCATAATCTCCGGCTTGCGCACCAATGTCAAATGCAGGTGAAACAGTGCAGGGCGTCCCATGAGACGAGCTGCCAGAACCCCGGCGGGCATGCACCGAGGTCCGTTGATGTAGACAAGCCCCACGTCCTGCCTTTGGATCACCCTCATTAGCTTGAACGCTGACAGCAGGGTCCGTCCGCCAAACTCCAGCATTTCTGCACGGGACTTCCGCCCGGTTTGATAGAAGCCCAGAGGATAGGTGAGTGTCTGGATATTACGTTCTGCGAGCTTTCTTGAGAACGGGCCTTCGTCCGGAAATGCCACGATCGGTTCGAATTGCTCAGCAGTGGCATCCAGAACAGATTCGAGCACGCGCTGGGCACCGCTCAGCCAACTCTGCTGTTCGAGAAAAAGGATCTTTCTTTTCATTTGAGTTTCTCAGGAAAAAAGTCCATCCGAAAAACTGATTCACGATTTTCCTTCTGCGAAGCGATCCGTGCCGCACGGTTCAACGTGAAGGCCGTGAGGGCAGCAAAAATCACCATGTTGCGCCAGAAAGTATAGGCATCCACAGCAAGCAGTTGAACCAGTTGCCCGCACCAAAGGGAAAACAACGCAGCCGACCAGAATGCCACCGCCTGGTCGTTGCTGCGCGAAAGTTTGAGAAATGTTTTCAGGATTGCTGCCGAAAAGAAAAGAAAGCCTGCGAGACCGGCAAGTCCTGTTTCGAGCAAGAGGCTGAGGTAGCCATTATCAACAATGATTTCTCCATGAAACACCCTGGTGAACGAAAGCGTCTTATAGCCGATCCCGAAGGCCAGATATTGTGGGTTTTCAGCAATGATGGAAATTACATGACCCCAGGTGTCAAACCTGCCGCTGGTGGCTGTATCAGGGCTGGCAAAAATCTCGGCTAACTTCCCGACCCTTGCGTCCAGCAGGTACGTCCATAGCTCGGGCGAAAGTTTCCAGAGCAGGAAGAGAGGCACAGAAAGGACCATTATGAATGCTGCCCCGCGTCGAATCTTCACGTTTCCTGTGACCAAAGCGAAGACGAGTAGCGCTACAAATACGCCAGCCCATGTACTTCGGGAAAAAGCTACCAGCACCGCGAGGCTGAGAACCACCACCGATGCAGTCAGCACCGACCGCCGAATGCCCAGCAGTCGTTCTTTTTGTGCGAGCAACGCCGCCGAGGTTATGACAAGGAAGAAGCCACAGAAATTGGCAAAGTTTGATGATTCGTAAAACGCACCCTGCGCCCGACGCAAGATAACGCTTCCGAGCCAGATGAACTGATCCGCAGCCGGATGCGAAAAAGGAACAGGCCAAACAAAGTCAAAAATGCCGTAAGAGGCGGACAGTAATGCCCCTCCTAGAAGCAGCCGGAAGGCCCATTGCTCGCAACGAGTTTCTTTCTCTCGAGCACCAGCACGAATCAGATAGTAAATGAAGGCCATTTGGCATAGGAGCAGCCAGTGCGACAGGCTTTCTGCACCGGCCTTTGGACCCGAAAGCCACCAGGCAAAAGGCAGTGAAAACGCAATGGTGACTAGAAAAGTCCCTAAGCCGTTCGCAACAGAGTCCCCGCCAAAGCGAAGGTCGCGAAGCCGGGAGATGACGACCGCGGCCCCAATAGGGAGGAGGAAGAAAGAGAGAAAGACAGGTGTCTCTCCTGTTTGTGCAAAGAAGAAGGGTGGAAACATCTCCAACACTACCAGAAACGCAACAACGAAGAGCAGGGGTTCTTTAACCGAAAAGCCCCCACACCACAAATAGGCGATAATCCCTGCAAGCAGAATTGGCCAACGGGGCGCAGAATCTAAGAGCGCGAGCGAAGATCCGAAAACGACGGCAACCACCAGATAATGGATCAGACTGCCGCCATAGGTCGAGACTGAGTTGACTCGTCCACTCATAAGCTATCGTCCGCAAGAAGCTGCCATTCGGTGCGTCGCGGAAAGCCCAGCGTGACCAAGGTTCCAACGAGAACCAGAACTAACCAAGCTGCAAACCATTGGAGGGCGTGCCCTGGTATGGCGGTGAAAAGGAATCCCAGGACGACGAACAAAGTTGCAGGCAGGAAGACTTTCAAGACGCCCAACCCTGCGGTGCGCGCATGGTTTCCCCGAATCAGGAAATAGAGATAGAAGGAGCTCATAGCCAATTCACGGACCACTCCTGCCAGTGCGCAGCCCACCACGCCGTAATGCGCCGTAAGAATAAAACTTAAACCGAGGCCCAGCGCAACCCCCAGGCCAAGAGTCCCCATGTAAACCCCGCGGCGCTGCGCGGCAATAAATACGTAGAAGAGCACCGTGTTCATAAACACCAGCGGAAACATGGGAGCCAGAAGCCGAAGCGTTGGCGCCGCAGGCGACAGTGCCTCTCCAAAGATCCAAACCAGCAACTCCGGGGCGTAAAGCCAAAGAACAATTGAGCCCAGGACGATGACCAGAAGACCATTCTTCAAGAGTCCTGTTAAGTAAGCATTGCTGTGCATCGAGTCCCTTCGCATAACACGGGAAAGCTTGGGAAACAGGACTGTCATTAGGAGTGCAGTGACCAGGAAGATTCCTACCGGGAACCATGCCACGGCCTGAAATTGGCCGAGCATTTGATTGGAAACGTACCGGCCCAGTACGAGGACTTCGATCCGGAGGTTGAGCGCTTGTAGCATTGCCGTGATCCCGATAGGAAAGCTTGAAACAATGATTGCTGAGAGCAGCCTGCTGTCCCACCTGGCAAAACGCCCCGGAGAAAAGTTTGTTCTTATGAATTGCCAGCCGAGACAGGTCTCTGCCGCCTGGCCGGCCATGAGCGCGGCAACCACCATCCAAAGGTCCGCCTTGAATGTCAGGGCTATCCCGGCCCACGCCACAACCACAAGCGAGTTGATGCTCTGCTGCATGGCAACAAAATGCATGCGTTCGAATGCCTTGAATATCGCCATGGAAGCCTGCGAGTATGTTTGCAGCAACACCCTACCTGTCAGCAAATAGAAGAGAAGGCGGCTTCCCAAGTCAGGAATCAACCATGCGCCGCAGAGAATAACGAAGAGGGCGACTGCGCCGGTAAGAAAGAGCTTTAGCCAGTGGATATTCCAGAAAATAGCCGGCAGTCGTTCAGGATTGGTTGAAAGTTCCCGTACCGCAAAAAGGTGCGTCCCGAAGTCAGGGACCAGCAGCAGGATGCTTGCAAATGCCAGCGCGTATCCATACTCTCCCAGCGCCACGGGCCCGAAACGCCGTGCGATGATCACAGCCATCACCAGCGTTGCACAACGCGCCACAGCCTCGCCGCCGAAGATCGCGGCGCTATTGAGAAACAAACGCCGTGGGAACGTTTGAGGGATTACAGACATGGAGGTCCTTCAGTCCTTCTTTGCGACAATTTGCTCAACTTCTTCAAGGGAAAAGAGGCCCGAATGGCGCATCTCCCGAACGTTCTCAATGATGAGCGCTAATGATACAAATAGCATTCCACCCAAAATGAAACCCAGCAACGTGTTCAGCACGGTCCTGGGCCGGACCGGCCGTTCGGGTACGATGGCAGGTGCCACCTGCTTAAGGTCCTGCGATTTCGAGGTGACAGTTACTGAGGCGTTCTGGTATTCATGGCTGGCCCTCTTGACGGCTTCGTATGCCAAGCTATAGTTTTGCTCAGCACGCTCCAGGTCATTTCGCAACGCGGTGATTTGGGCCAGCAATCTGGAGATCTGTCTACCCACCTCGCCCAGCCTGGCTTCCGCCTCCTTCGAACCAGCCATTTCAGCGGCCGCGTCGACAGTAGCCTTCACAAGGTCCTGCTGGATAGTTTCACGCGTCGCGTTGAGCGATTCTTCAGTCATGGAAAGCGGCGCGCCCGATAAGTTCATCTTCTCCACTGCTCGTTCGAGAAATCGATCTGCTGTAACGCTCTTCTTCAACTCGTATGTTCGTGGTTGGCCAGCCAGAGCCTGCTTTAGAGCCTTCGTTCGGCTCTGGTCCTGAGCCAGGGCGAGTCGCAATTGCTCAAGATGCGTTGACAGCCGTTCCTTCTCTGCCAGCAGAATGCTGAGCTCCTTTTCTCGGTCCTCCATGTGCGCTTCCTGTTGGATTTTCAAACGCTGAGCGGCAGCCTTCGTCAGTCGCTCAGTGGCTTCTTCTAGCTGTTTCTTCAGGAAGTCTCGCGTGGAGGAAGTATCAGCGGCGTTCATCCGGTCATTGAACTGCACGGCCCGTTTTGCAAGGTCATTGGCAAAATCAGCTGCTAACCTGGCATTTGGAAATTCTATATCGACTTCGAGGAGCCGGGTGGATTTCGGAATTTGGACATCCAGATAGCCTCTCCGGCGAAACCGCTCAGCGGTCAGATTGTACGGAGGACGATCCAGATGGAATTTCTCGAGCGATTCCCGGATGAGCGCGTCGTTATCCACAAAGGGCACGAAAGTCGGCAATGTGGCCATCTGCTGCCAGGGTGTATCTCCTGACCCGGAGCCAATCTTGGATTCCGAAACCATGATGTAGGTTGTTGCCCGGTAAATTTTGGGTGAAAACAGGCTCACGAGCAGAGCAGCGCCCGCGCACGCACCTGCCCCCCCGACGATCCAGCGCCAGTGGCGCCGTAATTTGCCAACCCTTGTGGCTAGCCGGTGGTCCGCATCATAGTCCATCATGGTTACAGCCTTTCGAGAACCTTCTTCAATAAGCATTCCGGTGAAAGAAAGTGCGTGTCAGTGTCAGGAGCAGAATCTTGATATCAAGTCCCATGGCCCAGTTCCGGATGTAATAAAGATCGTGCGCAACACGCTGGGCGATCGAAGTGTCGCCCCGCCAGCCATTTACTTGGGCCCAACCTGTGATCCCGCTCTTGACGTAGTGGCGAGACATGTATTCGGGCACTTCCTGCCGGAACCGTTCCAGGAAAAACCGTCGCTCGGGCCGTGGGCCGACAATGCTCATCTCGCCCATGATCACATTAAGGAACTGTGGGAGTTCATCCAGGTTGCTGCGGCGCAACCATCGCCCAAGCGGGGTCACATGTGGGTCATCGCGGGATGTCCAGTGATTGCCGGAATTGAGTTCAGGGTCTTGCCGCATCGTACGAAATTTCAGCATCCTGAAGGGCTTGCTATTTAGGCCGACGCGCTCCTGGGTGAAAAATACGGGACCGACAGAAGTGAGCTTGATAAGAATGGCGATCAGCAAGAATACCGGCGAGAAAATGGCCAGCACTGCAAACGACAGAGCGATGTCAAAGAGTCGCTTCAACACCGCATATCTGAAATTCTCTGTCGGGTAATGGCGGACATTGACCAAAGGAATTCCGTCAAGATTGTGGACCTGGGTGTCCGTTTGTATCAGGGGGAACAAATCAGGAACGATCCTGACGTTGATTCCCTGGTTTTCACATTCCAGGATCAGGCGTGTTGCAAGATCATTGGCCTGTGACGGCAAGGCAAGGATCACATCATCGACCGGATTCTCCCGAAGGCAATCACGGATCGCATCAACAAGAGACATCTCTTCGTCTTGTCCATGTGCAAAGTACAGGAAATGGCGCAAGACGCGGTATCCGTAATGGGCATGCCGCTCGATCTTTGCTGCTAACCGGCGTCCAATCTGGGGAGACGTGATGAGAACCAGCGTTTTCATGTTATGGCCGCGACGGCGTAAAATACGAGTAGTTAGTCGTAATATCACCCTGGCAATTGTCAGGATGGTGAAATCGACGGCCAGTAACTGAACAGTGAACATGCGAGGCAGGCCAAGGGCTGGTACCAAGTGGCCGAAGCATTCAAGGACAATCAGGCTGGAAATTGAGACTTTCGCAATGATAACTAAATCGGTAAAGGGCTGATCAAGGCGCCTGGAATAATACATGCCGAAATAGAACGAGAAGGTAACCCAGAGTACCAGTGTGACTGCGAGGGTTTCAACATAGCTGACGGTCAACGGGGGAGTAAAAGGTACACCCGTTACAGGACGCGCAAAAATCCGCCACGAAGCCACGTAACAGGCGCAAACCACTGCCAGATCAAAGCAGACAAGATACGCCTGGATCAGATAGGTTCGAGCACGGAACATAATTAATCCCTCAGGGCCGATGTTTTGCTGAGTTGTGTGACCACAGGCTCTAGAGACAACTCAGAAACACGATTCCCCTGATTAACTTTCGTTTGCAGCCCCCAGTCCACTTTGGGTTGGTCATGAGTGAGTGCCTTCCGAAGGGACTGCCACGACGGGTATTCCCAGGCATAAGCGATTGCTGAAAAAACATGGAACTTGAGTCTTCGAAGGCCATGAAGATACTGGGTTAACCTTCTTTTCCAGCCGCTCGGGCCGTGGTTGAACAAGACGTAGGGAAGTTGATGGGGCCGCCGAATGGGAAACAATCGCCGCCGCCGAATTTCCGACCACTTAGCCTGATCTCTTACAAATTCCCTGTGAAGAAATAGGCTGTTCTTGTTGTTCCGAAAATTTTCCAGCGCTCCCGGCAGCCCAAAGGACTCAATCCACTTATCAACCGTTGCTGAGAACTTTGGATCAACTTGCGCCTTAAGCGTGACCGGGAAATAACCTCTGAAGAGCCTTTGCGAAAGGCTAAACACTACGGTGGAGGCCTCTGGCACCCAGCACAGATTTGCGCCCCGGTCCTCGTAGCGCCGCCAGAAATTAAAGTCCAACGCCCGTTGCTGCAGGAAATAAGAGATTTCAAGGAAGACTGACAACCGGCACCAGTTCTGCAGGACGTGCCGAAAGGCATGCAGGACCTGAAAAATGAGACTATCCTCGTCACATAAGACCTGATATTCCAAGCCCAACCCGGAGTGTTTGCGAGAGCGACGCATGAAATCATCTGGAAGCGGAATGTCAATTCGTTCTTCCTTTTGCTCCCACAGTCTGATGTGTAACTCGACAGGTCGTTGTAACCGCGCTGAATAAAGTCCAATTGGTTTTGTCGAAGAAGCGAACTCAGGCGCTGGCCGGAAGTAGGCAATGTGATAGCCTTCCCTGGAAACCTTCGGTCTATAGCCCGCCCTTTGCAGAACAGCCTCCGCGCGAGAGAGAGCGTGCAAGTGGATGAGATAGTCGTGGTCATATTGGGTGCGAAGAGTCGGGTCAGGACAGTAGTCTGGCACCAAAGCAAGGCCCTTCAAGACCGCGAATTGCACGCCTGCATCATCGAACAGTCTGTTAAGGGTTTCAGATTCCTTCCTGATGGATTCGACGCGCAGGCGGTTCTGCTCGTAGCTCCGGGCTAGCCGCGCCTGCACATAGAGTGGCAGAGCCTCCATCGCATTTACCGTTTTTACTTTGTCCCAAAAATAGAGTGCCAATCCACTCACGTCCATCCAGTCAAGGGCACGGCGCCAGTCGGACTCGTCGAAAGAATGCCAAAAGCTGAAACCAAAAGAAGTCCTGCGAGTGGCTGCCAGCTCGGCGACAACTGCTTGGCGCAACAAACGCTTCAAGATAGATCCTCCATGGGATGATGCGTACTCAACATGCTGCGAAGGAAGACGGCAGCTTCCGAGGGGTCACTCCCATAAGCCAGGTTGTAAGCGGGCAGCCTGCTGAGCAACTTGAAGACTGAATCACGGGCAGAAGCCGCACTCATGTTCTCGAGGAATGGAACAAACATGGCAAGCCTGCCGCACGTTTCTTCCTGGCGAATGGGAACAAGCTTGGGAGAGGTCCCCGCCTGCCTCTGCAGGTAAATACAGCTGACAGGGGTCACGCTGTGGGCCGCGGCGGGTTGTAAACGACTTTTCCCAACGCACAGGAATGTTCTGTCACAATAAGTCAGTCGACGCGATTGGCCGGCGAGCTCAGGAAGGAACTGTAATGCATCTTCCCGAAAGGCTGCCGGCCAGAATTCTCCCCAGGCCCGCAAGGTGCGAGCTTTCTTATCAAGGAATACAGCCTGATCTGAATGGAATTCCAGGCCAAACCTTGTGCTCAGATAGCTTGCTGTGGTTTTGCCGCTGCCCGGAACGCCAAAGAGGAGGAGACCTCGTCCCTCCATGGATACACATGCTGCGGAGACGGCCACGAGATCAAGAGCAGGCGCGGTGAGGTAGAACATGCTGGCAAGATAGACGCTCGAAAAACCAGCTTCATCATTTGCGAGATGCTCTGGAATTATCCCTACCGCCTGTCGTGCGCCATGGTCCACCGCGACAAAACAGCGCTGGCCGATATTGATGTAACGTATGTTGTTGTCCGAAAAAGCCGTCATCGGAGGCCAGGTGGCTGTGGCTTCGCCGCCAGGCTCAGTAACGATCCTCCAGAGAAATTGCGATGGCGCGTTGTTGGTGCCCTCAGTGCAATTCAGGAATCTTTCGGCGTTCTTCAGGATTGCGGGATTGTCCGTTTCAACGCGGATGTGCCGTCCCATCAGATGTGCTTCGTAACTGAGGGGCGTCGCGCGAAATCGACGAAGAGGATCATCGGATGGGCTGATGGAGCGCGACAGTTTTCTCGCTGGCGTGTGAGTCAACTGATTCTCAGTCTTCCAACCGTTCACCACCAAGGTATGAAGCGCACCTGCGACCGTATGGGGGTCGCCACCGTACCGGAGTCGATAACAGTCAGTGGTGACGAGATTCTTGACCGCGCGGCGTTGCTTGTCATGGGCCTCAGAGGATTCGCGATGAAGCTGGCTCTCTAATCGCCAGGCAGCCTCGTGAGGTGGCATGTGAGTCAGAGAGAAGGCCGGCCGTGACTGACGCTCCAGGAAAACGAGCCATCTCGGTTCGCAACACCGAATGTGGCGGACGCCGGAAATCTTCCTTGCATCAAATCGAAGTTCATCTGCCCGCTTGAATGTGCCGTTCGGTTTGATGTGACTGAGAAACGGAAATTGCGCGATACTGTCAACCCGCTGTTTCATTTCCCTTGACAGGCCCCAGGCCAGAAGGCGACCTTGATGCTCACCAATCAAGGTGCGATCATCGGACAGAAAATCGAATCCTGCCTGAGCCAGGGCCAGTGAAAGAGACGACTTCCCGGCCCCAGACTCGCCTGCCAGCAACAACCCACATCCTTTCCAGGCCACGCACGCACAATGCAACGGGGTCAGACCTACTGATGGTCCGACGATAGTGAGTAGAGCCGGGAACAAGATGGTTTCCCAGAACTTTGCATCGGATGCCACATCAGGTGTGAAACGGCCTATCCCAAACTGGTCTCGCAGGTTGATAAGGATTGAGTTGCGCCCATCGAACCCGGCGAAAACCAGGTGGTCCAAGCCGCGGAAAAAGGGTTTGGGTCTTGGAATAGCCGCGTGTGGCGTGTCTTCAACCCAAAACCGCAGCAGGATCTCTTCCGTTCCATCGCGGCCCGGCGGGAATCTCTCTTCGAACGTTTTCTGAGCCGCGTTGAGAATTGGCTCAAAATTGGTTGTGATCCGCAATTGCACACCTGCCGCCCAAAACCTGCCGTTGAGGGGAGTAACTGCTTTCGTCTTTAGGAAATCCCCCGGGGAAATTGTCGTCATTCCATCAATCCCCTCAGTTCACTCACCTTTACTTCGGTTTTGCCCTCGCCCGCCAGAGTCCAAGGAACTCTTTTCATATCTTCCGTGACCAAACCTACCACCCCGATAACCTGGAATGTGTCAGGCGCGTGTGGTGAATTTGTAAAAATTTGGAACCGAAGGACAAATCGGCTGGCGACTATTGCAGCCTTGTCGGAAGAATCTCAGGCGGCTGATGACTTTGAAGGACGAGTTAATGGAACCGAGAGCTTGATGGTGGTCCCCGACGGACCTGTCGATTCAATTTTCACATTTCCGCCGTGGTCGCTCGCAATCTTTTGAGCAACTGCAAGCCCAAGTCCCGTTCCGCCATCCTTCCCATAAGTCACAAAAGGCTGGAAGACCTCATCGCGAACGGATTCCGGGATGCCTGCGCCGTTGTCAGTCACAGCAATCTCCACATGATCATTCACTCGCTTTGCTCGGACGTCGATCTTCCCCGCGCCAGATGGAACCGCCTCACAGGCATTCAACAACAGGTTGTGCAAGGCCCGATCGAGTTTCTTGAAATCAAACCAGCCTTCCGTCGGCCCTTCGTGCCTAAGCCGGATCTCGATCTTGCTGAATTCCGGCCGGAGACGGACGGTCTCGACGGTCCGCTGAAGGGAATCAAAAAGGTCGCCTTGGGAAAGTCGAAGAGACTCCTGGGCCTTTGAGAACTCCAATAAAGAGGAAATCAATTCCGTCATTCTGCTGACAGCTGAACGAATCTCCTGAAAAAGATCCTTCCGTTGTCGGTCGTCCCCTTTACTCTCCGAAAGAAGTTCGGCGTAGGCAAGAACAGCGGTCAAGGGATGGCGCAAGTCGTGTGAGATCGAGCTTGCAGTCCGGCCGATAGTCGCCAGACGTTCTGCATGGAGTAAATCCCGCTGACTCTTCTGCAGGGACTTCCTCATTCCATCAAAGGCGTTCGTCACTTCAGCCAACTCGTCGTTGCTGCGGACGTTCAGCGGATAGGTGAAATCCCCTTTCCCCAGTGCATGAACACCCGCAACAAGGTTTGCGAGGGGGCGCGTAAATGTATGGGAGATCAAAAAGATCAGCACTGTCCCGGCCAGCACCGCCAAAAAACCAACGGCAAGCAGCAATCGGTTCAAATCCTGCAGGAAGAGGGTGGCAGCGTCAAAAGATTTCAGCACGGTGAGACTAACGGGCTCCCTCCCCTTTGGGGCAAGCTCCAGAGTGGTGTCGAGAAAGTGCTCCCTGCCCAGTTGTATTTCCTGAGATTCAAGGGATGTCGGAGTTGTGAATCGTATGGCATGTGAAGCAAGTTCCGTTTTCTGTCCGGTCGAAAGGGTGCTGACAACTATGTTCTTCCCGTACCGAAAAGCCACCTGGCTGGAGGCAATCTGGGCCACGACCTCAGCAAGATGTTCGTCCACCTCAAAGCCCATTGCCAGGACGCCTAAAAGGTTATTGTCCTGCGACGAGCCGAAGAAAATTGGTTGGAGGAAGACCTCGTAGAGATGCCCACCGCCGAACCACCAATCACGGCTTAGCTCGCCGCTCAAAGTATGAGCGAGAGAATCCTGCGCGGCATTTTGATTGAAGCCGGATGTTGACGTGTGTAGAGCCATTACTTTTCCCGACCGATCGGCAAGCAGAAAAAGGTCACACCCGGCAAGTCTCCAGAAGCTGGTCGAACCATCCTGGATAGTCAACTGGTGATGGGTGGTCATCAGCGCCCGCAGGCTTGGAAGATCGGCGATGACTCCCGCCGATTGAGCGAGCGTTGTCTGGCGCTGCTGTTCGAAGTGCTGGAAAGTTATGACCGAATTAGAAAGTGCCTGGTGGATTTCCTGGCGTGCATGATTTCGCAGGTAGGACCGCACGATGTACAGGACGGCGAAGGTGAGGGCTGTGGTCGTGAATATCAGCGAAACCAGAAATTTGGTTCGCAAACGAATCTTGACCATTGGTCCGCTCTGCCTTCTTCACTCCGGTCCCATCACCAATGTTCACAAAAGCGGGCGATATCTTGACCTCAAGGCACAAACTTGTAGCCGGCACCATGAACCGTCTTGAAATGAGTGGGGTTCATGGGTTCTTCCTCCAGCTTTTGCCGGAGCTTCATGATGTGATTGTCCACTGTCCTTGTCGAGGGATAACAATCATAGCCCCACACCTGATTCAGCAACTCATCCCGCGATATGACGCGCTCGGGATTTCGGACAAAGTATTTGAGAATCTTGAATTCCTGCGGCGTAAGGGGAATTTTGTTACCCGCCCGGGTTAATTCCATTTTGGCGAAGTCGACGGCAACATCATCAAAGGCGTATTGGTCGACCGGCTTGGGGCCTCTCACCCGGCGTGAAACGGAATGCACGCGTGCCAGCAACTCCTTGGGGCTGAAAGGCTTTGTAACGTAATCGTCAGCCCCCATCTCGAGCAGCAGTACCTTGTCCACTTCATCGGCCGAAGCGCTGAGGACAATCACCGGAAGGTTTGGCGCTTCCGCCCTGATCGTGCGGCACACTTCACGCCCGTGAACCTTTGGAAGCTTTAGATCGAGAACCACAAGCGCCGGCGGTGAGCTCCGAAATGCCTGAAGTCCTGCCTCGCCATCGGAGACAAATTCGGTCGCATAACCTTCAGCCTCAAAGGCGAGCTTCAGCGCCTTGTAAAGCGATCGGTCATCCTCAATAATCAGGATCTTTTCCATAAGATTTTAGACGAATTCTCCAGATCGGACTTCTTCTGAACCCTTCATAGGAACGCCGCTCCCCATGGGATCGACTGGCCGAATCGCCTAGTGCCTCTCCAGAGAGACTAACACAACCTTTACAAACTCACTACACCAGCCTGACCACCCGGTTTTTCAAACATGATACCTCTTGGTGAGTAATGAGCTTAGGAGAGTGCCAATGCGAAAAGAGCATTTGATCGCGAGAAAGCTAGAACCGCATCAAGGACCGATTTCGGCCCTGAAGAGAGGGCTTGTCTTCTGCTTTTTGGTAAGCGGATTCGTATGCCTGATTGCCACTTTGCTTCATGCTGACGGTATTCATCCGTCTTCGACCGCAGCGCACAAAGCCATCGCGGCTAGTGCTGGAGCGGAATCGGATTCAACGCCGGCCGACTTTGCGGGAGTTCAATTCATCGATGGATCGACAACATCCGTCATCGTTAATCGCAATGGAAAGAAATACATAGTAGATCTAGAGAATCACACAATCCGGGAATTTGAACCGCCGAGACCGTCATCGGAGACACATCTCCAGGAAACTGCCTCGACTGAAGCCGGCACAGGAAACTTACAACTCGGCGCGAAGGTTTTCATACAAAACTGTTCCATCTGCCATGGCAAGGACGGAAAAGGGATCGCCGCTGCCGGAACCCCGGACTTCACAAGTCCCAAAGTTCAATCCAGCCTTACGAAAGAAACCATACTCAACACTATCCGGCGCGGGAAAAGAGGAACTCTGATGCCCGCCTGGGAGGGCAAACTGTCGGAAGCTGAGATCGCTGCCGCAGGCTCTTTCGTCAAATCGCTTGGATCGGGGGACCCTGCTCCGCAGCGTGCAGCCGCCTCTGAAGCGCTAGAAAATGCGAAAGTCTATACACCCGCCGATGACTATCTCTACAGCTTGCCAACAGGGCGACGGCTTGACCGGCACGGCTTTTACATCAACTTCACGCATCGGTTTGTTTTTGACCCTGCCTTCAGCGGGAGGGCTCGGGGAGCCACTTTGCTGGGCCTTGACGGCTTTTCGGTTGCCTCATTCGGCCTTCGGTATGGCATCACTGACAAATTGTCAGTCAGCGCCTACCGCTCTCCCAGCGTCATCGGGCGGCCCATCGAGTTAATGGCAGCTTATCACCTTCTGGATGAACACGACGGGTCTCCGCTGAATGCAACCTTCCGGTTCTCGGTGGACGGGCAGGATAATTTCGCCAAGAATTTCACCACGAATTTTGAGGGAATCTTTTCGCGCAGCCTGTTTAAGGGTGCGCAGATGTACTTCGTCCCCACCGTGTCGATCCAGAACCGTTCACTGATGGTCAGCCCCTCACTTGAAAATGCTCCGCCGGACCTCCCGGGGGTCAATACCTTTTCATTGGGCGTGGGTGGAGCTTTTGATATTCGGCCAACTGTGGCCTTGATTGCAGAGGTGATACCGACGCTGGTCAACGGACGTGAACTTGGGATCCACCGGCCGGCGTACGCGTTTGGTATTCAAAAGCGGTTATGGCGGCATGCCTTTACGCTGGGTTTTTCGACCAGTCCTGGAACAGTCGTGTCACAGCGGGCCGGCACACGCGCAACGTTCCTGGGCGATCCATCAGCTGACACACCCAGCGGACTTTTCATCGGGTTTGATCTGATGCGGCAGATGTATTGAGGTTCGCTTGAAGAGCTCGACATTAATTGCCGACCCGGGCCCCTTGCAGCAGGAAGCTGCGACGGATGAGCATACACGATTCTGGAAAGTGGTGGCATCTGCTCGCCCTGACTCTGCGATGCTGATTCTCGGCCTTTGGGCAGCTCCCGTTTCCATTGCAGTGTCCGAGTTTTTTCTCACCATCGCATTCCTGGCTCGCATTGTGCGGCTGGCGCGTGGTCAGGACCGACTAGCATTTCCTCGGGTTTTCCGCTTTTGGGCATTATGGGCGGGGCTCGAAATCCTTGTCTGGCGCCTATCTCCTGAACCTTCACTCGGTTGGGGTGAAATTCGCCACTTACTCCTGATTTGCACGCTCTTCGTAATCTTGCCGTCCCTCGGTCAGGCCGCTGATCGTCTCATTGTTTGGCAGGGGATATTCCTGGGCGCTAGCGCGAGTTCTCTCGTTCTGATAGGCGATTTTGTTTCGCGCCTCTTCTACTATCGGCGGGAACTCGCAACCGGCGGTGATGTGGGCCTCTATCTCCGCTCCGGTGGTTTGCTCAATCACTGGATGGTTTACGGAACGGTCGAAATCTTGATCGTAGCCGGCTTGCTTTCCTTCTGGTTGTTTTATCCCGAGGAAAGACGTCGCTGGTGGCCTGTAATAGCCATCAATGGATTAGCAATTCTCTTGAGCCTGACTCGCATGGCCTGGATTACATGCCTGGTGTTGGTGGGCTGCGAATTGTTGTGGCGGCGCTCCAAGTGGATTTGGGCACTCCCCCTCCTGCCGGTGGCCCTGTTCCTCCTCGCACCCCGCCCAATCCGCGAGCGCGTAACCCAGTCGATCAAGCCTTCCTACTACTCGAACCTGGAACGCGTCGAAATGCTGCGCGTCGGTTGGGAAATGATAAAAGAGCATCCGCTCACAGGAGTCGGCCCGGGACGAATCGACAAGCTCTACGTTTCCTATCTTTCGCCGCGAGACCCTGTGCCCGCGTATCACGGCCACCTGCACAACAATGCCGTCGAACTCGCCGCCGAGTTTGGAATACCTGTCGCGCTTGCTGCTCTCCTGTTCGTCGTCGTGTTGTTCCGTGATCTTGTGAAGGCCTCAAGAGCAGCTCGAAGCAAGGAAGAAAAATTTGTTTCACGGACGGCGTTGCTTGCCCTCATTGGTTACTTAGTTGCCGGCATTTTCGAATACACCTACGGACACTCCCTCGGGTTGATCCTTCTCAGCTTCGCGGTCCTCTCGCCGTTGCTGCCTTCTACATCGAGGAAAGCCTTTCCACTGAATTCGGCAACGGTTGATCCAGCCAGCCATGGCGCCTTTTGACAATTTTTTTGCAGGAAAGGGATTTCGTGATGACACGCGCCCATAGTGACCGCTGGTATTCTTCGAGCGTATCTACCAGGAACGGGATTGCCAGAGGATGGGAGACGCAAGAGTGAGGGGCTCTAAGAAAATCGTATTTTTCTTTCCAGCCTTTGCCAGCAGCGAAGCGACAGCGCCGCTCGGCATCCTGGCGGTTTCGACGCCTCTGCTCATGGCAGGATACAAGGTCGTCCTGATCGACTCCACCATTACTCCCAACCTGAAGCAGCGCGTGCTTGAAGAGGTCAAGGATGCCCTCTGTCTGGGAATATCACTGGTCACCGGCCCGATGATTCGTGAAACGGCGGAGATCGGACGGGCAGTAAAAGCCTGGGACAAAAACTTCCCCATCATTCTGGGCGGCTGGCATCCCTCATTGCTGGCACTGCAAACGCTTGAGGCGGAATTTGTGGACATCGTTGTTCGCGGCCAAGGTGAGGCCGCCATGCTCGAGGTGGTCCAACGCCTTGAAAATGGCGACTCGCTTGTGGGCGTGGAAGGGGCAGGTTTCAAGCAGGATGGAAAGTTGATTTTGAATCCGCCAAGGCCCCTGCAGAAACTCGCGGAAATGCCCGTCAAGGCTTATGAGCTTGCCGATTTTGACGCCTATGAGCGGCTCTGCGGCAGGCGCTGGGCCATGTACACTTCCAGCCTGGCCTGCCCGTTCAACTGCTCATATTGCACCAATGCGGGGGTTTACGGTCGGCAGTGGAACGGCCTGCCCGCAGAGCAGGTGGTTGAAGAAACCTTCGACCTCTCCGTCCGGTATCGCCTCGATATGCTCTGGATTGTCGATGACAACTTCCTCGTCGACCTGGAGCGTGCCCTCAAAATTGCGGAGGGACTGGTCCGGGTTGGCTCCAGGTTCCGGTGGAGCATTCAGGCCACGACAAACCTGACAGCACGCCTGAGCAAGGATGAGTTGCGCCTGCTGGGACGGGCCGGCCTCCATCAGATATGTCAGGGCGTTGACTCTGCGTCACCCAAGATCCTGAAATTGATGAACAAGACCTTCCAGGATTTCGACTCGATCTACCAATCCGCCGAGCGCTGCCTGGATGCCGGGATTCGGCCCAGTTTCAACATCATCTTCGGCTATCCGGGAGAAGGCTCACTCGAGCGAAGGCAGACCATCCAATTCATTATGGACGTTTGCCGGCGTTTCCCCGGCGCCGAATTCTGGACCAATATTTTTACGCCTTACCCGGGGTCGCCCATCATGAACCACGTCAAGGAACTTGGCATCGTGGTGCCGGATTCTTTCGAAGGGTGGGCTGACTATTTTCCGCGGTACACCGTGCTCCCCTGGCTCAAAGGGAGATCCCATCGTCGCGTCCAGGTCATGAGGGATTACCTCCGAATTGCCTTCGATCGTATCCCCATTGCGAAATTGGACGCGGGGACAGCTATTCGAGCCTTCCAGCACAGTCTGTCCTATCCGGCGCGGTGGCGTTTGGACCACGACTTTTACGCGCTACCGTTTGAACTCTGGCTCAATCGAAAGATCAAGAGGTTTGTCTCCATTGCCAAGCCGAAAGTTGACGCGAAACAATTGGAGCCGGCCGTGGGGGCGAATTGCCCATGAGCAACAAGGTCGTTCTCTTTTTTCCGCCCTATGCAGGCCCGCCGCTCGGGCCTCCTTTGAGCCTCCTCAGCTTGGCCTCACCATTGATCGAGGAGGGATTTCGGGTCTCGATTGTGGACGGGTCGGTCGAGCCCGAGTACAAACGCATTGTTGCCCGGGAGATCAAGGACGCCGCCTGTCTTGGAATTTCGCTGTTGACCGGCCAGATGATCCGCTCGGCAGCCGAGGTCGCTCGCCTGGTTCGCAAGCTTCGCCCGGCGCTTCCCATCATTTTCGGAGGGTGGCACCCCAGCCTCCTGCCGGCACAAACTTTAAACGAGCACTTCGTCGATATAGTTGTAAGGGCACAGGGAGAACGAACTATCGTTGAAATTGCCCGTCTCCTGAGTGAAGGAAAACCTCTCGATAGCGTCCGAGGAATTTCACTCAAGCGGGCAGACGGCGCGCATCACAATCCCGATCGTCCGATAGAAAACGTCAACGACCTTCCGACCCCCGCGTTCGACCTGGGGAACTTTGACGCGTACGAGAAGGGAACGGGTGTTCGTAAACTGCCCTATGCATCAAGCGTGGGCTGCCCCTACGCTTGCAACTACTGCACCGACCAGGTCTTCTACAAGCGTCGCTTCAACGCCTACAGTGCCGGCCGCGTGGTCCAGGAAGTCACCGAGCTTGTTTCGCGCTACCGGATTAGCGAAGTTGCATTCCTGGACTCAAACTTTCCGGTCAACATAAAACGAGCGGTCGAAATCGCACGGGGCTTTCTCGAATCAAAAGTCAGGTTCCGCTGGACATTCCAGGCCTCAACGGACCTGTTGTGTCGCATGAGTGACGATGAGGTCCGGCTGCTGGGCGAGTCAGGTGTGACGCACATGGGCTTTGGGACGGAGTCCGCCTCGCAGGAAGTGCTCGCATTGATGAATAAGAAGCATCAGAGGATCGACGAAATGTACGAGACCGCCCGAAAGTCGGAGCAGGCCGGCATTCGGGTAACTTTTAATCTCATTCTAGGATATCCGGGAGAAACAGAAACCGACCGACTGGTAACCTTCCGCATAATGAGCGACATTGCCCGCAAATATTCCAACGTCAGCTTTTCTCCAAATATCTTTACTCCCTATCCCGGAATTCCGATCTGGCCTGAACTCCGGCTCAAGGGGGTGCATGAGCCTCAGTCCCTTGAAGAATGGGCCGACGTAGACCTCGGAAGCAATCACTTGCCGTGGCTGCAGGGAGAGGAGCTTCACCGGCTGAAGCGGATGCTTGAATACTTCCTCCTGAACAACCAAATCCGCAGGACCGCAGCGAAGGTTCCCTGGGTGAGGGGAGGGATTCGCAAGGCTCTCGGCGCGCCTCTGCGATGGCGCTTGCAGAAGAACCACTACGGCTTTCCCTGGGAACTGTGGCTTGCGCGGGCATCTGAACGACTGGTCACTCGCCGGTCGTTACTGACGGGGCAATCGCTCGGGCACGGTATGCAGGAAGTCTGCTGAGCGTGTCTCTGCTGATTTCGGGTAGACGGACGCATATGCGGAAAGGAGATTACTTTGGTTGATGTTCTGCTGACGCACTCCTACCACCTTTTTTATGACCGCAAGCAAGTGCGCAAGATGCAGCCGTACCCTCCCCTGGGCACGCTCTATGCGGCCGCTCTGCTCAGGCAGAAGGGCTTCTCGGTTGCTTTATTTGACAGCATGCTCAACGATCCTGCGGAGGGATTTCCAGAGGCAGTCAGGAAGCATCATCCCAAAATCATTGCGATCTTTGAGGACAATTTCAATTTCCTTTCCAAGATGTGTTTGACCCGCATGAGAGAGGTCGCGTTCGAGATGATCGACGTTGCCCGACTGGCTGGCGCAACGGTCGTCGTACACGGATCGGATTCCACAGACCACTGTGCCGAGTACCTGGCAAAAGGCGCGGATTACGTCCTCGTAGGCGAAGCTGAGTGTACATTGCTCGAAGTCGTCGACTCGCTTCTCAAAGACTTGAAGACTGACCCTATGAGGATTCCTGGCGTCGCGTACTTACCGAATTGCGGCGGGCAGGTAGTTCGGTCATCACACAGGCCGCTGATGCGAGACCTGGATCAACTTCCGTTCCCCGCGCGAGACCTGATCGACATGGACCTATATCGGCAAACCTGGCGAGATGCGCATGGCTTTTTCTCTCTTAACCAGGTGGCGAGCCGTGGCTGCCCATACCGATGCAACTGGTGTGCAAAGCCGATCTATGGCGACTCCTTCCAAGCCCGAACTCCGGAGTCTGTGGCGGAAGAAATGTGGCAGCTCCGCGAGAAATTTGGGGCTGAACATCTCTGGTTTGCAGATGACCTTTTCGGGATCAACAACCGTTGGGTCCAGAGTTTTGCGGGCCAGGTCAAGAGGCTGAATGCCGTCATCCCATTCAAGGTGCAGTCCAGGACGGACCTCATGCGCAATGGAGAAGCTGTAGCGGCTCTTGCAAGGTCCGGCTGCGCGGAGGTGTGGATGGGAGTGGAATCCGGATCGCAGAAGGTGCTGGATGCCATGGATAAGGGGATTCGCGTCGACCAGGTCCTGCAGGCCCGCGATAATTTGAAACACTATGGTATTCGCGCCTGCTTCTTCCTGCAGTTCGGATATCCCGGAGAGACATGGACCGACATCCAGAAAACCATCCAAATGGTACGTGAGGCGCGCCCGGACGACATCGGGGTTTCAGTTTCCTACCCATTACCCGGAACTAAGTTTTACCAGCGCGTGCGGGAGGAGTTGGGAGCCAAGAGCAACTGGGTGGATAGCGATGACCTGGCCATGATGTTCAAGGGGGCTTACACAAGTGAATTCTACCGTACCCTCCGTGATGCGCTTCATGCAGAAGTGGAGTCCAGGAGTCCGGCGGAGGAATGGCGATTCAGCCTTCGGGACCGCGCGGTGCCCACTGTCAACGTAAGTTCTGATCACGTCGCGGAACTCTGGAATAGAGTCGAGCAATTGGAACCGGTATGCAGGAATTCCGACGCCACATTGCTGCCTGTCCTGGCTTGCTCCGCTGTCGGATGCGACTAACAAGAAGTTCGGGAGCAGTTTGCTGGCAGGGCATCGCTGGATAATTGAAGAACACGGTGCAGGGTCGTTTGACGGATGAATGTTATGGATTTGCTCTTGACCCACGGCTACTTCCTGGAAGAGGACGCCAAAGAGCAGGCGATCATGAAGCCCTATGTTCCGCTGGGCATTCTCTATTTGGCCTCGCACTTGCGCTCAAGGAACTTTGACGTGGAAGTCTTTGACACGACTTTTGCCTCCCGGGAGGATTTGTTGAAGGTTCTGCGGATGGGCGAACCCGCAATCCTGGGCGTTTACGCAAATCTCATGACCCGTGGAAGCGTGGTCCGGATTCTTCAGGCTGCAAAAGAAGCTGGCTGGAAAACCATCGTCGGAGGGCCTGAACCGGCTTCCTACATTAATGAGTACCTTGCAGCCGGTGCTGACGTCGTTGTCATCGGAGAAGGTGAGATCACCCTTGAAGAGTTGCTGCCGATTCTGAGGAGCGGTTCATTCCATCATCTGAGCCAGGTAAACGGCATCGCTTTTCGAGGAGATGATGGCAGGGTCCATCGGACACCACCCCGGGCGCAGATTCCGAATATCGACGGCCAACCCTGGCCCAGCCGTGAGTCGGTGGCAATCGAACGCTATCTGAAAACCTGGCGTGAACATCATGGCGCGGGTTCGGTATCCCTGATCACCGCACGCGGATGCCCCTATGACTGCCAGTGGTGCAGCCATGCCGTGTATGGACGCACGCACCGCCGGCGAAAACCCTCTTCTGTGGTTGATGAACTCGAATGGATTCTCGAGCGTTACAACCCGGATATGATCTGGATGGCCGACGACGTTTTCACCATCCATCATGGATGGCTGTTCGAATATGCGGCGGAGATGCAGCGCCGCGGTCTCAAGATCCCCTTCGAATGTATCTCGCGCGCTGACCGGCTGAATCCCCGCATTGTGGCGCTCCTAGCTGAGCTGGGTTGCTTCCGAATCTGGATCGGTTCCGAAAGTGGTTCACAAAGGATCCTGGACGCAATGCATCGGGGCGTCTCCGTGGAGCAGGTTCAGTCTGCCGTCCAACTGTGCAAAGTCAGCGGCATCCAGACGGGCATGTTCCTAATGTGGGGTTATGAAGGCGAGGAGCTGACTGACATTGAAGCCACCATCGATCATGTCAAGCGAAGCGACCCTGATGTTTTTCTCACGACTGTTGCCTATCCGATTCGCGGAACCCCCTATTTTGAAAAAGTGGCAGACCGCGTCACCGCGCTCGAAGCCTGGAGCGAAGGGTCTGACCGGGACTTCAGAATCCAGGGACGGCATTCACGTCGTTTTTACCAGAGCATAAACGAGCTTTTGCGCACTGAAGTTGAAGTCGAGAGAATGTCTAACAAAAATGGCTTCGCGACGCCCTCTGAGATGGTGGCGCTTCGACAACAAGTCGAAAAGGCGCGCGAAGAAATGAGGATTTCATTTGCTGAAGTCGAGGCGTAAGGGTCCATGACTTTAACTCCCGGAACTGAAATGACAACGGCAGATGCTTTCGACAAAATTGCCGAAATCTATGACGCCAGCTTTACAAATTCAGCCATCGGGTCGGCGCAGCGCAGGTCGGTTTGGAAGGAGATTGACCGGAATTTCACAGCTGGGCAACGGATCCTGGAAATCAATTGTGGAACCGGAGTTGACGCGTTGCACCTGGCAGGACGAAGGGTCCATGTGACTGCGTGTGATTCAGCTCCCCGGATGATTGCTGTTGCACGGCAACGGGCGGACCAAACTGCAACTTCAGCCACAGTTGATTTCAGAGTTCTGGCGAACGAGCGAATCGGAACCCTGAGGAACGAAGGTCCTTTTGACGGAGTGCTTTCAAACTTCTCAGGGCTTAACTGCATTCCCGATCTTTCTTTCATTGCATATGACCTGGCGCAGTTGATAAAGAAACGGAGCAAGATGGTCCTGTGCCTGTTCGGACGATTCTGCATCTGGGAAACTTTTTGGTGTATCGCGCAAGGTAACATCCGCAAGGCGGTGCGGCGTGTCAGGCAAGGAGGGCGCTCAGCCGTTCTTTCTGCCTGTTCAGAGACCACGGTCTGGTACCACACGGTACGTCATTTGAAAAAGACGTTTCATCCATACTTCCGGCTTGTGGGTTGGAAGGGCGTGGGCGTAACGGTCCCGCCCTCATACCTGGAGTTTCTTGCAGCTGATTACCCGCGCCTGTTTCATATTGCATCTCGAATCGATCCCTGGCTCGGTGGGTGCCCCGGGTTCCGTGCGATGGCTGACCACATGCTTCTAACGTTTGAGAGGACGTGAACATGAACGGCAAGTCTGCGCAACAAATGGAAACAATGGAAGAATCCGTGAAGGTCGAGGCTGATATTGCGCACAGTATCCGCCTTCGATGCCCCGTCTGCGGGCATTCTGACCCTTCGATGGTGCTCGCCAAGGGTGTTTTGCGAGAGCCGTCTTGTTCTTACTGCGGATTCATGTTCGTCCAGGAAGGCAGAATCTGGAAGGCGCTTACACCCGCACGTGAAGAACGTTTTCAGCGGTTTATGATCGAATACGAAACGGTCAGGCTGCGTGAAGGACGGGGATCGGCAGGCGCGCACTTTTACCTGGAGCTTCCGTACAAGGATGTTACCGGCCGGAACGCCTGGCAATGGAAGATTCGGTCCCGAAGTTTTCGCTTCTTCTATCAGCGCCTCCTGCCGTGGATGGAGTGCTGGTACAAACGTGGTTTGGATCTGTTGGATATCGGAGCAGGAAACTGCTGGTTGAGCTATCGCCTTGCACTCCGAGGACACCGCCCCACCGCGGTGGATTTGCTCACAAACACGCTGGATGGCCTCGGCGCGGCTCATCATTACTTTGACTTCCTGCCGCGCCCTTTCAACTTGTTCCAGGCAGAAATGGATCGATTGCCTTTTGACGGCGCGCAATTCGACATCGCCGTCTTCAACGCGTCTTTCCACTATTCGGAAAACTATGTCCGAACCTTGCAGGAAACTTTGCGATGCTTGCGCCGGCCTGGCCACGTCCTGATCATCGACTCTCCTTTTTACAGGAATGACGAAAGCGGACAAAAGATGCTCCTAGAAAAACAGCTGAAATTTGAAAGCGAGTATGGCTTTCCGTCGGATAGCGTACAGAGCCGGGAATATCTAACCCCGGACACGCTCGAGGAACTCGCCCGTGAGTACGATATCGAGTGGAAACAATTTGAACCATGGTACGGCATGGGATGGGCCATGCGCCCGTTAAAAGCTCGCCTGTTGCGGCGGCGCGAACCCGCAAAGTTTTATGTTCTTTGGGCCAGGTTGAGTAGCTCATGATTATCTTCTACAATCCGCGCGCGACGAAGCCAAAGAACCGGCGATTTCCGCTATCGATTCTGGCTCTGGCAGCCGTTCTTGAAGGTCGGGAAGAGTATGCCATTGTGGATGGCAATGTCGACCCTTACCCTCTCCAGAAGATTATGGATCTCCTTGGGCGGAGCAGTGTTGACTTGCTGGCGGTCACGGTGATGCCCGGCCCACAGCTGGCTCCGGCCATTGAGGCGTGCCGCGAGGCTCGCCGCGCCTTTCCCCGTGTTCCGATCATGTGGGGTGGCTATTTCCCTTCCATTTACGCCGATGCGGTCTTGAATGCTGACTACGTCGATTTCGCGGCCCGAGGACAGGGCGAGGAAACCCTGCTTGAGTTGCTGGAAGCGCTGCGGGGACAACGGTCGCTGGAAAGTATTAGAGGCCTTTCCTTCAAAGATCCCACCGGCAAACATCGTCACAATCCGGAACGAAGAATGAAAGGCCCGGATGCCTTTCCCTGGTACCCCTATCACCGCCTCCCGGTCGGGGAATATGTTCGGCCTTCGTTCTTCGGCCGCCGAACCGCTGCCCACCATGCGAGTATCGGATGCCCGTTTAGCTGCAGCTTTTGCGGTGTTGTTCCTGCGTACGGAAGCATCGAGAAAATGGAATCGCCCGTGCGGACGGAAGCCATCCTTCACCATCTTGTGCACACGTACGCAGTTGATTCGGTGCAGTTCTATGACATGAATTTCTTTTTGCGGGAAGACCATGCCCGGGAACTCGCCGACCGCCTGGCCCCTCTCAATCTCGGCTGGTGGTGTGAAGCGCGAATCGACATCATGCTTCGATACTCGGACGCAACGTTTGAAGCCATTCGCAAATCAGGCTGCCGCATGATTTTCTTTGGAGCTGAGTCAGGGTCCGATTGGGTTCTCAAGGAGATGAACAAGAAACTGAAGGCGGAACAGACACTTGAACTCGCGCGGCGCATCCGCCAATTCGGTATTATTCCGGAATTCTCGTTTGTGGTCGGCAATCCGAAAGAGCCGGAACGCGACACCCGCGAGTGCCTGGGGTTCATCCGCAAGGTCAAGCAATTGAATCCAGCATCTGAAATCATCATTTACCACTACACCCCTGTTCCGCAGCGCGAACGAATGTACGGTGATGTTGAGGGCCAGATTGCTTTTCCGACTACGCCAGACGAATGGGCCACCGAACGCTGGTATAACTTCACCATTCGGAAGGATCCTGCCACACCCTGGATGAAGCCCACCACAAAACGCAGGATTGATAACTTCCGCCTGGTTGTCAGTTCACGCTGGCCTACGGTTCAGGATATTCGGCTTCCGAACTGGGGACGCCGTCTGTTGCAGCTATTGAGTGCGTGGCGGTACCGCCTGCGCTTCTATTCTTTGCCTTATGAGCTTCGCGCGACGCAGAGTTTGATCAATCTCCGAAAACCGGAGGCAGAAAGCCTTTGAGGAATGTCTTGTGGGAAGGAAAGGAGACGGTACAAAACCGCGTGAGTGTTAGTCATCCGGCTCGCTGCCTGTCGCCGGCCAACGCCTACGCGCTGTGGGCAGAAACTTACGATAGGGATCCCAACCCGCTCCTCGCGCTTGAGGAAAGAGAACTCACCCCCTTGCTTCCCTGTCTCGAAGGGAAGTTTGTACTGGACGTAGCATGCGGAACTGGCCGGTGGCTCAATCTGTTGCTGGCCAGGGGAGCGGGGCACGGAATGGGGTTTGATTTGTCCCATGAGATGCTCGCGCAGGCACGACTAAAACACGCCTTACGAGAAAGTCTTGTCCGTGCCGACTGCACGGCGATCCCCATCCCGACCCGGGTTGCAGACCTGGCGATCTGTTCCTTCGCAGCAAGTTATGTTGCGGACCTCAATCTCCTTGCGTCTGAACTTTCGCGCGTCTTACGAAAGGAAGGGCGCTTGATTTTGACGGACTTTCATCCCTCGGGTTTGGAAAGGGGCTGGCGCCGTACCTTCCGGCACAATGGTGAGGTTGTTGAAATCGCGAACTTTCGATTCTCGATCGACTACTTCTGCCGGACGTTCCGGGAACACGGGTTCAAATTGGATAGACTGATCACCCCATGCTTCGGCGAAGCGGAAAGACCGATTTTCAGAAGATGCGGAAAAGAACATCTCCTTAAGCAGTTACAGGCGGGACCTGCAATCTTAATCTGTTCCTTTACTCCGGGCGGGTCTTGCCCCTCGGCTGACAAATGATTCGTACTGCCCAAAGTCCGGTTCGTTCTCACCCGCGACTGGAAGTCAGTGATTCACCTTCGCTGCTGCTTTCGGGGGGGTGGGTGGCGTTGGATGCTACATCAACCATTCGAGCAGATTTGGAAATTGCCAACGGACGAATCCTGCGACTCATCGATCGAGGCCGAAAGAGAACCGGTGTGGAAAACGCAGATTTAAGAAGCAGGCAGGTTGAAATTTCTCTGGAAGGCTGTCTGATTCTTCCCGGACTAATCAATTCACACGACCATCTTGAGTTCAATCTATTTCCGAGGCTCGGCCAAGGCCCTTATCCTAATTTTGGAAAATGGGCCGACGACATCTTTTACCCCGAGAGTTCTCCAATCCGCGAACATCTCTCCATTCCCAAGCGGGTGAGGCTGTGGTGGGGCGGAATTAAGAATCTGCTTTCCGGCATTACCACCGTCTGCCACCATAATGCATATGAAAAGAGCATTTTCGATGCTGACTTTCCGGTTCGTGTTGTCAAAAGGTACGGCTGGGCCCACTCGTTGCGGTTTGGTAAGAATGTAGAACAAGCTTTCCTGTCAACGCCCCGCGGCGCGCCATTTATCATCCATCTCGCTGAAGGGTCAGACAAGCAGAGCGGAGACGAAATCTTTCGCCTCGACCGCCTTGGAGCGCTCAACTCACGGACCGTCATCGTCCACGGTGTCGGACTGACGGGGCGCGGGCACGAACTTCGACGCCAGCGCGGCGCCGCGCTGGTGTGGTGTCCAACGTCCAATCGGTTCACTCTTGGGACCACGCTTGATATGGCCGGCTTAAGCAGACGGGACCGCATTTCGTTAGGAAGCGACTCAGCCCTCACCGCCGAGGGAGATCTGCTCGACGAAGTCAGAGCTGCGCATCGAGAAGGCTTGGACCCCAGGCAGATTTATTCCATGGTCACTGAATCGGCAGCCGATGTTTTGCGCCTTCGAAACGGCGAAGGGAAGTTGCAGCCTGGGTCGAATGCGGACCTGCTGGTTGTGAAACAGCAGAATGTAAGCCCGGCCGAAACGTTGATCAACACACGTCTCAACACAATCGAGATGGTCATGGTTTCGGGACGTCCACACATGGTCTCGGCCAAAATTGCTCTCAGCTTTCCATCTGACTTCCTTGAACGATTTGAAGATATCGAAGTCGAGGGAACCTCCTGTTATATCCGTGCTCCTGTAGGACAACTGCTGAAAGATCCTTGCGCATGTCTGGGTGCGGTTATAAGACTGGCTGGAAAGCGGGTAAGCGCATGAGCAAACATGCCGAGGCCGTGGCTCCCGATGGCGCGTTTGAAGAAAAGGTCTGTGATCATCGCATCTACGACCTGCCAATTCTGGTCCTGTTTCCTCACAACCGCTGCAACTGCCGGTGCCTCATGTGCGACATCTGGAAGATCCGGCTGGTGCGTGAAATCACCGCTGAAGATCTCAGGCCCCACATGGATAGCCTCCGAGCACTGAAGGTGCGTTGGATCGTTTTTTCCGGGGGCGAGCCTTTGATGCACTCGAATCTGCCGTCACTCGCCAAGCTGTGCCGGGAGGAAGGGATCCGCCTGACGCTTCTTACGGCCGGTTTGCTGCTTGAAAGGCACGCGGAAAGCGTGACTCAATGGATGGATGACGTAATCGTCTCAATTGACGGTCCGCCGGGGGTGCATGATGCTATCCGGTGCGTCCCCGGGGCATTCACCCGTCTCTCGGCGGGAGTCCGCGAAGTCCGACGGTTGCGCCGTCAAATGCCGGTCCATGGCCGGTGCACGGTTCAAAAGAGTAATTTCCGGTACCTTCGCGACACCGTGCGCGCAGCCCACACGCTGGGACTGAACTCGATTTCATTTCTGGCTGCGGATGTCACCTCTGAAGCTTTCAACCGGTCGCTCGGCTGGTCGCGGGAGCGCCAGAACAGCATCGCACTGGACAACTCGGAAGTCGAGGGACTCGACATTGAGATCAAAGCGTTGATACGCGATTGTCAACGGGAGATCGAATCGGGATATATTTCTGAAACTCCTGAAAAACTTCACAGAGTGGTCCTGCATTATCGGGCAACCCTCGGGCATACCCAGCCCATTGCCCCTCACTGCAACGCACCCTGGGTTTCAGCTGTTGTCGAGGCGGATGGCACGGTCCGCCCATGCTTTTTTCATCGTCCGATCGGGAACATCCGCGAGGCAAATCTAAGTGATGTCTTGAACGGCGCGCCGGCAGTGAAGTTTCGCCGGGAACTCGACGTGGCCACAAACCCCGTGTGTCAAAAGTGCGTCTGTTCACTTTACCTGACAGGGGAGGAACCTGAGTCCTGACGAAATGCCCCCCAGCTCCACACAATTGAAGAGTAAAATCTACGGAAAGGGGAGAAATCGGCTACATCTCGCATCCTCTCAATCAAGGCCCTGCCGCACTCAGAATAGCACGGTAAGGGAAAGCATACGGAGGGGGGACTTATGGTATCGCGTAAAAGACGGCCTTATGGAATTGCGGGAGGCGCAATCCTGGCGTTCTTCCTCACAAACATTCCCGCTGCTGCACAGGCAGTGGCTGCCGGCGGAAACGAGGGGACTACCTCATCCCTGGAACAATCGGTGAGGTCGCTGGCCCAACAGGTCCAGCAGCTCAATGACACAATCTCGGAGTTGCGCACGGAAGTTTCCCGCTCTCGCCATGAAACGCGAGAATTGCGTCATGAGCTTGAAAGCGCCCTCGATAGGCTGGCGATGACCAAGAGCGCTGACCCGCGAAAGGAGACCGTCGCCATCGTGAAGCCGCAAGCGCAGGAACCCCCAGCACAGTCTGCTGCGAGCCAATCAACTGAGCAGCCGGAAATGAATGAGCGCGTATCGAAGTTGGAGGAGGGGCAGGAACTCCTCCGAGCAAAGGTCGATGACCAATATCAAACCAAAGTGGAGAGTGCCTCCAAGTATCGTTTGAGACTTTCCGGCATCGCCCTGTTGAACGCTTTTGAAAACAGTGGACGCGTCAATAACCAGGACGTTCCAACCCTCGCCCTGGGCCGCGGGACGTTTGACACAGCGGGCAGCTTTGGCGCTACAGCCCGACAATCGGAACTGGGCTTTGAAATCTATGGCCCGACATTTGCCGGCGCCCGAACCAGCGCTGACTTGCACTTGGACCTCTTCGGTGGGTTCCCTGATGTCACAAATGGAGTGACAGAAGGGCTGATGCGTCTGCGCACCGCTACGGTGCGGATGGATTGGGACCGGACGTCAATCGTCGTTGGCCAGGACACACCCTTCTTTTCTCCTCTGTCACCAACTTCGATTGCATCCCTCGGCTACCCTGCCTTATCTTACGCGGGAAACCTCTGGACATGGACTCCGCAGGCCCGGCTGGAGCATCGGTTTGATCTTTCGAACTCGAGTGGCATTACACTCCAGGGAGGATTTCTTGACCCGCTCTCAGGCGAGCCTCCGGCGTCGGAAATCTATCGGACACCTCAGGCGGGTGAGAGATCGCGACAGCCGGCCTATGCATCGCGGATCGCGTGGAGTCACGGTCCTGACGATCGCGCGCTCTCACTGGGATTGGGCGGCTATTACAGCCGGCAGAATTACGGACTCGGACGGAGTATGGATGCCTGGGGAGGTACGGCGGACTGGAGTGTTCCGATGGGCAACTGGCTGGGCCTTACAGGAGAGTTCTACCGGGGAAGAGCGCTCGGCGGTCTGGGTGGAGGAACGGGGCGCAGTGTTCTGTTCAGCGGGCTTGTTACGGACCCGACTTCATCTCTGACGGGCCTGAATACCATTGGCGGGTGGACACAGTTGAAGTTCAAAGCCACAGAGGCCTTGGAATTCAATGCTGCTTATGGACAAGATAATCCTTTCAGCAGCGATCTGCGGCGGTTTGACAGGTCTTACAGCTATGCTTATTCGCGAATCTCGAGAAACCAGAGTGAGATGTTTAATGTGATTTACCGGCCTCGCACGGACTTGATTTTCTCACTGGAATATCGCCACATTAATACGTCGGAGACCAATGGCGACAGATACACTGCGGGACACCTGAACCTGGGAGTCGGAGTTTTGTTTTAGATCCATCGGGAGTAGCTTTATGTCAGTTATGAAACAATCCTGCCTTGTATGGGCAGTTACCGTGTTGTGTGGATTTGGGGGACCATTTGCACAAGGTGCGGCTGTCAAAGCGCACATCATCATTGAGAGTCCGAAGCAAGACTCGCATAGCTCACCGCAAGATTTGAACGCGGTGTTATGGCTTACGCCGGCGAAGGGCTGGGCGGGTTCACTGCCCCGCGCACAAAACTCAGGGACCAGGCCACACCTTGTTCAGAAGAACAAACAATTCGTTCCGCACGTGGTGGCAGTGGAAGTCGGCTCTGTCGTGGATTTCCCGAATCACGACCCGTTTTTTCACAATGTTTTTTCCCTGTTCAATGGCAAGCGGTTCGACCTTGGACTCTACGAGGCAGGATCAACTCGCAGCGTCCACTTTGACCGCGCCGGCATTTGCTACATCTTCTGCAACATCCATCCTCAAATGAGTGCGATTGTGGTTGTCGTTGACACACCGTATTTTGCAGTTTCAAGCAGGAAGGGCGACGTCGTGATTCCCGATGTTCCGGCCGGCCAGTACAAACTGAACCTGTGGGAAGAGCACTGCTCGCCAGAGAATCTAAAGGAAGCCTCTCGCGAAGTCACGATTGGAACGGATGCAACCTCGCTTGAAACAATCCGATTGGAAAGGTCCAGGGAATTAGTCATGGTCCATCCCAACAAGTACGGTAGAAAGTACGATCCGCAGGTGTTTTCAAGCCCGATTTACTCTCAGCCCTGATGGCGGCGGAAGCTGGCGATGCGGCTCTGGCCTTTCGTTGACCCGCGCAAGGATGAACGCGCTGACGGCGAATGATTCCCCTTTTGACTTTGTAGAAAGACCGTGAGCGCCTTCAACTGTTCGTCCGTCAGGTTCTTAAAGGCCGGCATGATGGAGCCGGGGGTGTAAGCTGGAGGGTCCTTGAAGTGGCCGATCAGCCATTCGTCGCTTCTACCGCGAGCCCCCTGCACGGTCAGGTCCGGCCCCACCTTTCCACCTTCACCGTTAAGGCGGTGACACATAAAGCAGCCTTCCTGTCGGTAAAGAGTCTTGCCATATTCAATCAACTTTTCCCTCGACCCCTCTTCTCCTGTTCTGGCCGGAGGGTCGGATAGGGCGGCAACCTGAATACCAGTTTCCGGCAAACTGCGAATAAAGTTTACGACCCTCCAGGTGTCGTCATCGCCGATGGCCGATTTCCATGACGGCATTCCCGTCAGCCGCACGCCGTTCTGAATGATCCAGAAAAGCTCTGCGTCGCTCCAGTGCTGGACGTGAGGCGAGGTCAGATCCATGGCGGGCGGATACATGCTGCGCCCGACTTCGGTGTGGCCGTGCCCATCCGTGCCGTGGCAAATTGCGCAGGATTGCATATATAGTTTTCTTCCGTCAGTCACGGCATCCTCGTTTGCGGGCAGAGGATTGGTCTTGTTCTCGGCTTCGATGGGAATGACAACATCTTTGGCCATATTCGCCAGTGTGGTTTCCACTTTCGAGGGCTTCTTATCGGCTGTGCATCCCCCAAGAACTATCACCAGCATAGAGATTAACAAGGCAAGTCTGCTGCATTCCCAGTAATCACCATCTACACTAACCTTCATTTTGTTCTGTCCTTTTTGGCCCCGGCAAAGAGATTACTCAGACCATCGCTGGTACTAACCCCTGCAGAACATCGAGGGAGGGCGTCTACTCACCGGGAAAGATGTATTGCAGGCAACCAAGAGCCCGGAAAAAGAAGCTTTGCTGGCTTCCCGTGCCTGCGTTTCCTGTAGCATCGACAAAATTCAGCGTAACCGGTTAGCATCCGATCGTTGTCAGGCAGGAGCAAAAATCTTGTAAAGCATTGGAGAACTTTACATACAGGTATTTCGGCATCAAAACCGGGAAGGAATGTGCCGCCAACAGGCGCAAGCGCGGGGTATCGCGATGGATTGGATTACACCAGAAGTCCCAGGGCTTCGAGCAGCACCGCCGCGCCGCCCACCGCC
>OBIZ01000014.1_pt1 | contig 33105 bp, 25 predicted proteins | sample 1519801 | NCBI WGS metagenome assembly OBIZ01 (sample SAMN01911456, study PRJEB22533) | soil metagenome | biome: Soil | place: Malaysia | collected 2012-04-30 | depth DG_metagenome m | reverse complement strand
CGGAAACGCGGGTCTATCTTAAAGCTGTCTTTGCCGACAGTGGCGTCTATCGGCAACTGCTAAGAGGGACTGCTACATTCGCTGAGTGTTCCAGTAATCATACGAAGGCACGGGAAAGACCGACGGCCGGGCTCCCCAGAAATCTGCAATCGCAATACAGGCCGATGCTGTCCAATGTCACAATATCCGTATTGCATTAAGTCCGAGTCAGAAAAAGGAAACTTCCTGTCTGCTCCGGCCGCTATTCTCCTCGATTCATTTGACATTCACAAAATTGAAATGTAAGTTCGTCCAGCCACCTCCTTATCCGGGTGACAGTGCCGAAAGCACAATGGAAGAGATGAAACCACTACGACGACCTATTGCGCAAAGGTTGTTTGTGGAGTGGCCGTCGGTTCGATAACGAATTCCGTATGACAGAAAAGTCCCCCGTGTCACAAAAGGCGCAGCAGTTCACAGAGTCCGTCATTCGAGAAATGACTCGACTGGCCCTCCGGCACGGCGCGGTGAATCTGGCGCAAGGGTTTCCCGATTTCCCGGCGCCGGCCGAGGTGAAAGAAGCCGCAGTGAGAGCCATCCAGGCGGACATCAACCAGTACGCCATCACCTGGGGAGCGCGCGAGTTTCGCCGGGCAATTGCCGAGCGCTTTGAGAAGGATTCGGGCCTCGCCATCGACCCCGAGCAGGAAATCACTGTTTGCTGCGGTTCGACTGAAGCGATGATCGCTTCGCTGCTGGCGGTGGTGGACCCGGGTGAAGAAGTTGTAGTCTTCGAGCCTTTCTATGAAAACTATGGCCCGGATGCCATCATCAGCGGCGCTGTGCCCCGCTTTGTGCCGCTGTGTCCTCCGGATTGGACATTCGATCCGAAAGAACTCGCGGCGGCGTTCAATCAGCGTACACGCGCGCTGATACTTAATACGCCCAACAACCCCACCGGCAAAGTGTTCTCCCGTGAAGAACTTGAAACCATCGCGGGGATCGTTCGGCGCTCGAACGCCTATGTGCTTACCGATGAAATTTACCAGTATCTCGTCTATGAAGGTCACCGGCACGTTTCAATCGCCGCGCTTCCGGGCATGAGGGAGAGAACCATCACCATCAACTCCATGTCGAAAACCTACAGCGTCACCGGCTGGCGCGTGGGTTACGCCATTGCATCACCCGAAGTCACACAGGCCATTCGAAAGATGCACGATTTTCTTACGGTCGGTGCCGCTGCGCCCTTGCAGCAGGCTGGAGTCACGGCGCTGCGCCTCGGCGACGTTTATTACCAAAAGCTGCGGGACGATTATCTCGGGCGCCGCGACCGACTGCTCCAGACACTGGAAGAGGCTGGATTCAAATGCTTCAAACCGTACGGGGCTTATTACATCATGACCGACATCAGTGGGTTTGGTTTTCCTGACGACATCGAATTTACGCGGCACCTGATAGAGAATGTCGGCGTCGCCGCCGTGCCCGGCAGCAGCTTTTACAGTAATCGATCGCTTGGCAGCCAGCAGATACGCTTCACCTTCTGCAAGAAGGAAGCCACTCTCGATGAAGCCGCGCGCCGCTTGATGAAATTAAACAAGTGAGTCTGGCGCGAGGCCGAGGCACGCCGCAACTTTCCAGATTCAGGAAAAAATACCAATGGTGCTTAGTGGGCCGTGGCTGACTCTGTTGCAGAGTCGGCCTTCTGGCCGGTCGCCTGGGGCGCCTTCGCGGGTGGCGTGATGTCGAATTTGGGAGAAAAGTCCGACGCAGCGTAACTCACAAGCGCGTCCATGAGAAACGTGGCATAAGGATCGGTACTATAAGGCGTATTCAGCGAAAAGGTGCAGATCAACAGCTTCCCTTTGCCATAGCGGGCCTGAACCAGGGTGCCCGCATTGGAATGAATCCATCCGTAAAATTCCCCAGCGAGGACATCCTGGAATTCACCGGGTGGTATCCCTACAACAACCGATTCCGGAACGGCGGCCTCCGTCTCAAAGCCGCTTAGCGTATCAAATCCGATCTTGCTGAACGGGGCCGCTGTCTTTCGCACCCAGGCGAAGTTGGAGATCCAGTTCCCATCCAACGAATCTTCCGAGCGGGGCACGATCTTAATGTCCGGGGTGATGGTTTCCGGACCACTGGCTAGGAGAATAACTTTACCGCCGGATTCAAGAGTTTTCTTCACATCGGCATCGAACACGGGTGTGATCATCACAGGGTGGGCTTGTGGACTCGCTGTCTCAAAATAGTCGCGCCGCTGCATTTCACCCGCAAGGCGGCGAAGCTTACCATCGGGATCGTGAAAACTTACCGGAGGCGGAAGCGTGGGCATTGCCGACGGATAAAAATAGAGGTCAACCGACCCTCTGGCAATCACTTCATCTCCAGCGGCAATCTGGACGTTCAAGACATTCCGGGACGGCGCTGAGGGTGGCGGGACCGTAAAGGCAATAGCCCCCACTTTCCCGGCGGAGCCAACGGGAATCGCCGGGGCCGGGAAGTTGCCCTTCAGCGATGTTCCCTGAACTTCCCAAGTGACTGTTGCCGCTCCCAGATCCTGCTGGCTGTAATGAGAGAAATAAACTTCGGCCTCAGCCTTGGATCCCGCGAAATAATTGTGCTTCACAGGACGGACCAGCAGAACGTCATTCTGCTGGATATCCCCGAGATCGTCTGCAAAGCTCTTGGGATTCCGCCAAATGTCCATCAGGCCGTTCGATTCCCACATCACATCGGTCAATTCCGTAATGACGTAACCCTGGATGGAAGGCTGGCTGCGCAGACTCTCGATCTCATATTTCAGCGAGTTAAACTCATGCGCCTGGGTGGCTGCCAGCAGCGCGTGAAGGTCTGGGAATAGCGTGCTGTATTGGTAATCTTCAAATCGCTTCTCCAACCCCTCCGGCAGAGTTATCCTGCGCCCGTGAGAATCCCGCGAGAACCACCATGGCTTTTCCTGCGGAACAAAGGGAAGCCCCCAGTTACCAAATTCCGACAGCATCAGTGGTTCGTTGCCTTTCGGCTCCGCATCACCATAGGGACTGAAAAGCCAGTTCGGGCGGGTCGCCAGGTCGCCGACAAATCGGTCGAAGTCGGCAGCGTGGTCGGGGATGGAATCATACACATGAAAATCCGCCAGGTCGGTCGCGACGTGGAAATTCTTGCAGCAGGCACTGTTATCTTCCACCAGCCACGCGGGAACGATCTGCTTTGCCTGGTGGTAAGCCTTTTTCAGCCAGGCCCGATCAGGAGCCTTGGTAAGATCCACACCCCAGCTCTCATTGACGATGCTGACGATGACAATCGACGGATGGTTCCAGTCACGCTCGACCATGCCCCGCAGGGTATCAAGTGCGCGGGCCTCAGAGTCTGGGGTGAGTTTGTCCCAGTTCGGGATTTCATACCAGATCAGCATGCCCGTTTCGTCAGCCGCCTCCAGGTAACGGGGGTCCGGCACCTTGATGTGGCAACGCAGAAGGTTCAGTCCCAACGCTTTGGCTTTCCGCATCTGGTCCTTCAGAAAGTCCAGTGAGGGAGGAGTGTAAATCGTGTCGGGATAAAATGCCTGGTCCAGCGCGCCCCGCAGGTAAACCGCTTTGCCGTTCAGGAAGAATTTCCCGTCACGAGTTTCGAACGTTCGAAACCCGAAGCGGCACGATTGCTGCTCGCCGGAACTGGTGTGAATGCGAAGCGTGTAGAGAGCCGGGTGGGAAAGCGTCCAGAGTTCCGGACTTGGAAGTTTGCCCGAAAACATATAATTGCCCTGCTTCGTGACCACGTTCTGAGGGCCCTTCCACGCGACTTTTCCATCCGGATCCAGAATCTCCGCCCCGACCGTCGGCTCTTCGGATGCAGCAGAAGGAACGTTCACGAGTTGGACACTGAATGTGAAGTTCCCGCCTGCTCCAGCCGTGACGTGAACAACCCCCACATAAACCTGCGGCCGGATATCGAGTTCAACGCTCTGCCACAAACCGCTCGTCTGGACGTACCAGTTTTGTTTGCCGTGAGGAATTTCTGCGTACTTGATTCCTTCCACCTCGTCGGGTTTTGCTCCCGGGTCCGCCACCCGAACTGCAATCTGATTTTCTCCTGCTTGGAGGAACGATGTTACGTCGATCTCAAATGGCAGGTAACCACCGTCATGTGTCCCCACCTGGTGATTGTTGACAAATACTACAGCGCGATAATCTACCGCTCCGAATCTGAGCAGCGCAACCTGCCCAGGCTGCAATTTCTTAACCTGCACGGAGCGCCAATACCACCCCAAGCCGGCATAATCGCGCAAGTCGGAAAATTCTGACTGCCATGACCCCGGAACCCGAATCGGTCTGGCATTCTTGACAGAGGCAAGATCCTGAATCTTGAGTGAGCCGGATGGGTCCGTCATGAAGTTCCATTGGCCGTCAAGAGAGATGGTGGGAGATGGTACGCTTTCGGCGCTTTCAGACTGGGCTCCTGCGGCCAAAGTCGTCGTAATCAACACCAGCAGGAACAGCGCCGCGCAGTTTTTCACTCGAAGCAAGATTTTCCCTCCCCTCCCGGCACCAGGCCTGGCCCGACCGACTACGCGCAGAAGCCCGAGGTCCCGTCCCTTCGTTCTACCCAATGAGTTTATGCGCTCCTATGAGGATAACGCAACGCACAGATCGCAGATGATGATCTCATACACTGCAGGCCGGCCGAACCTCCGTAGAAAGGCGGCGCTGGATTGTTCCGATAACTGTAGAATAAACGGTCGAATGACTCTGGATATCAAAACGCCGCTTCACAGGATATTCGGCCCCGAGCAATCCGGCGCGCCTGGGCACGTATGGCCGCGCTGGCTGTTCCTTCGCGCGCTCGGCTTGATCTTTTTTTCGGCTTTCTATTCGCTGGCTTTCCAGATCGAGGGACTGGTAGGTCCGAACGGGATCCTGCCAGCTCAGAACTATCTCACAATTCTCAAGGATCACGCAGGGGTCCTGCGATACTGGTTCGCTCCAACCCTCCTCTGGTTGGGAAGCGGCACCTTCGCACTGCACTTTCTGGTATGGGCCGGCCTGTTGGCTTCCGTCGCTCTCCTTTTCAACATCTGGCCTCGCGGAACAATTGCTGTGGCCCTGGTAGCTTATCTTTCCTTTATCGCTGCCGCGCGCAATTTTGCGGATTATCAGTCTGACGGCATGCTGCTGGCCGCCGGTTTTGTATCGCTTTTCTTTGCCCCGTCGGGATTTCGCCCCGGGTTGGGGGAATCCCGCCCGCCCTCGCCTGCCAGCTTGTTTCTGCTGCAGTGGGAATGGTTTCGAATCTATTTTGAGTCAGGCGTGGCCAAGCTGGCCAGCCACGACCCTCACTGGCAACACTTGACGGCCATGGACCAGTATTATCAGAATGGCCCACTGCCCACGTGGGTCGGCTGGTACGCCCAGCAAATCCCGCATCCTTTTCTGGCGGCCCTTGCGTTGTTTACGCTTGTCGCTGAGCTCAGCATCTGCTGGATGTTCATCTTTTCGCGCCGCAGCCGGCTGATCTGTTTTCTAATTCTGACGCCGTTCCAGATTGCCATTATCCTGACGGCAAACTACGCGTTTCTGAATTACCTTGTTCTCTCGTTGGGCTTTCTTCTGCTCGATGACCAGCACTTCGCAGCCTGGTTCAATCGGTTGAAATCTTCCCGGATTGGCACGCTTTACAAGGCCAGGTTTCTCGACTGGAAGACTCCCCCCGCAGACGCGTCGCAGCCGCGCGCATCAACGGCAGGAACGGTGGTCTCAGGTGTTTTTCTCACCTGGATTTTCTATGCCACAACGGTACAGATGCTCCTGATGTTCATTCCATCGCTGCCCCTGCCACTCGAACCCGTCGAGGTCCTTCAACCGTTTCGAATCGCCAATCAGTATGGCCTTTTCGCCGTCATGACCAGGGCGCGGTATGAAATTGAATTCCAGGGCTCGCGCGACGGCAAGGAGTGGATTGCCTATCCTTTTCGTTACAAACCCCAGGACCTGAAGGAGCCGCCGGGAATTTATGCACCCTACCAGCCGCGCTTTGATTGGAACCTGTGGTTCGCGTCACTCGGCGACTTTGAACACAATCCCTGGGTGATGCAGACGGAAGAATTGCTGCTTAAGAACGACCCAAGCGTGCTTTCCCTTTTCCGTTCCAATCCCTTTCCCGGACAGCCGCCGCTGGAGGTTCGGGCGGTGGCCTGGCAGTACTGGTTTACCGACTTCACGACGAAACGCGAAACGGGACGCTGGTGGCACCGCACGTTCCTGGGTCTCTACGCGCCCGTCGTGGAGCGTTCGCCAGGGGGACAAATTTTCGTCGTCCAGTGGCCGGGAACCTTGCCGCCGCAAAAATGATGTTATTTCCGTAGCATCCAGTAAACATTAAGAGGGAGAAGAATACGAAGCAGCGGATGTACCCACTCACGTGCAGTGAAGGCACGTGCCGGCCTTCTTCAGTTGAATGTCAGCATAGGCGAGCAGCACGGTTTCTGTACAGGCTTAAATTCCATGAACTCCACGCGCGTCAGGTCCGGATCGTAAAGGTTAAGCTGCCACTTTCCATCGCGGCCGATTTGCGGTTTTTCGGCTTTATAGCCGCGGGCTTTAACGGTTTTAAAAGCCTGCTGAATGTTCTTGACTCCCATTGAGAGATGATTCATCACGCCCAGCAGGCGCGGCGAAGGATTGTGGACGTTCAACATAAACTCCAGCCAATCGCTGCCGTTGGGCACAACCATGTCCACCCAGTCCGTCCGGGTGTCCGTCATGCCACCGGTCCACATCACGCGATATCCCAGAATGCCGCGATAAAAACCGTCGGCGGGAGTCCGGTCGTCCACCGTCTCGCCAGCATGAATAATCTGTCGTGAAGTGCGTCGGGAGGAAAGGAATTTTCCGAAGTTGCGGCTTTCAACCGAGCCTGGCAAGTACTGAATATATTCGACGGTGTGACCGGCAGGATCTTCCAAGGCGAAGCTGAGGTCACCCTCGGAGTCCTTTTGCAGATCTCCTGGAACAGTCACACCGTGGCTTGCCAGATAACGACACAACCCTTTCGCGTCCGGTGTACGAAAGGCGATGTGAATCAGGCGGTCCTCTGTCGGAGATGAGAGTGTGGGAGAAACCACAATGTACTGTTCGTCGCTCACCTTGAAATACGAGTTGCGCATCTTGCCGTTTGCCGTTTCCTCAGGGGGCAATTCATCCAAACCCAAGATGTGTCCAAAGAAATTTCGGGCCTCGGCTGCATCCTTCACCCTGAGGGCGACGTGGGCGATGCCGAGGATTTGAGGACGGCTGACGGCCGCAGCCGGCCTTGGCGTTCCGATCAATAAGACCGCTACCGTGGCGAGAAAGACTGCGGCAACAATTCCAGAGAACGCAAGGAATGGTTTCATGATGGAGGATTATGCCGCCCTCTCCAGACAGGGTCAAGGCCCTTCTGAAAAACATCTGGACGAATGCCTTCCGCCCCTGCCATGCTGGTTTTTTGGGATAAAAGTTCAGATTCAGGAGTTGCCATGAGACTCTTTGTCCTTCTAATAACCTTGGGGCTGCTGACACCCTGTATGCTGCCGGCCCAGGCGCCCGGCCAGGATACAACAAAGCCAGCGTCCGAGCCCGCGGCACCGGAACAGATTGAAACGGAACGGATCAAAGTCCCCGAACACATGCAAGCGCCACCGCGCTCCATGGCCAACCAGCCGGGGTACATGGAACCGGCACAGACCCACCAGCTACTCATGAAATTGTGGCAGACGGAGGCGCGCGTCAAGGACCTGGCAACCCAGCTCGACCCGCAACAACTGAAGATGGCGCCCGCCGAGGTTGCCGGCTTCAATGGCGATCTGGACACGCTGAAACGCAGCCTTGCTTCCCTGGAACAAAGGCGCCAGTTGTTTGACAGCCGTGTGGACAGCGAATATCTGGGATTTGAAACCTACGCCGGCATCAGTGAAGTCCTGCCGTCGATCGAAAGGCTTACGACAACTATCTCTCGCCACAACAATCCGAGCGTGGAAGGCGAATTTCGTCAGGCGTGGAACGAATTACTGACCATGCGCCAATCGCTCAAACCCTATCTTTCATTTCTGTTGCGCAACCACGACCAGATCTTCGCGACCATGGAAACCAATCTGGCCGGATGCCAGAACGAACTTGGTTATAAGAATTACAAAGCCAACGGCTCGCCCACGAACATGCGAAATGTCCTGCCGGAATTCAAAGGAAGGCGCGTCCACAAAAGGGCTGAGACCAACGAAGCTATCTCGAAACCCAGGCCCTGAAGCTCCTCGGAGTCTCGAATGTCTCTGGACGCAAATCCAGCCGGAAAGGGCTATGCACTCTGGTTGATGCCTGGGGAGCCGACATTCAGCTTCCTGGCAGGTCAAATCTGCCGTCTCTGCCAGGAATTCTCCACTCCGCGGTTTGAACCTCACATTACCTTGCTTAGCCGGATCGCGCTGGCTGAAGAGAAGGCCCTGGCAAAGTCAGCTAAACTGGCACGCATCCTCAAACCATTCGCAATTGAATTGGGTGAGATTGGCTACCTCGATGATTTTTTCCGCTGCCTTTTTGTTTCCGTGGTCGCAAACCCTTCCATCTCGAAGGCTCGCCTCGCAGCCTGCCGGGTTTTTGCTCGTCAGAACGAGCCCTATATGCCACACCTAAGCCTTGTATACGGAAATCTACCGGTGGAAACCAAGCGGAGGGTTGCCACAGGTCTTCGGTCGCTATCAGGCCGGCACTTTCGATTCCGTCGACTGGCACTCTACCGGGTCGGTGGGCCCGTGCGCCAATGGAAGTGTGTTAAAACGTTTGATTTAACGTGATGTTCGATGATGAGGAGAGCACACGAAAAAACACAAACACACTTCGCCTTGTACGTCGGAAAAGTGATAACGGAACGAGTAATAACCGGCCGAGACGTCTCCCCGGGAATACTACGGATTCACGGTAACGTTCAGAGGGGCGCGCAGGGTGAAATCTAGCTTTGTCTCCGGTGGGATCTTGACGGCCTGACCTTTCGTCGCCATCTGAACTCCCGTTCCCGCTCCGGCGCCGACGCCAGCGCCGATTGCAGCGCCCTTACCTCCGCCGACGATGGCGCCAATGATACCGCCTGCAGCAGCGCCGATTCCAACTCTCTTGGCAGTCTGCTTGCCTCGAGAGGAGGCTTCCTGCTGATAGACCCCGGTACTTACCGGATACGACCTGCCGTTTACGGTAAGGCTGACAAGTTGCAATTCAACTTCCGACTGCCCTTTAATGCGGCCAGCGGTGCGCTCACCCACAAGCTGCAAACGCGCCTTTGCATAGCGAGGGATAATGATCTGCCCGTTCTCTTCAACCTGTGAGTCGATGGTTGCGGCGAATTGGTCTCCGGTTTGGTTCCTTGAGGAATCAACAGGGTCCACCGTTCGCACGGAAATAATAGTCCCCGCAGGAATGGTAACTTCGATTGGCTGTGGCGGTGGAGGAGGGGCGTCCGAGGCTTGTGAAGCCGGAGGTACCTGCTCAACAGGCGCTGGGCTCTGAGCTTGCGGTTCAGGTGGAGGTTCGTTCTGTGCCATTGCGCGGGACCGGCGACGTGCAGCCCTCGGTTCGGGCTGGGCAGGGGCTTCTGCCGCGGCCTGCTCAGGAGCATTGACCGCCAGTTCGTCGATCACCTGCTTAACGCCATCCGTGCTGTGGGCAAATTGCTCAATGGCAGTCTTTTCCTGATCGCTGCCGACGGTGCCCGACAGAACCACTACTCCCTGCTGCGAAACCACGCGCACGTCGCGGGTCTTCAGAACAGGGTCCTGATAAAGCTTGGATTGGATAGCGGCGACAACGGCCTCGTCGTTCGGAGCACTCGTGTTCTTAAGAAGGCTGCAACCGCTGAAGGTAAGGGCAAGGGTCACCAACAGGATTGCAATGCGGTTCTTAGGATGGATCATGTTCACCTCTCTGCCGCCAAAGCACTTGCGGCTTATTCCAGCCTGGATGCGGACTCCAGGCTGCTGGTTTGATTTCCCCACCCAGTTTGCAGTTTACCCTTTCCTCAAAAGTAAAGTCCAATGTTATTCCGAGGTTGCGCAGCGGTAATTTTTTAGGATGCTTCACGGGGGCATGCTAGAATTTCTCGTGGAAGGCAAACATACAGAAGTCACAGCATTTCAGATGTTTGGCGGCTTCAGTTCTACCCCGGGCTCGCCGGGCGCCAGAGTAAGAATTACGATGCCGAATCTTTCGATCGTTATCCCGGTTTTCAACGAGGAGGACAATATCGGTCCTCTCGTGGCGCGCATCGCGGAGGCAATGTCCGGCTGGGAAGGCACGGTTGAAATCCTCTTTGTTGACGACGGCAGCAGTGATCGTACCTTAGACCTGTTGAAGGAAGCCCAGGCCAAGGATTCCCGGATTCGCATTGCCCATTTCCACAAGAATATGGGCCAGACCGCCGCAATGGCAGCGGGTTTCCGATTGGCACGCGGCGAAGTCATTGCAACCATCGACGCCGACCTTCAAAATGACCCCATGGAAATTCCCCGCCTGGCTGGAATGCTGACCGACTGGGACCTGGTGTGTGGGATCCGCACAAGACGACAGGACACCCTGTGGAAGCGGGTCTCATCGCTTATCGGAAACGGTTTCCGCAATTGGGTTACAGACGACAACATCATTGATACGGGGTGCACGCTCAAGGCCTACCGGCGTGAATGCCTGGAGGGTCTGGAACTTTATAAGGGAATGCACCGGTTCCTCCCCACGCTGATCAAGCTGCGCGGTTATCGCGTAACGCAGGTTCCGGTGTCACACCATCCGCGGCTGGCGGGAGAGACTAAGTACGGCACGTGGGGCCGCCTGGTGAAGGGGCTTGAAGACGTCTTGGCAGTGCGCTGGATGAAAAAAAACCATATCGGCTTCGAATCCAACCTGCAACTGATCGAGAGAGAATCCGCTGAGTGCTACAAGGTCCACATAAATGGAACAGCAAAAAAGTGAAGCACTGGGGGTTTGCGGAGCCGACTTTGTGCTGACGGAGAGGTGTGGCATCTTTGAGTGGTGAAAGCTCTTCAAATCCAAGCAACGCGGTCCTCGCGAACACGACCGTGGGCAGGTTTCCGGCTATCCATTTTATCGTCCTGCTGGCAGTGGCTGCCTGCATGTTTTTTGCGGGCATTGGCCGGCTGCCCCTGATTGAGCCCGATGAAGGAAGGAACGCTGAGGTCGCCCGTGAAATGCTGGCCAAAGGCGACTGGATCACTCCGCACTTTAACAACTTTCCCTACCTGGACAAGCCACCTGTCTTTTTCTGGGCGGTCGCCTCATCGTTTAAGGTGGCGGGGCTGTCGGAGGCGAGCGCGCGCTTTCCCTCGGCGCTGGCGGCGCTCTTGACGGTTTTGCTTGTGTGGCTGATGGCGCGCCGGATGTTTGAAAATTCCACGGCGCTTTACGCAGGACTTGTCCTGGCAACATCACCTCTTGTGGTGGTGTTTGCGCGCGAGGTCATCTTTGACATGACACTCACGCTTTTTGTCACCGGAGCCATGGTCTGCTACTGGCTGCGGGAAGCCGATCCCGAACGCCAAAAGTTGCTTGACGCCCTGTTTTTCGCGGCCATGGGTTTGGCAACTCTTACGAAGGGTCCAGTGGGATTTCTGCTGCCACTACTCTCCATCTCGGCCTACCAGGCATTACGAGGGAAATTCGCCCGCCTGAAAGATTTGCACTGGCTCCTGGGCTTGGGAGCGTTCTTCGCGATAACGCTTCCCTGGTTTATCGCGGTTTCGGTTCGGCACCCGGATTTTCCGGGATACGCCTTCTGGCAGGAAAGCCTGCAGAGGTTTGCCACGGGGCATTCCCATCGCGCCGGTCCCATTTACTACTATCTCATCATCTATCTCGCGGGCTTCCTGCCCTGGAGTTTCTTCCTGCTTTACTCGGCTGTCCACCGCGTCCGCCGGTGGAGGGATCTGCGGCAGGAGCAGCAAGCTCCAGTGCTGTTTCTTCTAAGCTGGGTGGGCGTCATTTTCGTATTTTTCACCATTTCTCAATCCAAGCTTCCGGGCTACTTTCTTCCTGCCATGGTTCCGCTCAGCATTCTAATGGCGAAAGTGTGGACGGGAGCGGAGCCCGAACTACAAGAGCGGACACCCGATTGGCTGACAGGCGGCTTTGCCACCTTGCTAGCGTTGGGAATCATCATCGCGGCACTCCCTCACTTTCAACACTTTCTTTTTCCACGCGGCCGGCTTGAGAGGAAAATGCCACATGACGTTCTCGCCTTGCTGCGCCCAACGCTGATTTATACCGGGGTCATTATGGCTGCTTTGGGAATAATCGGACGAAATCTCTGCGCCCGGGCAAAAGAGAAGAGTCCCTCGGTCATCATGTTCGCTGTAGTCGCGTGTTGCTTTCCTGTAATGCTGGTCCGGTGGTTTCACCCCCTGGAGCTGTTTGCTTCCGCAAAATCAAGCCGCGCCCTTGCGCAAACCATTCTCGCCAGTCCGCAGAAAAATCTCCCCCTATACGGCTATTACTACTTTCGGACTGGATTGCCGTTCTATCTGCAAAGACCGGTAGGGCTGATTTCTTCCACCGCGGATGAATTGACCAGCAACTATGTCGTAACGCGGTGGCCCGTAATCAAGCAGGAAACGGAAGGAGGACAATTACCTCAAAGTCTTGCTCCTCCTGATACAGATGGGATGCCCCTCGTCATGGATGAAGACGGCTGGCTGGCGAAACGCCGATCTACGCCCGTGCTGGTGCTCGTTAGAAACAACCAGGTGGCGCAATTGTCCGATGCAGTCCGCACAATGAGCCCGATGTGGACTGGGTGGCAATATTCCGTTTGGGAGATCCCGGCCAGTCCAGGCCCGGCCGGCGCTCTGGAGAAGGGAAACTGAACCCCGAAATCGATACTATCCTAGAAGGCATGGACCGCTAATATAGAATTCTATGTGTGGCATTTGCGGGATTCACAACCTGTTTCATAGACCACTCGAAGACCCCACACTGGTCGACCGAATGTCTGCCCGGCTCAGGCATCGGGGGCCGGACAGCCAGGGCAAATTCGAACTGCCCCACCTGTCGCTTGCCATCCGACGGCTGAGTATTATCGATCTCAAGACGGGCGACCAACCGTTGACCAACGAGACCGGTGAGATCAACCTGGTTTTTAACGGAGAGATCTACAATTACCGCGAGCTCCGCAAGGACCTTCTTGAACGCGGACACCAGTTCAAGACACAGTCCGACGGCGAAGTCATCGCTCACCTTTACGAGGATAAAGGAACAAAATTCGTCCGTGAACTGAACGGCATGTTCGCCATTGCACTGTGGGACGAGCGCACAAAGCGGCTGGTTCTGGCGCGCGACCGGGCCGGGGAAAAACCACTTTACTACTGGGAATCCGACGGCACTCTGCTGTTTGCGTCGGAGATCAAAGCATTATTGGAACACTCCGGTATCAGCCGGGAAATCGACCGCGAGGGCCTCTCGCAGTATTTCTTTTACGGTTACTTTCCATCGCCCCGGTCAGTTTATGCCGACATCAAAAAGCTTCCGGCCGCGCACATGATGGTGGTTGAAAACCGGAATATGCAGATCGAGTGCTACTGGAGAATACAGGCTTACCTCCGTGCGCCGGAGGCAGGAAGAATGACCCGCCAGCAGGAAGAAGCAGCCTGCGAAGAGCTTCGGGAGAAGTTGCGGGAGGCGGCGATCTCGCGCCTGGTCAGCGATGTTCCCCTGGGAGTTTTTCTAAGTGGCGGCATCGATTCCTCCACTGTGGTTGCAACGATGAGCGAGTTGTCACCCGGAAATGTCAACAGCTTTTCAGTCTCATTCCCGGAGCGCTCTTTTGACGAGGGAGAATACGCGGAGTTCGTTGCCACACATTTCAACACGAAGCATCACGTCCTGATGGCCGACGACGAAACCATGCGTGGCGCATTGCTGACCCTGATGGATCATCTCGACGAGCCCATGGCCGATCCCGCTATAATTCCAACCTATCTCCTGTCGTGTTTCGCGCGGGAACACATCAAGGTCGCATTGAGCGGGGAAGGTGGCGATGAACTTTTCGGCGGTTATCCTACTTACCTGGGAGCCAGGGCGGCGGAATATTACCTGATGCTTCCCGAATTCCTGCGGCGGCAGGTCTTTGACCGCCTTCGGGAACTATTGCCCGTCTCTTCAGACGCGGTGCCCAAAGGATTGTTTCTGCGACGCTTTCTGACACATGCCGAAAAAGACCCGGCAGTTCGCCACCATTCGTGGTTCGGCATGTTTTCCGCTGACGAACTTGAGCAGCTCTACACTCCGCAGTGGGCTGGACCGCACTCGCCGATCGGCGTTATTTTCAGTCCCCTGTCCCGGGTCCTGGAAGGCGCCCGCTTTGATGAGGTTCTGGCGGAAATGATCTATCTGGATTTCCGGATGTATCTTGAAGATAACCTCCTGGTCAAGGTGGACCGCGCCAGCATGGCGTGCTCATTGGAAATGAGGACGCCTTTCCTGGACCATCGTCTGATCGAGTTTGCAGCGGGCCTGCCGACCAACCTGAAGGTCCGGGGCTTCAGGACCAAATATATTCTGAAGAAGGCTGTCGAAAAGTGGCTGCCGCACAAGATCGTTTACAGGCAAAAGCGCGGTTTCACCGTACCCGTTGCAAGCTGGCTTCGCAATGAACTCCAGCCGCTGGTGGCCGAAACGCTCGAAGAAGAGAAGCTGAAGCGCCAGGGGCTGTTCAACAGCGCTTATGTCCAACAGTTGATTCGCGAACATTCAAACGCCCAGTCCGACCACCGGAAAGCCCTTTGGACGCTTCTTTGCTTTCAGCTCTGGTATGATCGCTGGGGTATGGGAGATTAGAAAGCTTGCGCCCCCGGAAATTCAAGCCGTTGTCGCCTTACGACCTGCCGCCGCCTGAAGCTTTCACGCCCAGAGAGTGGGAGACCATTCAAACATACCGGACGCCCCGCCAAGTGCAGAAGTTTATCCGGAAGTTCACTTACAATCGTGAAAGAAACGGCGAAACGTTGCGAAGTTTTCGGGGCACGCTCAGGCGCAAAACATCACATTGCCTCGAGGCCGCTTTCGTGGCGGCCACCATACTGGAACAGCATGGCTACCCACCGCTGCTTCTGGACCTGGAATCAAAAGATAAATTGGACCATGTGGTGTTTGCTTTCCGCCAGCGCGGTCGTTGGGGATCCGTTGGACAGTCACGCGACTTCAGCCTCCAGGGGCGCAAACCCCTTTATCGGACCCTCCGCCACCTGGTGATGAGTTATGTTGATCCTTTTGTGACCGAGGAGGCTCGAATCATCGGCTATGCTCTGGCTGATCTCCGAGAGCTTGTCACCACGGACTGGCGCTTCTCCCTGAAGAACGTTTGGAGTGTGGAAGAGGCGTTAATTAATCTGCGTCACATCAAGCTGAAAACTTCAAATCATCGGTATTTGAAAGTCCTGCGGCGCTATCGCTCTTTCAAGGAACGGTTTCCTCATCGCCAGGTCACATTCTATACAAACCGCCACCACTGGATGTAATGACACAGTTCAATGTTCGACGAACCCTTGCGGTTTGGTATCGGGATCGACCCGCAACACTCGTGCGTAATTGACGGAGCATCTTTTATAAGACGTTTTAGGGCGTTTGGCTGTCCGGTGGCTCTGCTCTTATTACAACTTCATTCAATGCTCAGGCCGGTGATTGTGGTTTCGTAGGGTTATCGAGGCTGTTCGAGCGAAGCGACCAGAAGTTCGGCCTTGTGAGCCAGGTTATAGGCCCGTTGAAAATCGGACTCTTGAAGCGCCCTCTGGGATTGTTGGAGAAATCCGCGCGCATCTTCCAGCATTCCCCGCTGGGACGGAGACAACCATTCGCGGCTGAGAACTAGAATTCGCTTCTCAATCCCCTGCTGCAACCGGGCAACTTGTCCCTGCAGTGCTGTAGCCTGGCCTGAACTGATGGCAGATTGCAATGCGGGCACCTCAGCAGCCGGGGCCTCGTCCGGGCGAGCTTTCGCATCCGTTGGCTTGGGACGCGCAGGCTTGCTAGGAACTGGTTCCGGCGGGGCCTCTGGGGCAGAATCCTGCTTGGCTTCGATAGGGGCCGGAGGGGCCGGAGCTTGCACAACTATGCTCTGGTCTGACTGCGAGGGCGTCGCAGCGGGCGGCGGCGTAGGAACGTAAACAATCAGCGGCCCCGTCTGCCTCTTGGGGCACCCGCCAAAAATCACGGCAATGCTGAAAACTGCTGCTTTCCAGCTCAAGGTATTTTAATTCTATCACTCATCAAAGATCGTGGGCAGGTCTGGCCCTGCCCTTTGGCCCTACGGTGGATCGCACGAGCGAGAGGCGGGTGACCGGGTACACTTTCCGCTCCGAGTTACCAGCTCTCGATAACTCGCGCCACAAGTTGATCAGATGCAGACGCACTTGCTATCAGGCAGAATGGTGGCTCGCAATGCTCTTCTCGGTCACCTTGGCCTGCTGCGTATAAAGATGCTCCCATTCCTTGCGCTTCTTGAGCACAAAGGCCTTGGCATCATCGAACGATCTGAAGAGGCGTTTCCCCTTGATCAAATTGCACGGTTGGCAGCAGGTCACGAGGTTCTCCATTTTTCGTGCCCCGCCATGGTGGTGCGGGTGAACATGGTCAACGGTAAGGACCATCCAGTTTGTGAATTGGTGCAAACCGTCCAGTCCACAATACTGGCATTGAAATTGATCACGAGTGAACACCTTCATGGCGTCTTCCCGCGACAGGTGTGGCGCGGGCCCGGCGAAAAACTTCTGGAGCTTCTTCAGGGGCATGGCTCCTCCTCTCGAACCCAAGTTTGGTAAGCGCAGGATGTCGCTTTCCGTGCGCTCCATGGCAACGAAAGGGTAAATTCTCTCGCTGGCCTCCAATCATTCTGAGCCTATTTTACTCCCGATATTCTTTGAGGGGTAGCAACATCCTTTTGCCAAATTCAACCCTAGGGAAAGGCCAGATCGAGGGCCCGGGAACACGCCTATGCAGGCAGGGCAATTCGAAAGATCGTGCCGTGGTTCGGTTCGCTTGAGAAGTCGATCGACCCATTGTGCAGCTGGATAATCCGATAAGCCATGGCCAACCCCACACCTGAACCGCCGGGTTTGGTTGTGAAAAAGAGGGAGAAGATCCTGGGCTGCACGTCTGGCGGAATCCCCAAGCCCTGATCCTCGATTTCGAGCTCCACCCGGCGTTCCACTTTCCTTGGCCTGACTTTCAGTACTCCCCCGGAGGGCATGGCCTGGCAACCGTTCAGCACCAGGTTCAGGAGGGCCTGCTTAAAGAGGTCGCGGTCGACCTTCAATCTCGGGACGGGACCGTCCTTCTCAATCGTCAGACGCACGTGGTTCTGCCGGGCCTGCGGTTCAGCAAGGGTAAAGACCTCCTCGAGCATTTGTTCCAGGTCCGTCTCGCTCACTCGCAATTCCACCGGCCGCGTAAAATCGAGGAACGTCTTCACCACACGATCCAGCCGCCGAATCTCGGAAGAAAGAGTGTCAAGCTGGGGCTTGACGGCAGTACTGTGTTCGGCCAATTTCGCCTTCAGGATTTCCAGTTGTAGGACCATTGCATTCAGAGGGTTCTTGACTTCGTGCGCAACCCCGGAAGTAATCCGGCCAAGGGCCGCCATCCTTGTAGCCACGGCGATCTGATCTTCCAGTTGCGCGCGTGTGCTGGCGTCGCGCACTGTTACCAGGGCGCCCACCGGTTCTCCTTCGGTCTCGGCAAACTGGACACTGGCGGAGATGCGGGGACTTTCATTGTCTTCACTATTGACCTCATCCTGGGATTCCCATGTGATGGGCTCACGTGCTATGAAGGCCTCACGGAGCACACGATCCATCGGATGGTCACTCCAGAAAATTTCCGTCGCCGTGCGGTGCAATAGCAACTTCGGGTCCTCGCCCAGGAACCTCTCTACCGCCGGAGTGGCAAGCACCAACTGGTCCTGTTTATCAAAAAGCATCAGACCATCCGCCAGGTTGGAAAAAAGCTGGTCGAGATTCTCCTTGAGCCGGGTGAAAGCTGTCTTTTCGCCCCGAATCTGTTCGCCCAGCAGATTCAGCTTGGAGGAAAGGATTCCCCATTCGTCTTTTCGGTTCACCTTCAGCGGTTCGGGATTCTCTCCGCGCGCCATCCGCTCAACACTTCGCGAGATGGTCTTGAGAGGCCGGAGTACGCCATAAGAAAGCAGGCTCGCGGAAAGCGTTGCCAGGACCAGGGCCAGAAGAGCAAGCAGCGATGCGCGGTGCAATTCAGGCGTCAGCTCGTTGGCGACAAACAGCGTTGAAACACCAACGCGGACATCAAGTAGACGGTCACCCACCCTGCTGGAATGGACAACCTCATATATCTGCTGTGGCCCGTAGATAACCTGGAGCTGCTGCAATATGCCAGCATTCAGGAGTTGCTCAAATGGAGGCGCTGGCGTGAACTGCTTACCGATCTGAGTCGGGTCGTTGTGGACAAGAATAGTCCCCTTTGGGTCCGTTATCGCCACGTAATAGATGGTCGGCGAGTAACCCACGGCGGATTCAATGGTGGAATTCAGATTGGGGTCTTCTGCCAGCCGGGTTCGAACGAACTGAAGCACAGCCTGAGTGTCTGACGGCTGGACCCCGGCGGGGAGGTAGCTTTGTGCCAGGACGGTCTGCGTCTGATGATAAACTTCATCGGCCACAAACGATCCCCTCCCCCCCACATCTGCAAGGGCTTCATGCGTGAGGATAAAAAGGTAAAGGGCGGAGATGGCCAGCACCACGACCAGCACCAGCAGGCCGATCAGTGCCGTCAGCTTAGCTTTGAGGCTCAGCCTCATATTCCTTCAACTTATTGTGAAGAGTCTTCAAACTGATGCCCAGCATTTCAGCAGCGCGGGTCTTATTATTACTGGTAAAAGCCAGTGTTTCAAAAATCAGCCGGCGTTCCGCCTCGCCGACAGTCATTCCCGGGCGAAGATGAAGATCATCCCCCATGGCAGCCGTCGAAGCCTTTCCAAAATCGGCAGGGAGATCGGTATCCCGCAGAACTTCTCCCTGGCTCAGGACCATCATACGCTCCAGGGTATTCCGCAGTTCACGGATGTTGCCGGGCCAGGAGTGCCGGCGGAAAGCTTCCAGCACGCTGCCGTCCACGGCTTTAACAGTGGTATGGTGTTTGCGATTCAGGTCTTCGATGAGCGCCTGGGTCAAAGGTTCCAGGTCACCCAGATGTTCGCGCAGCGGGGGCATGGTAACCTGCACCACGTTGAGGCGGAAGTAGAGGTCGTTTCTCAGCTCTCCTTTCGAAACGGCCTCAGCTGGAACCTTGTTGGTTGCGGCCAGCACCCGCACGTCAACAGAAATCTCGCTTTTACTGCCCAGGCGCCGGAGCTTGGAGTCTTCGAGGACGCGCAAGAGCTTGGCCTGTGTCTGCGCCGGCATCTCACCGATCTCGTCCAACAGTAGGGTGCCGCCATCGGCAAGTTCAAAGCAACCCATCCGCCTCTCCACCGCTCCCGTAAATGCACCCTTCTCGTGGCCGAAGATTTCACTCTCCATCAGGCTCTCAGGAATCGCGGCACAGTTAACGGCGACAAAGGGCTTACTCTTTCGCGGGCTCAGCTCGTGGATGGTCCGAGCCGCCAGTTCTTTTCCAGTTCCGCTTTCACCTGTTATCAGAACACTCGCCCGCGAGGGCGCCACGGTGGCTATGATGGACATAACTTCCTGCATCTTCTTCGAGCGTCCCACCAGCTGCCCAAGGATTCCGGCTTCGCGGAGCCGGCGGTGGGCGATTTCGAGCTGCAGTTCGCTTTCACGGCGCTCCAGACAGTTGCGGAGTTCAACCTGCAGGCGCTTCGGGTCAACAGGCTTTTCCAGAAAGTTAAAAGCGCCGAGCTTGGTGGCCTCAACGGCTTCCTCGATGGTGCCCTGGGCGGTTAACATAATGAAGGTCACGTCAGGGCGCAACTCGCGCATCTGGCGCAGGACGTCCATGCCGCTCATGCCCGGCATGCGAAGGTCCGAAATAACAACGCTGGGATTAAACGCAGCGGCCTGGTTCAGGGCTTGCTGGCCATCGGCAGCAACGTCAGCATGGTAGCCCCATACCCTTAGCAGCTCGGCTAATCCTTCTCTCTCGCTGGCGTCGTCGTCAACCACGAGTATTTTGTCTTGTCGTGGCACCTCAATCTCCTTGCAATCAATATAGTATAGTCCAGGAAACTTGAACTTTTAAATTGCCGCCAGGCAAGTGGTGGAATCAGCCCGAAGGGCACTCCCAATCCCTCCATTAAGGGCTCCATTGTGGCGGAAGGCCGATCTTGGGGTAATTCCTGATTAGGGAATGTCGATGCCCGTCGGGGTTCCATATCGGGATTTGCTTTGACTTTGCTCAACCATCATTCATATACTGGGCAGGCTCTTCAGTCCAAAAAGTAATGGGCAGGGCGCGCAATCCATGGATGTCCACCTCCTGGTCGCTTCACAAGACAACTACCTTCGGGACCTTTGTTTCAGTGTTTCCAGACTGATGGGGCTTGAGGCTCGCGCAACTGAAACGGCTTTTGACGCTCTGAATATCCTCAAGAACGGCGGTGTTGACATCGTTCTCGCCGACGCTCAAATGCCAGGTCTAAATGTGGTTGAACTGATCAAAGCCGCCCGCGGGCCATCATCAGAATCAGACGTTATCATCCTAGCAAACGCCGGGAATGCCAGCCTTGCCCCACCGCGCCGTCAACCAGGGCGCCCATGACTATCTGGTTGGCCCCTTCGAAAAGACTGACCTTGAACGCCTGCTTAACCGGTTGGTCCAAAAAAGACAAATGACCGCTGAAAACCGCCTGCTCAAAAAACAGCTTGAAGTGCGACAGAGCATGGGAACCCTGATCGGTGCTTCTGCCAGGATGCAAAAAGTCTATGAGGTGATTCTGAAGGTTTCCACCAAACGCCATCCTGTACTGGTGCTGGGAGAAAGCGGGACGGGGAAGGAACTGGTGGCGCGGGCGATACATTCTTACGGCCCCTGGCGCGATCTTCCATTCGTCCCGGTGGATTGCGGGGCCTTGTCTTCAACCCTGATTGAAAGTGAATTATTTGGGCACGTGCGTGGAGCTTTTACGGGAGCCAGCCAAAACCGCTCGGGGTTGCTTGTGGCGGGAGGAAAGGGAACGATCTTTCTGGATGAAATTGCGGAATTACCGGTGGAACTGCAATCGAAACTGCTCCGGGCCATCCAGGAGCGCGAGGTGCGGCCAGTTGGCAGCAACCAACGGATGCCCCTCGAAGCCCGCATCATAGCCGGGACTAACCAATATCTGGAAGGCGCCATTACGCGGGGCACATTCCGCAAGGACCTCTTCTTCAGGCTCAACGTAGTTTCCATCAAGCTGCCGCCCCTGCGTGACCGCAAGAATGATATCCCTCTGCTGGTGCACCATTTCATCGACCGATACGCTGGCACTTCCGGCGCAATTAGAGACATCTCCTACGACGCCATGAGCCGGCTGATGAGTTATGACTGGCCGGGCAACGTTCGCGAACTCGAGAACTGCATCCAACGCGCGCTGGCGCTCGGGTCGCCCCCTGAAATTCAAGTGAGAGACCTGCCCTCGAATCTCCTGTACGCAATGCAGAACGAAAGCGGCAGGCAGCGGTTTTCCACTTTGCGGGAGATGGAGAGGGACGCCATTCGGCGGGCCTTGGAAGTGACGGGCGGGGATCGCCTGCGCGCCGCCAAACTGCTCGGAATCGGCAAAACCACCGTGTACCGGAAAATCAAAGAGTACGGCCTGGAAGATATCGTGGGGCCCCAGCAGGCTTGAGTGGACGCCGGTTGGGCAAAAAATCATTCGACAAATCAGGCTGCAAAATCCAAAATCCATCTGATGGCGACCATCGCTCTTGATGCGACTTACACTGTGGGGGCGCAGCCTTCCGGCGTGGCTGTGTACTGCCGCAGGCTGATTGAATCCCTTGCCGAAATCGACTGCGAGCATCACTATCTGCTCTGTTACCGGCTCTCAAGATTCAAATCGCGAGGGGAGTTCCTTCATCCGAATTCTGCTCCGCCGCCGCGCGGGCCGCACTTTTCCGTACGCTATTATCAGAACCCTTGGACGTTCTGGCTGCCATGGCAGACAGACGTGTTCCACAGCCTGGTGCAGCGGCCGCCGGCGTTTAGGTTCAGAAAGGAGATCGTCACTGTTATCGATCTGTTTCCGCTGACCAGCAGGGATTACTCGACTCCGGATTTTCAACAAAAGTTTTCAACCTTGCTGCTGGAGGCGGTGGAGCGGGCCGTTCGCATTATTACACCTTCGCAGTACACCACAGATCAGTTGCTGAAGCACACGGGCGTGCCGCGTGAGAAGGTTCGGTTGATTCCTTTTGGAGTTGATCTCCCCACAGTATCCCTCAGCCCGGAACGCTGCGCCCGAGAACGCGAGCAACTTGTAGGCAGAGGTAACGAGATGATTTTTACCGTGGGCGTCATTCAGACCAGGAAAAATACGATCAATGCTCTGAAGGCGCTCCGCCACATGCCAGACCGTTACCGCCTGGTGATTGCTGGCGGGAATGGGCATGGCAGTGAACCCATCCACGACTTTATCCGGACCGAAGGGCTCGGCTCACGAGTGGTGCTTTTAGGCTATGCCCCGGCGGAGCAACTTCCTGTACTTTACAACGCCGCGAGTGTGTTCCTCTTTCCCTCGTTCGAAGAAGGCTTCGGCCTTCCGGTGCTGGAGGCTATGGCCTACGGACTGCCGGTCGTGGCCTCAGAAACATCCTCATTACCGGAAGTCGGGGGCGACGCGGCACTTTTTGTGGACCCGGACGATCCCAAAGACATCGCCGAGAAAGTCGTCAGCGCGGTGGAGGATGAAGACAAGCGGAAGGTGATGATTGAGCGGGGCCTTGCTCGCGCCAGAGCATTCACCTGGCGCCGTACCGCCAAAGCCAATCTGCAAGTCTATAATGAGGTTTTAGCATTGTAACGCTGTTAAAATATCGGCCGTGCGGTCACAGAGCGTATTTCTTGCGGCTGTGGCCAGACCCGCGACGCCAGCGCAGAACCATTAACCGAGCCGGCTCCGAGGACTTTTGGAAATGAAGAAAGCACTGATCACAGGAATATCAGGACAGGACGGTAGTTACCTGGCGGAATACCTGCTTGGATTGGGTTATGAGGTCTGGGGATTGATTCGCCGCGAACCGGCGACGCTGCGGTGGCTGCAACCAGTGGTTCACCGTATCGAATTTGTCTACGGTGACATGCGCGACGCTGAGTCGTTAGCTGTGGCATTCCAGAAGGCGTGGCCTGATGAACTGTACAACCTGGCCGGCCAGGTTTTTGTCCCCACCAGTTGGGAGTGCCCAGCGGAAACCATGGACATCAATGCAGGAGGTCTGGCGCGCCTGCTCCAGATTGTCGAGCGCCAGAAACCCGACACACGCGTCTACCAGGCTTCAACATCTGAGATGTTCGGAAACGCAGAAGGGGCGCGCAGTGAGCAAACCCCACTACAGCCCATGTCCCCTTACGGAATTTCAAAGATGGCGGCCCACCGGATGGCGGAAGTGTACCGGAACCGTGGACTTTACGTCTCCTCGGGCATTCTGTTCAACCATGAGTCCCCACGTCGTGGGCCGGAAATGGTAACTCGAAAAATCACCCGGGCGGCGGCTCGCTGGGCGATAGGTGACCGGACGAAACTCAAGCTGGGGAGTCTGCAATCCAGGCGCGACTGGGGATTTGCCGGCGATTACGTGAAGGCGATGCACGCCATGCTGCAGAACGGGTCCGCAAAAGATTACGTGATTGGAACGGGAGCTTCGCACAGCGTGGAAGATTTCCTTCGACAGGTCCTGATGGAACTCCACCGGGTTACAGGCGGCGCCGACGTTCCTTCACTTGAGGACTGGGTGGAAATTGACTCGAAGCTGTTGCGAACGGGCGAGATTCATGACCTGCGGGCTGATGCCACTCTTGCTCGTGGGGAGCTTGGTTGGCAGCCCAGCGTGGACTTTCCCCACCTGGTCAGAATGATGGTGGAAGCCGACCTCGCTTCCGCGCGCGAGGCGGCTGAAAAAAAGAGTACGGCTTAGCCAGAGCGTCCACACCCCCGAGGAACTCCGATCAAAACTTACTTGGATGGACAAACCGCAGGGATTTTCCTTCCGCCCAGGGCTTGTAGCTTAGGGCAAACTGTATACGCCGGCCGAGCGGCGGGTGGCTGTAAAGCCAGAACACGATGAAGGGATTGGGTTCGGGATCGGCGAGGTCTTGCTCGCCCAGGATTTGAAAAGCCTTCGCTTCCGCTTCGTTCGGGTCCGGCACTACTCCGTGGGTAACTTCCAGCGCGAACTGGTCCGCCTGGTGCTCGTAATGCCGCGAGATGCCGTTCACCAGCGGTGAGGAGAAGAACGTCAGAAGCGTGAGCATCAGCAGCATTACTGGCAGCGATGCCAAGTCGCCGTCGCCTTCAATTCCTGCCCGGCCGCCATATCGTTTGATCAACTTTCGAACGGCGACAAACCCGACCGCGATCAAGGCCAGCACCACCAGCTCAATCAGGACAAATTCCTTGACGACGTGGTCCAAAACGTAGTGCCCAGTCTCATGCCCAAGCACCAGCAAGGCCTCGTCATCGGTCATCCTTTTTAGAGTTGTGTCCCATACCACCAAGCGCTTGCTTGCTCCCAGGCCGGAGACATAGGCGTTCAGTGTATTGGTTTTTGAGCTGGCATTCATCTCCAGAATCCGCCGCCGGGGAATCTCGAGATCGGTGCCGTGGAGCATCTCCTCAATTCGCGTGACCAGCGCGGGCTGGGTGGCCTCAAGCGGCGTGAACCTGTAAAAAAGAGGCTCGACCACAAAGGGTTCGATAAATATCACGAACAGAGTGATAGGAATCGTTACCACCCAGAAGTAGAACCACCAGCGCCGCGGTCTGCGCCTGACAAACCAATAAAATACCGAGACCATCAGCGTACCGGCGATGAGGAATAGAACGAGGCTCTTGCCCCAGTCCGCAATCCACGAACCAAACCCTTGCGTCATAAGACCGAACCTGTGCTCTATGACGAAGTCCGCATAGAAGACAAATGGAAACAGCACCAGCCTTACGCTGATAAAGAACAAAGGAGCGAAGACGAGGCACTGCACAAAGTGGCGCGAAGAAATGCGACGCGCCCAGTTGCGAAAACCCACCGCAATCTTAGCGCGCCATAAGAGGAAATAGACGAGCAGCACCAGAACGACACCCGAAAAATAGAGCGCGTACTGGGTGTGCGAATAGGCCAAAGCCTCAGCTTTTTTCTGGGGTGGGAGTTCGTAACCTTGCGGAACCGTCGGCGCCTGGGCCTTTGGCGGCGCCTCGGAGGGTCCTGTCTGTTTTGTAGAACTTTTCGATGCTTGAGGCGGGCCGGCACCCCAGACCGCACCATCAAAACAAACCGCTGCCAGAAGCAGAAACACAGCAAGCCTGAGGCAGGTTTTCGTCAAATTCTGGGGAGCACGATGCCTTGCTGCGATTGATATTTGCCTTTCTTGTCTTTGTAGGAGGTTTCGCAGACCTCGTCGGACTCGAAAAACACGATCTGGCACAATCCTTCGTTGGAATAAACGCGTGCGGGCAGTGGAGTTGTATTGGAGATTTCGAGCGTCACAAATCCTTCCCATTCCGGCTCCAGCGGCGTCACATTTACGATAATGCCGCAGCGGGCATAAGTCGATTTTCCAACGCAGATGGTTAAAACGTTGCGAGGAATCTTGAAATATTCCACCGACCGGGCCAGGGCAAAAGAATTGGGGGGGACAATACAGATGGGGCCTTTAACTTCCACGAAGGACCGTTCGTCAAAACTCTTGGGATCCACAACGGAGCTGTTTACGTTGGTGAAAATCTTGTATTCATCAGCCACTCGCAGATCGTAACCGTAGGAAGAGAGTCCATAGGAGATCACCCCATCGCGTTTCTGGTTTTCAGCAAATGGCTCAATCATCTGTTGCTCCTGCACCATGCGACGGATCCAGCGGTCATTTTTGACAGACATCGACGCTCCCTTGATTAGAAATTGCCTGCGCGCAACACTGCGGCTTGCCTCTGGGCGGACGGCCTCTTCAAAAGATCGCAGAGCATCGAATCATAATACAGGAGAAAACAACTTGACAATGCCGTAGCGGCTTTTTACGATGAAATCCTGTGTTTTCAGGAGGTTCCTTTTGATTAAGCTCGATCTTGTCAATGATGTCGTCAACCGTACCGGAATCACGAAGACCAAAGCTGAGATTGCCGTCGAAACTGTATTTGGCTCGATGAAGAAGGCCTTGGCCAAGGGAGAGCGGATAGAGCTGCGCGGATTCGGCGTCTTCAACGTGAAGCCTCGCAAGACGGGAATTGGAAGAAACCCGCGCACGGGTGCCGAAGTCAACATCCAGCCCGGCAAGGCCGTCCGCTTCAAGCCCGGGAAAGAACTGCAATCGCTTCCCTGAGCAGCCCGATTCATCTCTGCGGCGCCCGAAGCAGCTGAATTGGTTCAAGCCGGCTCCCATACGGTTGAAGAAAAGCAGAAACCCATCGGCCCGCAATCAGGACGTCCGCTTACGGACGGCGCACGGATCTTACAGCTACGACCGCAACCCGAGTGGCCATGTCTGCCCGGGGCCCGGCGCTGCAGTCCCTGCTACATCAGGCTCTGGGGATCCATGTCAATCGTCAACGCTTGTGATGGCACACCCCAATTTTCACACTCATCAGCCAGACGCCGGAGAATGGCGTTAAGTTTCGCGCGCGAAGACGCCTTCAGTAGAAATTGAATCCGATAGACTCCTTCAATCCTGGCTAGTGGCGCAGGACCCGGGCCCAGGATGCGGATTCCGCGGGTCAGTTCACCCAGGCTTTCAAAAAACTTTCCAACTTCTCCGGCTATCCGCGCCGCATGTTCAAGTTTCTTGTCATGCACTACAACATCGGCCAGCGCAGCGGCCGGAGGGTAGTGCATCATCCGGCGAAAGTGGAATTCCTTGTTGAAGAACTTGCTGTAATCCTGTTCGGCGGCAAAACGAATTGCGTAGTGCTCTGGATAGAAAGTCTGCACCAGGACCCGTCCTGGAGATTCACCTCGCCCCGCTCGCCCCGCCGCCTGCGTCAGAAGCTGGAATGTCCTCTCAGCCGCGCGAAAATCCGGCAGTGAGAGGGAAGTGTCGGCAGAAACAACACCCACCAGCGTCACTCCGGGGAAGTCGTGCCCCTTTGCAATCATCTGGGTCCCCACCAGGATGTCGATCTTACGGTCTCGAAAATCCGACAGGATTCTAAGGTACTGCCCCGGGCGCCGTGCTGCATCGCGATCGAGTCTAGCCACTCTCGCCGTAGGAAACATTTCAGTGAGCTTCTGTTCCAGCTTCTCGGTTCCTTCACCGACGTAATAGAGGTATTCGCTGTCGCACAAACGGCAGCGGGCAGGTACGGAGGCCTGATAGCCGCAGTAGTGGCAGATCAGACGGTTTTCACGACGGTGATACGTCAGCGAAATCGAGCAGTTCACGCATCGTTCCGTCTGCCCGCAGCTCCGGCAAAGCAGGAACCAGGAATAGCCGCGCCGGTTCAGGAGGAACATAGTCTGTTGCCCCGATTCGAGTTGCGCTTCCACCTCTTCGCGCAAACGGCGCGATATGGGTACCTGCGTTTGCGTCTGCCGGAACTCTTCCCGCATATCGATAATTTCCACGCTGGCAAGCGAGCGCCGCCCCACACGCTCACTCAGCGTCAGCAGGTGGTACTTTCCTTTTTCCGCATTGGCGTAACTCTCAAGCGAAGGTGTGGCAGATCCGAGAACCACAAGGGCTTTGGACAAACGTCCCCGCACAACGGCTGTGTCCCGCCCGTTGTAACGCGGTGTTTCGTCCTGTTTGTAACTGGATTCGTGCTCTTCATCCACGATGATGACACCCGGATTTTCAAGTGGGGCAAACACGGCGGAGCGCGTTCCCAGCACGACACGGGCTTCACCACGCCGTATGCGCCACCAGGCGTCATGGCGCTGCCCTTCTGCGAGGCCGCTATGCAGCACCGCCATTAAGTTTCCAAAGCGCAGCCGAAACTGCTCGTGAATGGCCGGGGTCAAGGCAATTTCCGGTACGAGAACCAGCGCGGTCCGGCCGAGCGCGAGGCAACACTCAACCAGGCGCATGTAGATTTCCGTCTTGCCGCTTGCTGTGATTCCGTGCAGCAACACGGTGCTGAACTCGCCTCGTTCAAGACTCTGGGTCAGATCATCAACTGCCCGTTTCTGCGATGCGGTCAGTGTATGGCGAAATTCCGAAGTTTCGAATTCAAGCATGGCGCCCACGGAATCAGCAAATTGGACTAATCCCTGCTCTTGCAGTTTCTTCAAGTGGGCCAGGGAGGCGCGTGCAGATCTCAAAAGCTCGCGGTGGTCGTTGACCTCACCGTCGCGCTCGAGCGCTTCGATAATGCGGCCTGCCACGGGCGAGAGTTTTGGAGGCTTCGAGCCCAGAGGACCCGAAAGGCGGACCGCCATCACCTTTCTTGCTCCGCGTTCCCGTTCGGCGCTTGAAACCGCCAGCAGGCGCTTTTCGATCAAGTGCCCGACGAGTTCCGGCGAAACGCTTTCAAACCTCATGCGCAGCGCTTCCAGCGTCACGGCCGGGTGGTCGGCAACGAATTTCAGCAGGTTCAGTTCTGCGCTCTGCTTTGTTTCTTCCAACAGGCTGTCCGTCATCTTGCGCAAGTGTTTTTTCCCAGCCTCCGTCAAACCAACCACCCGGACTTTCTTGGAGTGAGACCGCAGCGGCAGCATGGCGCGGAACACTTCCCCCAGCGGCGCCAGATAGTATTCTGCAATCCACATTCCCAGCGTCAGGAGTTCCGGTGAAAGCACGGGTTCGGGATCGAGCACCTGAATCACCGGCCGCACGTCAACTCCTGGAGGCAACGGCTGACCAGCGGAAAGCACGATGCCTGTAACGCGCCGCGAGCCAAGCGGAACGAGGACCCGTTGTCCGATCCGGACGTCCAGCCCCTCTTGAACACAATAGGTGAGCTGTTGTTGCAAGGCTGCCAGCACGGCCACATTGACCAATGTGGGCCTGGCGCGGCTGCTGCGGCCGGATTTCGAGCTGGATTGGGTTCCACCCATGGCAGGATTCTATGCTACACAAACCGGACTCGCCAGTGTTGAGGCCAGGTGCTTGTTCCTATATTCGAATACGATGGACTTTTTCGCTGAAATTTGATCTTCATCTGGTTTAGTCAGATTGTTAGCACAGGTCACCGACTGAATTCGGCCCCGTTCGCCTCTGTTGCATTAAGAACATGATTTGAGTACGCTGAACAGATGTCAAACCTGATACACACTCTTGATCCTGGTCCACAGTCGCCGGAAATTGTGCGGATGATCGTCGAAATTCCACGGAACTCATCAAACAAGTATGAGTACGACAAGACGCTCGGCGTGTTTCGGCTTGATCGCACCCTCTATTCCCCCATGCACTACCCCGGTGATTACGGGTTTATCCCCGGGACTCTGGCGGAGGACAAGGACCCGCTTGATGTCCTGGTCTCAGCAGACGTAGCAACATTTACGGGCTGCATGCTGGAAGTGCGCCCTGTGGGGCTGCTGGCCATGGTTGATGACATGGGGCCGGACACCAAGATTATATCGGTTCCCGACCGAAATCCTCGCTATGACCAGATTCATACCATTGACCAGATCTTCCCCCACATTCTGACGGAAATCGAACACTTCTTCACCATCTACAAGGAGCTCGAGGGCAAGAAGACACGCATGGAAGGCTGGCAGGGGCCTCGGGAAGCCCGTCAGGCAATCCTCGAAAGCCGCAAGCGTTATCTCGAGACCAAGGAAAAAGCCGGCCAGGAGCAAACCGCAACCAGTTCGCCCTAAGCCAGGAACAGCTCTCCAAACGAACTTGAATGCCATGCTGAGGGAGGCGCGGCACTCTGGCGGAATAGCGGAGTAATATCTTCCGGTAACCTCGTTGGAAGCCTTCAGACCAGACTGGAGCGCCGGCGTGCCGCCACAAGATTGGCGTAGAAGCTCCCGAGTTTGTCCAGCATTCGCACAGCAAAGCTCAGATTACGGCGATTGATATGCTCGATGTTGATTCCCAAGGGCGGAGGATCAGGCGGGAGATTATCAAAAACGTCCATCAGGATTCTCTGGGCGAGATCCAGGCAGCGTTCAAATGCTTCCTCTGCATGGCGCGAAGTGGTCTCCCCGGCAGGTTTCGTTATCAGGAAGCGATCGAGATCGGCGGGAACGTCGGCCCCCAGCCAGCGCAGGAATTCGATGTCACGATGATGGGTGACCGGAGCGAAGCTCAGCAGCACCCGGGCTTCAAGCCCGTTGAGGCGCTGGATCAACCAGACAATGTCGTTGGAGTCAAACAGGACCTGGGTGGTGAAAAAACAGAGGCCTTCCGCCACTTTTCGCCGGATACGGTCAGCCTCTTGAGTTCGGCTGGGGATACTGATCCCTCCCATGGCCACCTGCAGGCCCGCTGTCCGCACCTCGCGCGCCGTTTCGACGACGCTGGGCCCGGGATACCTGATGTCGCTCGATTCCCCGCCAACAAGCACAAAGTTGCTGATGTCAAACTTGTCCCGCGTTTCCCCGATCCACCGCGCCTGATCAGCCTCGTAAACCACGCAACGGTTAACGACAACGTCGAGGTTGAACTCCTTCCGGATTTTCGCGCCCAGAATTCGCGGTTCAATTCTCTCAACAAATTTGAACGTCCTGTCGCCTCCCCGGGATTCGTCATGAATTTCGGGAAGATTGATGGCGTCCGCCAGTTCTTTGATCTTGGCAACCTCGGCCATCGCGGACTTCACCGCTTCCGGTTTCTCCAAGGGTGGGGGCACCATCTCAAAAAAGCTGACCGGGATAAGCGGATTCTTGATTTTGGTCTTGAGATCCATCCGAAACCAATACGGGCTGCCTGCAACCCTTCCCATTTTGCCTGCATGCCCCTGAAAACGACGCGATAGAAACATTCTAGCATCGCCTGACGGGGCGCGGCTGCGAGCAAGGCGGGGAACAGGCACAGCTTCATCGGGGCGAGTTCAGGAACTCGACGATCTTCTGAAAGTCTTCGCGAAGGATCTTTTCTTCCCGGGGATTCCGGAGAATGTATGCCGGATGAAATGTCGGCAGGGCTTTTGTGCCCTGGAAGTCATAAAACCGCCCGCGAATCTTCGTGATGCCTTCCTTGACCCCGAGAAGCGTCTTGACGGCCGGAGCACCCAGGCAGCAGACCAGACGGGGCTTGATGGTCCTGATCTGGCGCAAGAGGAACGGGGAGCACGTTTCAATTTCATCCGGAAGCGGCGTCCGATTGTTGGGCGGGCGGCACTTCACAATGTTGCAGATGTAAACTTCTTCGCGCTTCATTCCGGCCAGCTCGATCATTTTGTTCAGCAGGCGACCGGCACGGCCCACAAAAGGAAGGCCCTGCGCGTCTTCATCAGCGCCAGGCCCTTCTCCCACAAAAACCAGCTCGGCGTGAGGATTGCCCTGGCCAAAGACAATCGTGTGACGGCCGGTAGCCAGGCGGCAGCGATGGCAGTCGCCCAGGTCTTCACGGATCTGCTCGAGGGTTTGGTTTTCTCGTGGAGCTGGGGCCGGAGATTCAAACAAGCTCATGGACTGGACCACAGGGCCTGGCGCTGCGGTGGTTTTCGGAGCAACGGCGGGGCTGTAGTGGGGAGCAGGAGGTTTCCCAAATTCGACTTTCGACGGCTGCGGGCTGGCTTCAGATTCTTTTTGTGGGGAGAGGGTTTGCGTTACAGGGTCTCCCTGCGAGGTCCGTTCAGGAACACGCGTCGACTTCGCAGCCTCGGTCCGCCCGATATAGAACTCTTCGATGCCCAGGTCCTCGTAGAATTCGAGCATCGCCGCCACTTTTTTTCGTTGCTGTTCGTCCATTGCCCGGGGACCCATGGGAAGGTGTTTTAACGCTTGACCGCTGCCGCACGTTTTGATCGCAACCCGATCACTTCGTCCAGAATTGCATTCGCCACGTCCAGCTTGCTCATCTTTTCGAGAGGCTTCACCTGCCCGTCAGGAAAAACAAGCGTGGCGATGTTGGTGTCGGAATCAAAACCTGCGCCGGCTTGCGTCACGTCATTGGCCACAATCATGTCCAGAAGCCCACGACGAGCTGATGGGCTTTGCGCCGCCGCGAAATTTCGGAAAGAATATCCTGCGTGGGCTTAAGTTCCAGATTCAGAGTTGCCCGGCGCTTCTTGATCTTTTCGGTCTCCATGTTGGCTGGCGCAAAGTCCACCACGGCGGCAGCCATCAGGACCATCGTCGCGCCCTCAAGGCGGCGGAGCATCGCCTCGCTCATCTCGGCAGTGGTTCGTACGTTTTCCACCGTGACACCCTCGGGAGCCGGAAGCCGCGTGGGGCCGCTGACCAGTGTTACTGTCGCCCCTCGCCTTCTGCAGGCCTCTGCCAGCGCATAACCCATCTTTCCGGAAGAACGGTTTGTGATGTATCGAACGGGATCCAGTGGTTCTTCGGTCGGCCCTGCACTGACCACGACGGTCTCGCTCCTGAGGTCTTCGCGCAAGTGCAAAGTTTCGAAAACAGCCTGGGCAATGGACTCGATCGAGGGTAGGCGCCCCGACCCGATCATGCCGCAGGCCAGGTAGCCCTCGTCGGGTTCCAGAACCCGGATGCCGCGCGCCCGCAGGGTTTGCAGGTTCTGCTGCGTAGCCTCGTTGTCCCACATGTTGACGTTCATGGCGGGAGCGACAATGATGGGGGCTTTGGTCGCCAGGATGAGTGTGGTGAGGAAATCGTCGGCGATACCCTGGGCCATTCTTGCGATGACGTTCGCGGTTGCGGGAGCGATGACCAGGGCGTCGATGCCCTGCGCCACGGCGATGTGCTCGATGGCGCTCTCGACGTTAGGCTCATCACCGCCTTCTCCAAACATTCCGGTAATGACCTTGTGGCCCGAAAGCGCGGCGAACGTAAGAGGGGTGACAAAGCTGCGCGCTCCCGCCGTCATCACCACCTGGACGTCAAGGCCGCGATACTGAAGCATACGGAGCAGT